>TARA_Y100000385_G_scaffold291958_1_pt1 | contig 26679 bp, 20 predicted proteins | sample TARA_Y100000385 | Tara Oceans TARA_Y100000385 (sample SAMEA2620980) | marine metagenome | biome: marine biome (ENVO:00000447); feature: surface water layer (ENVO:00002042); material: "saline water (ENVO:00002010), including plankton (ENVO:xxxxxxxx)" | depth 5 m
TCGGGGTACAGGTGGTATGGTCTTGTCGGGGCGATGACGACCACATGTCCACACTCCTTGACCAGTTACTGGGTCAGGCTGCCACCAAATAGCAGGAGAGGTGCATATGGGAGAATGACCATATGTAACGTCACGTTTCGGACACCCGCATTGACGTGGCATCCGAAAGACGTCACTGAACTGGCGTTGCTCGTAACGGCCAGGGCGGATCATAGTTGGTGTCGACATAGTGATGACACGTGGAGATGCAGTTGCTTCTTACCCAATAGCGCTACGCTATTTAAGTGTGTTTTCTTGATCCTATACTTCCTTCAGGAGTGGTAATGTAACACTTAAACAATAACGATTATTATAAACCGTACCAGCACCTCCGGGTGCACGGTTAATCCGATTAATAACGGGTGTAATCCAACTCTATCTATAAACTTAAAGATTTGTAAAACATATGACAAATATGTCCGAAACAATCATGTTTGATGTTCCGTTAGATTTCAAGTCTAAAGAGAATAAACGGTTTATTCATGCTTACATTAAACGACTAATAAAAAAATATACTTCTGAAAAAAACAAACGTAAACTTTTACAACAAAAGAATGATGAACTTCAAAAATATATCGACGATACTGCAGAATTGGTAGTATATGCAAGACGTGTTATGGAAGTTATGAGACCATAGATGTACTTAAAATCCTGACATGATAAAAACGAAAATTACATACTAACAACATTATTACGGATAAATTCACCCATTTTTGTTATATTATTTGGATGAATATGGTATGCAAATATTGTTTGTTTTGTGATACATATATTGTTGTTTGATTCTAATGATTTTATGAAATAATAATCTTCATGTTTGTTTATATGTTTATATTTATTGACATTCCACAATTTCTTTTTGAATATCATTGAAGGACAAGTATATCCTTGATACCACCATTGATTATGTATGTCTCGTGGTATACGTATGTATTTTTTCAATGCTGATATATAATACATGGTCGATGACGCGTTCGAAACAACCATATCACAATGTTGATTCGTATTGAAATACTTCATTTGAGTAGTTAAACGATTTTTATAGTGTATATCATCATCGTCCCAAATTGCAATATAACTATATTTTGATAAAGATATTGCTTTATTTCTTTTATATCCAATCGTTTTTTTTGTATTTAAACGTATATATAGAATACATATGTTATGATTTTGTATCAACTGTTTCACGCGGTTTGGTATACTTGAAATGGAATCATCTACGATGATGAGTTCTTTATTTTTATACGTTTGGTCTAAAAATTGTTCGATACTTTTGAACAACAAATCATATCGGTCTTGCGTAACACATATACAACTAACACCAATGTTCATTATTATAAACTTAAAGAATATTTATTAAATGGATGACATATTACCATGACATGTTATCGTAAATCGTTGTCATACGACCATTTAAACTTTCGTATTCGATGTACGGATAATGATTATGATTATGGACCGTTGATTCGTTTTAATATCTATGTTATAGAAATCGTTTTTAAATATGGGAAAATAATGAATGTCACTGATTCCATATTATATAATCAATTAAATTATATAAAAGTTTTAATTGGATCCGATCCAATTTACAAGCATGATTATCGTATAATCCAATTACTTGACAATGTTGAACCTGTAACAAATGTTATATATAGTATATTGTATTCAAAAAACGATTCAGATGTATTAAAGATATGGGGTATTCGTGCACCATTATTTGTTCTTTTCAAACACGTACCTTTTGATGAAAAAGTCAAAATTGAAATAAATAATCGTATTTTGAAAAAAATATCATTTTTAAATCCTCATGTAGATCGATTAGATGTTTATCTAGAACTTCATAGGATGTGGTCTTTCATTGATGATAAAAAGTGGATGGAATTTGCAAAACCCGTACATAATCATGTAGATCATAATCATGTAGAACATAAACATGCAGAACATAAACATACAGAATACACACAATGTGGAAATATGTTAAACAAATTGTATAACGCTATAATTATTGCAATTATAATATCATATGTATATTATATTAATGTATTTTAAACAGATTTTCATATTATGTCTTTTAATGATGTATCTTCATAACAAATCTTTGAAAAATTTAACATATGATAATTTTATAGTTATCATCTTATTTACGTGGATATTCATATATGAATTACCATATAATAAGAAGGAATATTTGGCGGCGGGCGTTACATCTGGTGCCTTGTTAGACAACGAAGAATGGGAAAACTTGTCGAAAATTATTAGAAATTTGATGAATAATGACACAATAGAGATTCCATGCAATCTAGAAATCAAAGGGGATTTAGATTGTAAAGGTGCGATAAAAACAAATCATCTGGAACTCCCGTTAGGGTTAAATACATCAAAAATAAATCAGTTAGATCCAGATGGTACTGGTATATATATAAGTGCAAATAAGGTGGATATTGACTCGCCCGCTGATTTTAAAAACAATGTTAATATAGCCGGTAAGTTACTTGTGAATAGTATAGAACCACTAACAGCAAACAGTGAAGTTACAATTAACAGACCTTATTTATTAGAACAATATTGTTAATATATACTTAAAATACATTTTGACTTTCATAAGTATTTATTTTCATGTTCATATAATATATACATGTTATTTGTATTACAAGTCGTATTGATTTTATTCATTATGATGTATAAATCAAAGTACAAAGTTGATCTTGATAAAATATCATTAATACTACTGTTTGGATACGTAACGACAACTGTTATATTAAATAACACTACGGAATATAATTCAGTGAGTAATATACATAATCTCAATTACATAGATAGCAACGACATGGATAAATTGAGAGAATTTATTAGATTTTTTAATCCTGAAAACTTGACAAAAATTCCGGATGATGAAAAAAAAATAATAGGTCATGGAAGTAATCAAGTCATTATATTAGGTGATATAATAACAGATAAAGTGACACATGATTCCGTGTTAGTGAAGAGTGACCGCGTTTCAACAAATTTAATATGTAGTTCAAATACACTTGAGAATTGTTCGTCAATATACAATGCCGATAATAATCTTACAATCAACGATGAAGGAAAAACAACTTCAAAAATTGTGTTTGATACTCATGTCAATATATCAACTACCAGTGGAAGAGGCGCTGATGGAATGTGGATACGTGAAAATTTACAAGTAAAAAACATCGTTCCCTATGATCCCGATCCCGACGCTTTAGTAAGAATACATGCATGTTGTAGTCATTTAGAGGATCCCCAAAATGCATGCAAGACACATTTTTGCAATTGATTAGCAATGTTTTACATTACTTGCAGACGTTTACCACAAAAAGTTTTGTAACCATTTTGCGGTGTATAAATGTTATTATCGATTGCTATATTTACCAGTTCCCTTAATATCATATTGAAATTGTCATCGTGTAAACTCGATTTCGTGTATACATGAGCAAGTTCATGTAATAACACGAATATGATTTCATTTCTTTCTTTTTCTAAATTTTTTACACATATTTGTATACCCCTAAAATCTGCAGTCGTTAATGCCGTTTTTCGGGACTCCACAATTTCAATTGATTGACATTCAACGGCAAAATCTTTATATTTAGAATATTGTATTAAAATATCTAAATAATTGTTAAATATTATTTTTAATTTTGATAAATTTGATATTTCCATACGCTCGAGTTTGCGATTGAATACGAATAAAATTATTAAACAAAACAATAATAATATCATATTAATACTATATTAATACTATATTATATATATGGGTAATTTATTAGCTATTCATGCTACAAACGAAAATTTATGGGCTGATCCGACATCTCAAGATAGTGACGTTTTTCAACTCTTTTTAACAAATGCTCTTACCAATTTTGAAGACTCCCAATTTAGTAGTGGAGAAACAAACTTGAAAAGAGCGTGTTGTATAGGACTTATGAAAGAGGATAAAGGTATGATAATGCAACAAAAGTTTAAAGGACTTATGATACCTATTGCAAATCCTATAAAACTAACTTCGTTAGAAAACAATGAAATACCATATAGTCCAGACGACACTACCAATATAATTGACAAATTGGATAGAAAAGTGAAATCTGCCTTGAAAGACCCGGATTTTATACCTTTGAAACGTGTTTCTTATGCTTACCTAGAAAGAAAAAATGTTTGTGCTATACATAATAAAGATTATATAGGTGCCCAAACATATAAAGATACAAGCAATCGGGATGTATGTGACGACTTTTACAAAGGATTTTGTGGACAAAATGTTAGCGATTGTATTGATGAAAACGGTCAATATAAACTTAATGATATAAATTGTACAAATAGAAATAATGGAAAAATTCTTTTTCCATTATCAGATTCTCCATTAGATTCTTATGCTGCACATATATGGCCTGAAGATTGTAGTTGTATGAACAGTTTATACGGAGAAAATTACAGGTCAAATTTGTCGCTTGCAATGGAAGAATTATCAGAATATACTAGCGGTTTGGTATATTTTCACAACCCATATATAGGCGATAATACGTGTAGTAAACGAAATAATAATTTTGAAGCTTATTTAACAAGCACTGATGCACAAACCGTCGAGAAACTACCATCAAATTTTTGTGTAAATTTGATTGATCTTAATAACGTACAAGCGAATAAAATATTACTGAAAAATGTAATGTTAGTAAATAGTTGTGGTAGTAATGTTGACACGATGGAAATCGAACTCGATTTAAATGAAAATGAAAATAATGGAAATTCAGACGTTAATGTTTGGTTAATAGCAGGGTTTATTCTGTTCTGTATCGTTTTATGTATATTTGTACTTGGAATAATTTCTATGGATAATAATAACAATATTAACAATATTAATAATAATTAGAGTGTGATGATAAAAAAACACTCGAATAGAAATAACTATTCCTATTTATCTAATATAGTGGGGAAAAGCAAGGAAAGTAATGAATTTCTTCAGGAATCAGAAAAAGTGGCCGAAATGTTGTCTTCATTAATGTCAAATGTAGGTTTATTGGCTGTAGCCAAAACAGAACAATTGGTGTCCTCCTTAATAGTTAATGAAAATAGAATATCATTTGAAAGCGTTGAATGTGATACTATATCAATTTCAGGTATAAATTTAAAAAATGAAGTGGATGTTGAGGAACATACAAATCTCAAAACGGAATTTAAAGCAGACCTTTCATCGAAAATAGCTAGTGAAATAGTATCCATTATGTTAGGTATATCAAAAGATGGTGGAAGTACACTTGAAGGTATGCTCGGAGCCACGATGGATGGTATGACAGATATATCAGAAGATTTTACTAATATGGTTGCAGATATGTTCTCAATTGGCGAGGTCGAAAGAAAGAATTCTAATACAGTAAGAAATATAGTAAAGACATCATTAACTGCAGATCTTGAAAGTAAGATTGAAAGTGAAATTGATTCTGAAACTTTTCAGCAGGCATTCACTGATATTCTAAACACAAATGTTTTAGAATATGGTACCACGAATTGTAAAGTACTAAACATGGAAGACATAAACTTTGAAAACAGTGGTAAAATTCTCATAGAGAAAGTGCTTACATCTAACATAACTTTAAAAATTTCGAAAGAAATAATAAGTCAATTAGAAGATGCTACCGCGAAGATCGACATAAAATCCGGTGATGCCGAACAATTAGGAGATGCAATTGCAAAGAATATAGAGGCCATGGCAGAAGCTGCAGACAGGGCCATTACAGCTATGGGAGAAAGTGCAGCGGCAGCCATAGAGGCCGCCGGAGAAGCAGCCTCAGCTCCATTGAAATATTTAGTATTCGGTTGCGTGGCGATCGCAGTGGCTTGTATATGTATGGTAATGATATGGTTTATGATGTCTGGATCGAAACCAGATGAAATAATAACGGCGGGAGCAAATGCATATTCAAGTTTTTGAAAAAAAAAGAATCAGATCTGAAATTATTAAAATGTGTTTTATAACAAAAATGATTGTTTTAATAATTAATATTCTAATTATCATATGGATTTTGTATAGAAAATCTTTTTCAAGGAAATATGAAAATTTTCAAAACACGAATGTAACACCAAAGGTTTTGATAAGTACAATCAAAGATAAGTCTAAGATACCCGAATACATTTTAGAAAATAGAAAGAAGTTCGCAAGTAACTATGTAGACCTCATTTTTGATGATGAAGATTGTATTAAGTTTTTGGAAAAGTATTATGGGAAAAAAGTAAGTGACAAATTTAAAGAGATAAAAAAAGGAGCTCATAAAGCAGATTTATTTAGATATGCATATTTGTACAAATTTGGAGGATTGTATGTTGATATTAAAACAATATTCATAAAAGATGTCGATACAATATTTATTGATCCACGCATTTGTTATTTAACAATAGAAGAATCTAAACATAAAAATGTATATAACGGAGTTATTTATACACCTCCTAATAATAAAATCATGTACGATTTGTTTATTAAATCAACACAAATTACTGATTCAGATACATATTTTTATAATGTTAAATATGCATATAAATATTTAATTCAAATAAATGATAATGTCCCGATGAAAATAGGGTACAATGAAACGAAACAGGATATTCCAAATATCGTAATTATGCATGAAGTTTTCAAAGATAAATCTTTTTGCAATAACAAATTAGACAGACATGGAAGATGTACATTTATTGTTGATGAAAATAATAATTTTGTAATCAAAGTTAGAGATTCTTCTTATACACCAAATTATATATAAAGTATTCTATTCTATGACATGCCCGCAAAAAATAATCGTTTATTGTAGTAATTTAAAAAAAAAAAAGGTTTTGTAATATATCGTGTTGTTGATATGGATATGGATGAATATATTTGTCAACAGAATGAATTAGCAAGACTTAAAACACATCATTTATCCCTGATTGGAGATAATATGTCATTGAGAAATAGCATAAGACTACTTTTAAAAACAAAGTGTAAACGATATTCTACGATAACCATTGATCTGTATTTATGTTTACAAAAATATTTTAGTAATATTTATCTATCCGTGAATGAAAAAGAAGACGTTCGTCCCATAGACGCTTTAATATGGATGATCACCAAATTGTTACGAGGTACAAACAACGATGAAGTGTCTTGTATTGTGTTGGATACAAATACAGTTGTGTATATGGACAAGTCGATGTCCAACGAAGAGAGTATGTATGTTGTAACCACCATAGATCAATTTGTGAAACAAATTCAATTGTGGTTAAGCGAGAAAATTATTCAAAGTAAACAGGAAATGAGTGAATTGTTCACAAATTGTTGGGTTATATTATTAAATGATGATCGTTTCGAGTCTGTTGTTCGAAAGGCGTTGTCCATATATAAACAAAGATGACAATTTTTTATTATTTTATTTATCCATAACCATTTGGATATGCTAATTATATATGACAATTAATTGGAATATTATTTTTTGACATTTATGGCCGGATAAAGCATATGCAAAAGCTGTTTTATATATGAAGGAAGGTCCTTCGGTATTAAACGATGTTCCAAATATTCAACACAATTTATATAAATCATTTCCTAAAAGGTATACCGAAACAACTTCGTGATAAAAACATTTCAAAAAATATAAGTATATTATTTAAATGATAACCACACAACAATTGTTGCAAGCTGGGTCTGTATTTAGTTATAATTATTCTGATATTGATGAAGCGGATTCTGACTCCTATTATATAAGTAAATATTTGTCTGTTCGAGTCCGTGCATATAACGAAGAAGAACATTGGTACGTAGAAGGAAAAGATGCCTGGAGTTTTTATTTAGATAACGACGTTCTCAAATTTTCAAATCATACGCATATGATTGAATACCAAACCATTTTTGAAACTCCTAATATTCGTGAACATTTGACAAAATATATGAACGATTTTGTATTCACAATTGATATACACAAACAAGAACCAGAGATTATATTTTATGTAAATGGTGAAGCTGTGGCTAATGTATCGGACATACATTATACTAAAGTACTTGCAACTTTAGGATCTTGGAAAACCGTACAAATGCATGGGGGGTCTGGTGGTAAAACAATATTCGACCATGTAACAATTAAAATAGGACATTTATGGAGCCCCGATAAAGTACAACAGATATTAAATAGTGAGAAATTCGTATTGTTTCCTGATATTACTTTTCTACAATACGGATTTCGTAACACGTTACATGATATGATTGACGTAAAAAGTACGGATAGTACACTGGAATTTTATTCAAATATTGATTCGCAATATTATGGAACTATTGCAAATAAATCTGTTGTAAAATGGAATCAAAATAAGAAATATAATTATAATACTTCTACAAGTTCAGGTATTGTTTTAAATAACAATACATTTTTAGCAAAACGTTTGAGCGAAACACAGTATGTAAATCAATTTGCAATCCGTTTAAAAACTAGAATGACAGATAATTGGACGATATACGGTGGTAACGTGGAAAAAGATACATCCATTAGATCATTTTCTAGTTGGTGTATAAAACGTGAATATAACAACTTAGAATTTGTGTCCGTCAATGCACAAGAACACGAAACTAAATCTGTTATTGAAATAACGACCACCGACACGTATAACACTGTATATAGTGATATTGTAGTAAATGTAAATATTCCATTTGTGAACATTTATATCAATGGAGTCAAACAGACCAAAATACAGATCTTTAAACCATCTGGATGGGATCTCGTCAAGATAGTGAGTAATCAAGATAATACACAATTGGATTTATTCGAGATTTTATTAAATAAAATATGGTCAGAACCTTATATTCAGGCAGTATTTATACCAGATACAGTACAATATACTCGAGTCATTCGTGAAAAAATACAATTAGATATTTTAAATCCATTTTGTTTCTTTGGAAAACTAGATAATCAAACTACTTACAACGTTCACGTTGGTGTAAACGACGGTGTAAACGACATGTTGGTGGATTATATGAATACTCGATCGAGAATTCATTTTTACGTGGGCGAATATAAATATTCAGATCAACAACAGTACAATTTATTCAAAATCGCCACACCTTTATCATTGAAATATAAAAAATCGTATCATGGCACAGACGTCAACATGGGTGGTGTTATTGTGTTTAAATTTGAAACAAATCCAAATAATGGTTTTATTATTGGTGAAATGGTCGACCGCTCTGTTCATTATATGACAACAAATATACCTTTATTCGGGGTTGAAGTTCAAACAAAAAATGAACTCGGTAAAAACGTTCCATACATGTATCTAGTATTCAACGGTAATAGATATTTTGAAAAACAACTTCATATATCAACGGATGCATTACATGAAAATGTAACTATACACGCGCTGTATTTTGGTGTGGTTTATGAAAATAGTATGTATTCATTATGCATGAGAATGGATACGATTAAAAATAATGTGATTGTTCAAGATACTTCAAACACAATAATAAAGATATCAGCAAATGAACCATTAATGTGTTCGACAAAAGATATTGTTTTGTTCGATTCATCATTATTGTTTTCTGAAATAAATTGGTTTTTACATGATGAAATGATTATGACGGATGATACAGTCAATCAGTATTTGGACGATGTAACTAAGAAGTATACGTCAAATATTCATTTATATTCCATTCTTTGGGAATGGTCTATATTTGAATTGGATGCAAGATATCCTATGATGCGTACATCAAAAGAGAACGTGATTGAATATATTGATAATAGAACGTACGTGCATAATCCAGTTAAGATACATAATAAACCCAAATTACTTGGCAATGCTCAAAGTTCTGAATTTTTTTCATTCGAAGAAGGTGGTATACGATATGCGCTCAACAACACATCAATACAATCACGATTTAATATTGAATTCGAGAAAACTATGGATGACCAAGTTACATTAGGTATTTATTTATGGAATATTTCAACATATGATCAACAACGTCATTTACAAAGTTTTATTTGTATAACTTCCAATAATGATGATACCAGTGGTAATATAGATGTATGGAATTACGATTCTCAAAATTATAATAAAAAAGGATTTTCTTTAGAATCAAAAATAGTTAAAGATACAGAGTATGTCATTAAGAATATCGACAATAATCTGTTAATCATTGAATCAAATTCAGAAACACAAACATTATTATTAGATTCAAATATTAATGATTTTGACATGATTACGGTCAATTCGAATTGGCATGGACTTTCTCATTTCTTAGAATCTAGTAATATAAATTTCGAAAACGAAGCAAAATATTCATTTCTCGACGAACATTTTCAATTTCAAGTAAATGAAATATCACAAAATTCAACATCCGAACAAATTCATACAGATATGACGCCTCCAATGTTATTCTTTATGAATTATGAATTAACGAATCCCATGAATGATGTTTATTCGTTATTTTCGCATATGATGCAAAATATGGGTGTGGATAATCAAAAAGATTTGAATGTCGGGTGTGAAACTAGCACGAAGGTTGAAAATAATTGTTTACGAATAACATTTGAAAGGTTTATCAATATCGAAACGATGATTGATACGAATAACATGTCAAATATAGAATTTGTATTTGTCATAAATCACACCGACACGACTGGTGATTTTAATCCTGATTTTTGGGATGAAGAACCATATTATCAAGAAACGGAATCTGATAAGTTTCAGTACGATCCATTTGTACGCGGTAACGATTATTATCTCATTTATCGAGTTACTCTCGATCTCGTCAAATATTATAATCAAATATCATCAACATTTGATCTACCTGAACGTTTGTTTAAAGTAGAAATTGAAAATTATACCCAACAATTAACAGGTTCAGTTCCATCCGTATATATGTTTATAAAAAACAACAATAATTCAGGTATATATAAAATTCCAGGTTTTCCTATATTTGTCGATTGGCCCATCATAGGAGTAAGTAAAAATAATATACAATACAATGCACTTGAATATAATACGCAAATGTTAATGGAACCTGGTAAATACACATGTTGTTTGTATGTAAACGCGTCTGTCAAACCTTCCGATGTTGACTATGACAATACAAAAATGGTCGGTGTATATGGTTATGTGAAAAAACATTCAGATAATAAAATTTATAAAATCAATTCAATTCCATTTCGTATATTCGCAAACATTGAATATGATTTTGATCCAGCTTATTCAGTTGATCGTATAACCCTAGATCGTACAAATATAACGTTTGACGGAAATTATGATACAAACATACGAGAAATCATGTTTGGAAATGTTTCATCGTTAAATGAAATTGATTGGTCAAATATACGTGTGACTCGTTTCAATCATGTCGAAGAGGGGTTTTTGTCACAACCTCATGATAATTCTATGCATGATATAATTTTAGAAACAATACAATTTTTGTCAAATATGGAAATAAATAGACTACCTACTCAGGCACGTACATATTTTTCGACGGATTCAGTATTTACGACCATTGATATTTCTGTAAACAATCCAAAGGTTGTCGAATCTACACAAAGCTTTCAAAAGGTAGAAAAAATAACGAGTTTATATCCACTTACATTCGACGATTATATTATCGGTAATCTTTTAGATGATAATATTGGTAATGTATTCAACGTTTATCATGACGGTTTACATCTTATATTGAAAAGAGACCGATGTTCTACTCATCTACATCCTCATATCCAATATATGGCCGACACAGAATATATGAAAAACATGGATTTTTCATCTTGTCTGGAAGTTAAATTCAAATGTAAATTATTAAAAACAACGGATATTGAATTGATTGGTTTACAAAATGAAGAATCTGATAAAGAATATATATCTATTCAGTTGAGATCCGCCGGGCCTCAAATTAATTCCAATGTCAATGATTCAAATTTTTATCAATATAATGATAGATACAGACCTGATATGATTAGCAGGCAACCATACAACGATGTTTATCATGCTTTCTTTGATGATGCGTATTGGAACGTGCCGATTGAAAAACATACATTAGTTCTACCGACTGATGTGTATTACACAAATAGGATATACAACGATTTTGAGGTGAATCTAGTTTATGATAATACATTTCACAATCTAGGTAAAATAACACAAAAGTTAGATCATGAAAAATATTACTGTATTCGAGTTCTGATAGAGCCATACACAAATAAATATCAATGTGAAACACAAGCATTTTTAAATATTCAGTTTATTTTGTTGGAAGGTGGTGTATTTGCAGATGATCCGTTTCATCAAATACATTCACAAACAATAACACATTTACGTGTGGATGAAAATTTACAACAATTAGTACCACATTACATCAATATAGGACGCCCATTGAATGAATATGCAAACTACCATATTGATTTATTACGAGCTCAAATTAAACATGAATATAATGCAAATATTTTGTATCATTCAAATGTAACACATTTTGTCTCCACTTATCCAGTGTATAAAGTCCAAGAACCTATACATACATTTGACGTACAATATTTAATCGAATTAAATTTAACAAATGAAAATAATTATGGTTTTGAATCCTTTGAGATTATCAATCATGCTTATAACTTCAATTCAAACGTACATAATCAAAATCTACGAAATTTAGATTTTACACATTGGGACTATCCCGTACATGTCACCATTTACGACGATGGTGTGGAGGATCGTTCATTGTACCCTACAACTTTACATGCAAATGTATACACCAATCGAGATATGATTCGTCAATATATGTTTGAACCCGTCACTCCACACGAATACGTATCCATATTCAAGCTTGACGTACAAGATAATATGATCCAATCTTCTTTATCAGAAAACATATTATTCTCATTATCAAAACACGTTACGTCAGAAAAAATACATCATATTGTCAACGAACATATATATTATAGATATACGAATATACCGATACGAAATCCTACCAATCCATCTAATAATAAGTATACGAACGAAGTGGATGTTATTTCAAAACTGATACAAATAGACAAAGACTTAGATTATTCATCTGGTAATATATCATTCGAATTGTGGTTTTATGTTAGTAACATTAATGATGAAGATGTTATAGCAAATATTGATACGATTACATATAAATTGAATCGTTCTACTAATGATGATTATTCATTCCATATGAATATTAATGCGAATTCTAATGAATATATCATTCAAGATACATCTAATATTACCGGTTCGGATTACGTATATCCTTTTGTATACGAAACATGGTATCATTTATGTTTAGTGAATATTTATAATTCGAATGCGATTATTTACATAAATGGTGAAAAACACACTCAAAATTTCGAAATCAATCCACTTTCCCCGTCGAAATATTTCGAGTTTGGAAATATAAAAGATGGTTACATCTATGATTTCACAATATATGATATAGCATTATCACAACGTTTAGTCACCTATTTACACGAACATTCTAATTACGCTCAAATTCAGCAAGAAATTGAAACATATATATTACCTGATAGTTACATAGATTCAGAAAATGGAAATATAAGTTATTATCAAATAAATTTACCAACCCATATATTTCAAAAATCTGAAATTCTTTCTATTCAATTTACATACGACGGTGTTCAAGTGGACGAATTCATAGACGTGTCCAATATCGATTACGAATCAAATCGTTGGTATCAGATAATACCGACATTGGAATCAAACATACTTACATTAAATATCACGAGCAACATCGCATACAATTACATGGATACAAGTATCATTTGGTTAAAGGTACCGTACTTTAAAATCGAATCTACACCTCCTACTTTAGGTCATCATGTGAACGCAGGAATGATGTTTGATACAAACACTTATATATTAAGTTGTAGTTCAAACGTACACACATTAGAAGATGATTTTTTTACAAATGGTAATATTGATTTTCATTTATATTTACGTAATATCCCAGAAAATGTAAGCAATATAAACGTACAAGCACAAGTTTTGTTCTTATGGACTTCGAATACATTAGATACAGATTCTTATGAACAATTTTTGTATGATCATGATGAAAGCATATCTGATGCTATCAAACATTATCGTTGGGCTACTAAAGACGAAATTATTAGGGAAAACGACTTGAGTCGTCATAACTATCCAGGGTTGTCTGATAGTGAATTTGTTGATTACAAATACGTTGAAGGAATGGTGTTATGGGTAGATGGAACTATTCAAAAGGATGAACCTTTGCATGTACGTATCACAGAATCTATTCATAACACGATGTTAAGAAAACATCTACGCATTATAAATGCAGAATATTATATTTTAAATACATAGTTCCCTAATAAAAAATAATATTCATTAATATAAGTATAATGAATCTTGTATTTTCAATCCATCCACCAACTATATTTATAACACTTATTATTGTATATATCGCTATGATACTTGGTTATATTATTGGCGACTTTAATTATGGTGATTTACATCGGCTCGTGAAATGGTTTCCTAAAAAACAAAAGATAAGTCCCTCAAACAACAATAAAAATAAAACATTACAAAACTATTATGGTAATGCATTTTAATAATATGTCGCTCCTTTATGAATCGTAAACAATGTTAATAATATTGTTAATTTGTATATTTCTATTAATTGGATGTTATATATAGGTGATATCAATTTACCAAAGAATGTATCTCCTCTTTTATCCGAAAACCCGTTAGTAAATCTTTTTCTAAACCAGAATTCAATTTCTGTCAACGCACAAGTATCTGAATTCATTAACCAATGTAACATAATAAATCCTAATAATATTGCATGAAAAAACAATTGAAAAGAATCTTTTGTAGTAAACGGAAACACAACCATGTAAATAAGTAATATCAAATGAATTATAAATATGATATTAGCAATCATCTATTTTCTTTTATTAGTAATACTATAAAATTCTTTTTCACTCTTGTTTTCAATACACCCGTATAAAAATACGGTTCCTTCTATATCAGAACGACAATGATCTGAATATTGTAGAAATCCATGTTTTTCATCATACTTTACATATTTATTGAATATTGTCTTCAAACGATTTGTTGCTCGATCAAATGAAAAATAATTTAACCATCCATCCACCTTATAGTCCCAATATAATTCTTTTTCATTTGAATGAGCTCGTAAAAATTGGTTATTATCATTTTGAATAGTAATCAAATATTGATCTTCGATTGCATTAACACGCACATCTTGTAAAAATTCGTTGTCGGCACCGTGTACAACATACAATCTCGCCATGATTCTATAATTCAATATTATTGAGTTCTTTAAGTTAAAAAAGAATTAATTCTATGATTGTTGTTATGATAAGAATGTAAATTATTTTGTTTTGAGATATTACTTTATCGTTCATTACATTCATTTTTGCTGTGTTAACGTATTCGGTTTTTGATGTATCTCCGTTATTTTTCATAAGAATATCAATATCTGTAATGATCTTTGTATTTATAAATTCAATATCAATGATATTCCTAAGAATACTCGTATATAAATTTGTATACGAAAAGTTATCATTAAGTCCTTTACAAACACCCTCTAACGTTGTAAACGTTTTGAATAATAACACCATATTTGAATTAAAGTAAAAAGGCATACTAGATGAGTTGATATAAGGATCGTTTTTTAACTTGTTGAAAATCACGTTTATGTCCGTTGTTTTCGAATATTCAAATAAATATTGTGTGAGATTATACAATACAACATATTCTGAAGGCGTCAAGTCTGAATGTTTTCGTGCATGTTTGGATTCGTACATGTATATAATTTCATTTTGTAACACACAATCAATCATTTCATTGGTTTGATAACACATAAAACATCGTACCATTGTACGAAAAGAATCAATCATGGATTGATCGTATCTTCCAACCAAACCAAAGTCGTACAAAATAATTTGTCCTTCTTTGGAAACGGCAATATTTCCTCCGTGAGGATCTGCGTGTACGTAACCGTATTGTAACAAACCTTGTAAAAATACAGTCATCAATTCGTTTGATATCGCTTCATGATTTGTTCCGTTTAACTTATTCAATTTAATTCCGGGAAGATATTCCATAATTAACACTTTTGTTTTACCCGCTTTTTCATATACACGTGGTATATTAATATTATTAAATGATTCAAATTTGTTTCGAAAATCAGTTATATTATTCATTTCATTTTTAAAATCTAATTCTGTAATCAAATTGTTCACACTTTCATTCACAATCAATGATAGATCTGTAATCATTTTCATATTCTTTGGTAACAATGATAACGTTTTTTGAATGACATCTAAATCTTCATTTACGCATTCTAACAATCCCGGTTTTTGAATTTTTACTATCACATTCTTACCATTGTTCATCACGGCTATGTATACTTGAGCGATAGAAGCTGTTGCAATTGGTGTCGTGTTGATGTAGTTGAAATAATTTTGACTAGATACACCGAATTCATCTTTAAAAACTTCATCCATGTATGTAAATTCAATTTCCTTTACATTATCTTGTAGAGTTTCCAGTACTTCCGTAATATGGATCGGAAAAATATCTTTACGTGTTGATGCTACTTGTCCTATCTTAATATAAGCTGGACCAAGGTTAGTTAATTCTTGTTTTATCCATTTCGCATAGGCTTGTTTGTTACCTTTTTTCATAGACCCCAATGCTAAACGTGTACCAAATGACCCTAATTTAATATACGGTGATACTTTCAGCAGTGGTTTCATTTACGGATTAAATTCCGTTTTAATATCTATATTTATTTTAATAAACGATGTTCACCCTAAAACCCTTACGCGTGTATAATTCTATTGATCTAAATAAAATAACAAAACGTGCAAAGAAATGTCATAACCGTCTAAAACAATTCGAGAATAAAAAACGCGAATTAAACAAACAATATGTGAGAGACCTTTCTAAACTTGTCGAAAACGACTTGAAAGAATTGGAATCAATCGCAAAAACTCTTGTCCATGATGATGATATAGACAATGTTTCTACGGTTACTGTTGAAGTATCTAATCATGATGATTTTTTTGAACAATAATCCGATTTCAAATCACATATACAGTGGATAATATCGCTGGAGCAATATCTTGTGTAATATGATTGTATGCTATGTCACCATTCGTAGTTTTCATCACTAATAAAACATTATACATTATAGAATCATTCTTCAAAAAGATAGAACGTAATATTTCTGTATTTTTTGAATAATACATGGACGACTCCGTAATCATGGTAGAAACATCCATAATAGACAAATCCGATTCGATAGGATTGTAAGTGTATACGATATAACCAAAATTAAATCCTTCGAAGGACTCTGGCATGAATAACGAAACATGTGAAATTTGCTCATCTATTTTATGTATCTTGGGGTACAAGTCGTCCTCATTTCTATAATAAGAATAATCTGCAAATGGTTCTAACGTTTTAATAGAAGGTGCATCTTTTTGTAACATACGTTTTGTAAACACGTGTTGATCATCGGTTTTCATATACACCACCAAATCATAGGCCACATTTGCTTCCATATTTGTAGTCATATGAATATCATTCAAATATACTTGATTTTTGTTATATGTTAATAACGACGAATATTGATTCGTCCATAGTGTGTTCGCTTGCTGGTCTCCTTCCCATGTGTTATATACTGGAGAGTATGGATGTATTATGTAACGATATTCAGTTGCATTGTATGAATATGGCATAAAATTAGATACGGTTGCTAATCCTTCAGTACCATTTATGTTTAATAGTCGTAAATCGATTTCATCGCTTTGTTTGGTAACGTATTCAATCACCGGAGACGTCTCTCCACCCCCCATTTCCAACCACGCATACGCATACCAGTTGTTGCTGTATCCAATCGTCGCAAGCGTGTCCGTTCCGTCGTAACCGCTCTCCAACGTCGTCGCAAACGTGCCCGTCGCCGTTCCCGCAGCGACCGAGAACGAGTACAAACTCTCCGTCGTAATCGTCTGCGGGTACGTGAACAACGCCATACGAAACTCCTTGTCCCCACTCACCACCGTCGTCTCCACCCTCGCCGATCGATCCGCATCTTCCGTCACCTCGAAACTGACTATGTAGTCCTCCAATACGAACGTCGTCGCTCCGATCGCAGGCGCCACCGTTTGCGTCACCGTCTCCGTCGCGATCGTTCCGCCGCTCGTCTTCATCATCACCATCACATCGAATACGACGTCCACTTCGAACAACGACGCGATCCGCAACTCCGCGCGATTGCTCGGATACGTTTTGCTTCCTATCCGACGCTCCGCCTCCGCCAACACCGTCGCGTAAGGTGTCGTCGGGTCGTACGGGTACACCACGAACCCGTAGGTCGCCGAAGGATCCTCCGACGGCATGAACACCGACACTCTGGTTCGTTTTCTGTCGGCGTCCACGTTGAAAATTCGCATGTCGATCGCGTCGCTCTCGTAGTAGCCGTAGTCCGGAACGTACGCCGCGACCGCCACGGTCGGGGCGACCGACTGAGTCACTCGATACACGGCGGTTTGTCCGCTGGTCGCTTTCGCGTACATCACCACGTCGGCCGCGACGTTCGCGTCGACCGTGGAGGTCAACGAATCCGTGACGATGACAACGCGATTGGTATCGTACATGGTAAGGGTGGCGGCGTCGAACCGTTGAGTCCACTGCTCGGCGGCGGTCGAGTCCGCGGACGATTCGGACACGGTGAGCGGGTCGTAAAGATGTATCACGAAACCGAAGGTGGTGTTCGGAGAGGAATCTAGGAAGGGCATGAATGCGGACACGTTCGTGACTCCGGTGACGCCGTTCGCGGAGTACACAATCGGATACGGATTTTCACTTTGTCGAACCACATATTCGACCGCCGGTGTTGTACTGCCGTCTGCGTACTCGATCCACGCATACGCATACAAACTATTCACGTAAACAATAGAAATATATGTATTCGATCCCTCGTAAGCTTCTGATAAATTGGTTTGTATTTTCCCATCTGTAAGAGAACTGTATGAATTCTCGGTAATAGAATAAATATTTTGTTTGGTTGTGAATAACCCAAATTTAAATACATTGGTCGTACTTTGAACGGAAGCATATAAATTCAATTGAGTCAATTCATCATTCACATTAAAATATCTGATATAATCATCCAATACATATGTCGTTGTTTGGACGATTGGAGCATAGTCTTGCGTAATACGTGTTTTGGAAATCACATTGTCATTAGTCTTGACAATCATTACTATATCATAAGCAACGTTTGCATATACGGTACTAGTTAAAGATGATGTTTCGATAATAACTCTATTTGTATTGTATGGATAAGAAATGATCTTAGATTCTGCGTCTGCGTCGTTTGATTCGGACGGTTTGTAAGGATAAACAACATACCCCAACGATGTACCGACGGTATCCGGAGCAAAAATGGATACATTGGCAACATTGTTGTTAGTGTTCACTGAATAAATGGGATGATATATATTCGTAGTACTTCGAACAATATCTTCTACCGCAGGTGTTGTGCTACCATCTGGGTATTGAATCCAAGCATACGCATACACGTTATTTACATATTCAAAAGAAACCAGTGTGTTGGAACCGTCATACAATTGTGACGTCGATGTTGAATAACCACCGGTTCCTTCGGTGGTAGAAAACAAATATAACGAATTGTTGTCAAACACCGTGGTGTTTTGACGAGACGTGTACAACGACATTCTAAATATATTTGATGAACTAACAACATTAGCATTCGCAATCGCGAGAGTATCGGATAATTGGATTGCATTAAAATCGACTACATAATCATCTAATACAAATGTCACATTATTGATTGAAGGGGCAATTTGTTGAGTAACACGATATTTTTCTAGTTCACCTGTACTCGCTTTCATGATATATACAACATCGTAAGCCACATTTGCATGAACTGGAACTGATAATGTTAATGTGTCATACACGACTTTATTTCGTTCGTAACTCGTATGAACAAATGTTTGACTTGTTGCAAATGCATCGACACTATTTGTATCGATGGAATATTTGGGATCATAAGGATGAATTATAATATCAAATGTAGATGCATCTGATACAAATGTAAAAGGCATGTATGCAGAAATGATTGCAGTTCCATCATTTGTATTTACAGAATACATCAAAGGATACATCGAACTGCTTTCTTTTACGATATATTCTACAGCTGGTGTCACTTCTCCATTGTCCCCTTCTAACCATGCATAAGCAAACAAATTGTTTGTATAAGAAATCGGCTGATTCGTGTCAGAGCCATCATACCCAACAGATAACGAGTCAGTAATTTGAGTGTGTGTTGATACATCATTTACATATAACGAATATAAACTAGAATTTGTAAAAGATAACGTATATTGTTTGTAAGTAAACAACGCAATCTTAAATTGATGAGACACGTTACGAACATTGGACGTAAATTCAACAGTGTTTACATAATCTGTAACCGTTAAATCTAAGATATAATCCAACGTACCTGAATTAAATACGTTTGAATATATACTCTTTGGATAATTGTCTGTATTAATACCAACCAATGTAGCTACATATTCGGTGTTATATAATATGCGTTCTTCTACTACCACGTTATCTTCGTCATATATCAATGCTGTTTTGAGATTGGTTGCATCGGATACATTATAGATACTATGCAAATCAACATCCGGTGATATATCATGATATACTCCAAAAAATTTAGTTAATGTTGGATTAAACTGGTTAAAATAAGAAATCGCATGTCCTGATTCCACTTTTCCATTCGATTTCGTAAGATATATATAATAACGATCAATTTTGACATCTGTGGTTGTTAATATATTAGATTCGATCATAGTACCACCACTTACGGTAATGCTTGCAAAATCAATGGTCAAAGCATCGTCCGGTAAATGAATATATAAGTAATCAACGGTTGATATTTGTTGTATATTAATTGCACTCTGATATTGGTTATTTATTGTCGATTCTAACCATAAATATACAAAACCTGTATTAGTTCCGTAAGAAGATTCGTTACGATTTTCAATATCAACAACTTTCGTAAGCGTGTATATATAATTATTATCGATCAAATTAGGATTTGTAGATATTATGTTTTTGAATGAATGATTTCGAATTGTTTGTTGAAATGTATCTATATTACTTTGAAGGTATTCAAACACGTCGTATGTGAACGCAATGCCATATAAATATTGATTGTTATTAGCGTTTTGTAATGATATACTTGATATTTTAATATATCCATCGTTGTCGAATTCTTTGGAAAATGATAGTATTCCAGGCATGGATGAAATATCTACAGAGAATATATGTTGTTGATCTCCTAACATAGTTACAAATTCATAATCTCTTCCAACCGATAACTGATCAAGAGTGTGCGTACCTACAAATACTTTTGAAAATAAAACATTGTGATTTAACACATCAACTGCATATGACGGCACAGATGTATTGTTTACATCATACAACACCGACGAATCCCCGTAATTTGATTGAGATTCTCTCACAAACATTTTCAATCCTGTGAGTATGTTTGTTGTATTGTTAAAAATACTTGTGATGTTGGCACGTATTTTATCATATCCTTCCAACACAGGTGATTGTTGAAATTTGGGAAACACAGGTGTGGATGGATCTGATAGGATGTCTTTGGTTGTAATAGGACGTGTAATACTGTATGAAGCATCAATATCCTCTGTATGTACGAATTCATAATAACGTATTGAATTTACCGCATCTACATCAACCAATACACCGGTACTGTCTTTAATTTGTGTCGTGTAAACGGTCTCTGTATGGATTGTTTCGTCATTTTCCACCACAAACTGCCATCTTGTCAAACTATCATCGATCGATACAAGATTTGGGACCGTGCTCACACCCACATTCGCATATGTATAAATATCATCTACAGGATGGTCATAGACTGAAACATCAATTTGAAGAGACGTCTCATTGTTAACTGTAATCACACTTTCAATTTTCGGGGTATCATATATACTAAAATCAAAGGTTATGTTATTGTGGTCGATTGTAAATGAATCTAAATTCGCGTATAATATTGTTGTATCATTATATATCGTATTATCAATAACAATCCGAACAATGGCTATGTATTCCAAGTCGGATCGAATTGAGGTGAATACACCTTGATCATTTATCCCATTACTTAACTCTAACGTATTATGTAACACTGTTTTTTGTAAATCAGAACCGGTGATTTGTGTGTATGTTTGATATGTAGTAAAATTGCTTTCAATATCTGCTTCTGATAATGTGTGATAATGCTTGTTTTCTATTACTAACGTCTGCCATTCTGTAGGAGTACCATACCATGAAAATGCAGATACATTAACCTGCAATCGTTGATAATCTGATGTAAATTCTAATCCTTTGATTCTAACATGTGCTATATTGGACTCTTCAAATAAATGATGACGAGTCAATGTCACGTTTCCTGTTGCCACGCTTTTGGCATATACGTAAAAAACAGCATTGTTGATATCATCGATATGATATAAGGATTCCTCTTGAAATACATTTGTATTTTTAACAACATGAGTAATGGGTTTATCTGTAGAAATAGTCAATGTGGGTTGGTTTGCTCGCCCAAAAACACTTAATTTTTGAACAAACTGATCGTTTGGTCCATATATGGTTTCATATTCCTTCAATTGATCTACGTATCCAATAATATAATCAGGATCTGTAGGATCATCCACGAAACCTATAATACGATAATCGACCGTTTCCACAATAGTACTCGTAAATGTAATTCTATTTGTTGAAAAATTTTTACCCACCTGATCTGCAAACACAATTAATGTATTGGTAACAATATCTTCCTCGCGCAATACATCACTATATGCGTTAAATCTTCCTGTGTATCCCGATTGTGTAAGACCTAATTGATTCTCAACAACAATAAATACAGAATAATCAGAAAAATCATATTCGATTGAATGTTTTTCAATACTACCTACGTTATCAAACATTTCTGTGATGAATGTTCGGCATGTGATGGTTGGTGAATTACGATTGGGAATAATACTTTGCATCAATTTTATATGATTTTTATTTTGAAGTACGAAATTCTCCACAAGTTCAATATCTGAAAAGAAATAGTTTTGTTTGAATGCTACTGCATACACATTTCCACCATATTGACTTATGACATTAGCTTGTACGTACAAACTATAATTGGTCATTTAATGTTAAACGTTGATAATGTTTATGTGTAATCATTGGTACAAAAAAATATCGGTTTTATTATAGTCAATAAAATATAAATGAGTGAAGATAACTTGTTACTATATCAAGTAAATGTTAATGTTCAAGTGTCTGATGAAAATAATGGATTCGTGTATGCCTTTTTATTACAATCTAATGTGGAACCGTCTACAATACAAAACGACGCAAGTAATCATATTTCTAATTTAACTCCGTTAGATAATGGTTTTGTAGGAGATACACAAATACATCAAGTCTCTGGTACATTAACTTACACCTTCAATTCAATTAGTGAATTAACGGCAAACATTAGATCTGTAATTGAACCAGGAATCATTTATTACCTATATATATATGCAGTTGATGCTTATAATAATTCTATTTTAGTCAAGCAAACCGAATCAATCATATTAAGCACAGATAGCACTTCAATTCACATTAGTGTGTTGTATCCTCTAGAATCCCCTACGGGAACTTTTCATGAATTTAGAAATACCGTCGATGTTTATCAACCTACAGTTACTTCCAGTGCTGACATCAATTATTTTGGTTTTTTCGAAAATAGACCTGATTATGAAAATGTTTTATTTGCAAATATATTCGCCGATCCGGGTGAATTTATAATTGATGAATTGTACTCGTTCGCAATTGAGAATCCACCGTTGAGTACGGAAGGTAACGAAACGAAATTGATGAATTTACTCACCAATACTTCACCATCTCATTTGTTTCCTGACGGTATAGACTATGAACTTCTCTTTCAAAAAACAAAAACATTTCCATACAAAATAAACACATTTTATGCTAATATCGAATCAAACATACAATATGACATGTTATTTAATAAAAATTATACCATTTTTCATGCATTTCATTTGAAAGGTATAGATAAATATATAATTCAACGTTCGGATACAATTACAACAGGATCACCACCAATTATTCAGACATCCAATGCAAAGATGGATGATATTGAAAAGGATTTTATCATTAGCACCGTGGTTGAAGAAAATGTATCCGGGTCATTTAAAGTAATAACAACCATAGATCGTTCCATATTACATGACAATCAATCATTGTATTTATATACCGCATCTTTCGGAAACCCTCAATACGATCATCAATCTTTACTAGCCAATATAGACACTCATTTTACCATTTACGATACATTAACATCGAATACAACAGAACATATTTACACAACCGTACAAGATGCAAACTACAACAATATAGACGCATCACTTGTCAATGGTATCTTTGTATATCAATTCGCATCCGTTGGAAGAAATGCATCGGATATTCAATTAGGTGCCCCCAGCTCTAATTTAACCGATTTCAATGGTAGTACATTATACAGAAATAATTTCCCCCTCGTGAGTTCAAACTCATCAAATGCTCGTTTATTCCATTATAATGATGACTTTACTTACTATATTTTCAAAATACGTAAAGATTCATTAAATAATATTACCGACTATCATTTACAATCATTAGTTCGTAATATTCATCAATATATACATTTGTTCGATGCTGATATCATCATACAAGGTTATGTCGAAAAAGGTATTCTAACAAACAATATTGATACAACATCCCTTCAAAAGGCATTTTCAAATCCTTACGACTATGTAGATATGTTTCTATTGTCCACACAACCAACAATACAAACAAACACATATATAGCAACCTTAACCACCGATTTAAAGATTCATGTAAATAATATTATTATATAAAGAATATACAAATCGAACATTAAATGTCTGTTTTACATTACAATCTATATATGATGAATGCGTTATTACAAAAAGAAAACGAACTGCAACGTACTATTATTACAAATTTGAAACTGCAACATAAGTCAAAATCAGAAACGGCTAGATTTTATTATGAAAACAAAATTAATAATTTAACACACAAATTGGACGATGTTTATTCTTTGATGGAATCAAAAAAATAATAATAAAATAATAAATTAAAAAGGTATGGTTAACTCATCATCTTATACAAACAGAATGAATGGTAATTATAATAATATATGCAATCAAGATGTAAATATAAATTCAAAAAAAAAAGTCAAATTAAATCCTAATGATACTAGATTTATTTTCAACAGAAAATACAAAAGTTACCTGTTGAAATGTAAAATTGAAAAAAATATAATGAAAAATATGGACTTATTTATATCTCAATTGCCATTTCATATTGATGAAGAATATAATCAAATGTTACAATCACTCATGAAAAACTGGGTGAAAAAGGAGGTCGTGGTTGATCGTTTGATTTATGATTATAATTCAGATGGTGTATTACGTATGGCAAATCAAATTCCTCGGAAAACAAACATTCCCGGTATATTCGAAACAACCACGTTAAGAAACGGTCATTTGAACTTTAACGAAACCGAAAATTGGAATGGTTTACGTCGAATTACAAACTCAAACAATCCACCATCCACTGTCATGATATTACTAGGATGTTTACATTATAACATTCGTCGGTCCGTGATGAATATACATTCTAAACATGCAATGTGCGCATTCAAACATCAAAACATTTTATTTTGTTTTAATCCATGGGGTTCCGCGTACGTAAACAATCGTAATTTATTACCTGACGATCAAATATGGGAAGATTTGAAACGTAAATATAAATGTACGGATATAGTCGTGTATACGGGTGTAAATTTACAAGAACATAATTCTTTTGGGTTGTGTACAGGATTCAGTATTAATTTTGGTTCTCATATGTTTACAGAAATGTGCAAGACATTTTACGTCGACAGTCTTGTACGAGATAACCATTTAACCAATACACAGGCATTTCAATTATTAGAACCACGTCGTTTCAACTGGAGAAACCCAACACAAATATCTTTACTAAAAAGATTATTCTTTATCAATACACAAGATCAATGGGATGAATACGTTATTTATATGATTTACAGACTTGAACCTATTTACGGTTCATGTCCGTTAAAATCCAATAACAGAACATACATGAATACAATGCAGAAAAATTTACTAAATTACACGAAAAATAATAAAATGTTAAATTCAAATAATTCAAATAATTCAAATAATGTAAACAGAAATGCACGTCGGAAACAAAAAAGTGCTATGACAAGGTTCTAGATATAATCCAAAATGTAATTGCGAATCATTCTCAATTGTGCTAGTGTTTGCCAACCACATTCACTTTCGGTCAATATAGTATACTCAATCTTATTAATAGATTGTAAAACCTTCACCAATTCAGAAGATGGGTGATCATTGTCATTTGTATTCGAACTCGTTTCCGACCCATCTACGGAATCTGTCTCAGAATCTGTTTCCGACCCATCTGCGGAATCTG
>TARA_Y100000385_G_scaffold291274_1_pt1 | contig 26617 bp, 30 predicted proteins | sample TARA_Y100000385 | Tara Oceans TARA_Y100000385 (sample SAMEA2620980) | marine metagenome | biome: marine biome (ENVO:00000447); feature: surface water layer (ENVO:00002042); material: "saline water (ENVO:00002010), including plankton (ENVO:xxxxxxxx)" | depth 5 m
TATTTATCTTACAGGTAATCCCCAGATTACCTTTTTTAAAGTAGTATACCGCAGACACACTAACTTTTCAATTGAAAGTATAGAACAAACTTTTAATGGAACTGCTGATTTCGGTAAAAAAGTTAGTTGTACGATTTCAAGAAATGGTGATCTTGTTCATCGTATTTATTTACAAACAACTTTACCTGATCAAACAATCAATATTGCCGCTGATGCAGGTGGTTCTGGAGCTATTACAGTTCAGAATGCTTCAGCTAATGATGATTTAAGAAACGGAATTGTTAGATGGTGTAATTGGGTGGGTGAAAAAATGATTAATTTCGCAGAAATCGAGATTGGTGGTCAAAGAATCGATAAACATTATGGCGAATGGTTACATATTTGGAATCAATTAACTAATCAAGCAGGTCACGAAGACGCATATCAAAGAATGGTAGGTAATACTCCACATTTCAACAAAAATAGATCCACAATAGCATCAACTGCTGGAGTTCAAAATATTCCTATTACAGGAAAGAGATTATACATTCCATTACAGTTTTGGTTCTGTAGAAATCCCGGATTAGCTTTACCATTGATTGCTCTTCAATATCATGAAGTAAAAATTAACATCGAATTCGAGGAATTAAAAAATCTATTTATCGCACAAAAAACAGACAAAAATTCATTAACTGTTCAAGGGTCTCTTCAAAATACATCACTTTGGGTAGATTACATTTTCCTTGATACTGACGAACGTAGAAGATTTGCTCAATTATCACATGAATACCTTATTGAACAATTACAATATCCTGGTGAAGAGACTATTACTACAACTTCTAATAAGATTAGATTAAACTTTAATCATCCTGTAAAAGAACTTATATGGGTTGCTCAAAAAGAGGCTTCTGTAGAAAATCAACAACATTTTAATTACACTGATGCTGTTGATAGCAGTCCTACTTTAACACATAATTCACAAGGAAGTAAAATGCTCCAAGGTATTGTTGAAAACCTAACTGATGGAAGCAATAATAAACTTAAAATTGTTAATGAAGACCAAGGAAATAACACATGTAATCTTGCTAAAATCCAACTTAATGGCCAAGATAGATTCTCTGAAAGAGATGGTGATTACTTTAACTATGTCCAACCATACAATCATCACACGAGATGTCCTCATCTTGGAGTAAATGTATACTCATTTGCTCTTAAACCAGAGGAACATCAACCAAGTGGAACCTGTAACTTTTCAAGAATTGATAATGCTAACTTGTTCTTAACAGTAACCTCAAGAACTCTTAAAGAAGGAACACTCACTATTTCTAACGGAACATTAACAGAAACTAGTATAGATGGAGGAACGAGCAAAAACGCACGCGTTAGAGTATATGCTACAAACTACAATGTTCTCCGTATTATGAGCGGTATGGGAGGACTTGCATATTCTAACTAAATTAATAAAATAACTATTTTACATATTATTTTAAAATAATTATTCATAATGTTTACGAAAAGTAAATGATATTCTTTCATCTTTTACTTTTTTTTCAATAGGTATTCCATGTAAAAACTCTTTTTGAAAATTACCCGCCATTTCAATTATTTGATAATTTTCTGTAGGAATATTCTTAATTATTTTTTTTGTAATTTTGTTTCTTATTCTAAATTTTCTTACAGCACCATATGATACAGAAATGACTCCCTTATCTGAAATCTCTTTTTCATTATCTGAATGTTCACTAATATAATCATTTCCATCCCTATATTTGTTAACAAGAATTCCATTAAAATCTGATTCGAATTTATTATTTATATAATTTAACAATAATCTAAGATTTTCGGTAAGCGGTTGTGCTTTTTCCATTTGTCCAGAATACTTGTAGCCTACCGATTCATCTGAAAAGAATCCGATTGATCTTCTTTGTTTACACCTTCTGCCATATACTATAATTTCAGGATAGTCATTTAATAAAGGTTTAATATCACTTACACTATTATCAACTATATAACCAGAATCTTTGAGAGAATGAATTACAAGAGATGAGCTATCGGTTGAAATAATTTCTGTCATTTTTAATGTATTTTTTTAACAATTTATTTTAATCAAAATTATATATTTATTTAAATAGTTCTTTTTAATATTTATTTAATGCCACCTCCCCCATCTGATAATTTAAATAATGACACCGCGGAAGATTCTAATAATCCCGCAAGTTCTTCTGAAGATTCACTTAGTAGAGAACCAATTGACCCGCATAATCTAGAAAAATGGAGAGACATAGGAGAAAAAACTATTAATGAAACATGGATAGAGCCTCTAAAGTATGTTTTAGTTACATTACAATACCTGAATGATTGTCTCAAAGACAGAGAGGCCACTGTTGGTTGGTGGTTAATTTTAATTACATCATTTACATCTTTTTTAACTCTCTTTACACCAAAAGAATTGGGAACTAATGACGAATTTAACAAACATTATGATTGGTCTAAATCAAATTTACTATCTATTTTATCATTTACAGCAACGTTATTAGCATCATGGGCCAAAAAGAAAGGTTTTGTAAAAAGAATAAAAGATCTGGACAAACGTATTTACTCAATTGAAACAAAAAAAAGTATAGTTTCATCTGTTTTAACTTTACCAGTTGAAGATAGACCACAATATATCTTTTTTTATAAAGAACATATAGCAGAAGTCCAGGACTTATTATGCTATAATCAATTAGTTAGTCCTACTGAAATGAATGAGGTTTTATATAATCTTACTAAAAATTATCCTACTTTGATAAAAAAAATTCAACCATGGTATAAAAAAACTGGAATAGACGAATATGTTCCTGATTTTGAATATGGTTATAATATTATTAAAAGTTTTGAAAAAAGAAAATTAAATGGACTATGGTTTAGATTAACTTCATTATTTTATTGTAAATCAAAATGTTGCTATGATATTGATGATGGAAATCCATTTACAAATAAACATATGATGGCTCAAATAGATAAAATGAAAAAAGACGATGCAAGCACGATGACATCTATAATGAAAAGCACTGATCCTAATGCTATGAAAGAACCAATAACTGCGAATAATCTAATGAGTATTTTAGCAGAGGCTAATGACGGCCCTGGTATGTCCGATTCAACAAGTTTTAATTTATTATCAGAATTGGTTGATAAAAAATCAGGGAAACACATGAATAATGTTAAAAGTAGATTATCTGCTCAAGCTAATAATGAAATTAATAATAAATTATCAAAGGCATTAAGTATTAAGACTAACTTAGACAAAAAAATTATTGATCAAAAAGAACAGTTGACAGAAAAAATTGGTAATGTCGTTGAACAAGGACAAAATATAACAACTACTATAAATGAAGTTAATGATACTATCGGTAAACAATCAGACGAAACTATAGTTAATATTAATGAAGCTCTTGAATCAGATAGTGTTGAATCTTCTCCAAAATCTACAGATTCTGATAATAAAGATTAGATTACATGAAAATCTTAATCTTTTCTTTTCCAGTTAACAAATTTTTACTTTTACTAAAAATTTGGTAATTTTCCCTCCAGTAACCACTCACGGTGCGAATAAAGGTCTCCTTTACATATTTCTTTACAAGAATATGAATAAATAGTCTTCTAAAGATTGAATTAACATTATCTCTTCCATTAAATTTAGATGCGAATTTATTAAAATTCTCATGTTTCAAGAAATTTTTTTCTATATTACTTTTAGTGGGTTTAATCTGTCCATTTGTTCGCATAATAGACTCAAGTATTGCTTTTGCTATATCAGTAACATCTACTTCTACTCTTGATTCTTTACTATTACAATTACTACACGAATCCCTACAATGATCTTCCTTATAAGACCTATATTCTCCCAGATAATTAGATATTTGACAATGCCTGCAGTCTATAATATTCTGACAATAAATCATCATACTATCTAGTTTATTAACTTGATGTTGCTTGTATTTTGAATTTGTATTTCCATTAACTGATTTTAATATAAGTTTTTCAGCACAGATTTTATCTTGATATGAATAATAGAGTATACAATCACTATCAATACCGTCCCTTCCTGCTCTACCTATTTCCTGATAGTAATTCTCTAGTGAAAAAGGCATATTAAAATGAATCACATATCTCACATCTGCTTTATCAATACCCATCCCAAAAGCAATAGTTGCTACAATCAAATTAGTTTCACCATTTTGCCATTTAGTTTGAATACTTTGTCTAAGTTTCGAGGCCTGTCCTGCGTGATATGGATCACAATCGATACCATGTTGTTGTAATTTTTCCGATACCTCTTCACATTTCTTTCTTGACAAACAATAAATTATTCCTACTTTACCATCATAATCATCCTTTACTTTTTGAACAATATCATTAAATGTATCTTTATTTCTTTGATTTACGAAAATTTTAAGATTAGGTCTAAAATATGATTTGGTATAAATTTTTACATCTTTTAGTTTAAGTAAATGAACTGTATCTGTTCGAACACGCAGTGTTGCCGTAGCTGTCAGTGCCATAATAGGAACATTTTCAAACATTTGCTTAAGAGAAGCAAGTTTTCTATAACTGTTTCTAAAATCATTACCCCAAAGAGAAATACAGTGTGCTTCGTCGATAACAAATCTCTTTAGTCTCCCCACATCATTAATCAAACTTAAATTATGTAAAAATTCATCATTACTATCAAGAGTCTCGGGAGTAGTATAAATTATATTTTTGTCATAATTTTCAGAAATCATATTAGTTAAAATTTCTCTTTTCATTTTAATAGAAATGTCACCATAAAAAGCATCGCATCTAATATTACGTTTTTGAAGATTAGCAACTTGATCTAAAATCAACGATTTCAAGGGGGACACAACGATTGTCACGCCTTTTTGAATAAGAGCAGGCAATTGATAGCAAATACTTTTTCCAGAGCCAGTAGGTAATACAACAAATTGGTCTATATTATTTAATGCATCTTCTACAATCTCTTCTTGTTTATCACGAAAAGAACTGAATCCAAAAGAGGTTTTTAGAATATCCAAAGTAGACATTTTTATTTCACACTTTATGATTTAAATTACTTTCAAATTTATTTTTATATTATATTTGATTGTAAATTCCCTGGACTGTGTCTGAATGTGTTCTTAATGACCTACCTACATCAGGATCAATATTTCTGGCAGAAGAATCACTCAGTACACTTCTACAAGTATTCATGAAATAAACACATGGATGTTCGCGAGTTCCTCTTGGAAGAAGATGAACAAATTCTTTTAATTCAGAAGATTTATCACCATAAATATCCCACATGTCGCTAGGGTCTATGATGTATTCTACATCACCTCTCATAAAATCATCATTTGTCTTTGACGGATCGCTCGGCATAAATCCATCCGCAAATGCTTTGTTATGCTGGAACATCTCAAACGCATCTTCCATACCTCTGATTGGTATTTTTGGATTTTGAGCTTCTTTATTCAATGATTTGCTTGGTAATGGGTAAATACCTACCTTTACACGTCTCTTATCTTCAGCTTTACTGCCAATTACTGGTGCCCATGTTAAAGTTAAATTACTACATTCCATGCCACTATCATAAATCGAATTTGAGCAATTTCGTAATAAACTTGCCATTTCATGATATGGGTGAGCTCTACTATAGCGAAAATAATCTGAATTTTCTCTCGTATTATCTCTTCTAGATATTCTCCAGTTCATATAATTGGTAGTAAATTTAGATGGAAGTGTCTTATTATTTAAAAATTTACATATATCAATTTTAGATACAGAACCTGAAGGATCATTTTTTATAGCGGAAAATATAGTTATGGGCGAGATACTTTGATAACTATTCCTATCAGTTAAAGAATTAGTGTAAAATTCAGGTTTAAATAAGAATTTATCCGTGCTAGATGGAAGTGTAGTTAGAGATTTAGTTAAAAAAACCAGTCTTATTCCTTCAGGCACTATAAATGTATCTTGTTCACCTTCATAAGGATTATCCCCTGTTAACCTATCATATCTTTTTTTAAGTGATTTTAGTTCTTTCTCCACCTCTTGTATATATTCCTTGTTAATTTCTCTCTCCCAAAGCTCAGCCTCTTTTTTATGATCTTGAATATCATGCTCTAATAACCTAATATCTTTTTCTAGAAATTTTTTAGTTTCACCATGTGGATAACCACCGTGAGCCCTTATAGTATAATATGCTACAGGTTTATCTTTATATTCGTGTGGATTAGTCCGTTTTAGTTTTTTAAACAATAATAGGACATCTGGTATGTTGTAAGAATAATCCAATATATAGCCATCTTTGGCGAATAATGTATTAGGCGCGGGTCTTAAAATATTACTAGCAGGATTTTTATCGGCTTCTATTCGTAGTTGATTAATATTAATTTTTTTAGGCTTACTCAGACTATTTCCTTTTCTTGACATATCACTATATCTAATTGTATGATTGGTCAACATATTACCATTTTTCCAGTTTCCCCTATACTCTCTTTTATTTACAGAATCGTAAAATATTCCTGTTCCATTAAAAAAACCATTCTTAAATACACCTGAATATTTATCACCATTTATATATGTTATAGTCCCTTTTCCATCGAACTTCTTACTTGCAAAATTACCATCGTAAATATAGTAATTAAATACGTTTAAGTTACCCTTTTTATAAAAGTTATTCATGTCATCATGTAAAGTACCATTAAATACATCATTTGTGCTATCATAAACTCGTTCTCCTGAAATGTGTCTATTATTACTAAATATTCCTGTATATTTGGTGTTCTCTGGAAATGTTAATACCCCACGACCATGTGCTATAGCTAATTCTGTGGTAGGATTTGCTTCGTTAGATTTTACTTCACCAGCATAACTAGTTCCATCTGTCCAAATTATTTCACCTTTACCATGTGGTCTATCATTTACCCACTCCCCGTAATAGCTGGTATTATTATCGTAATAAATTAAACCTGTACCATATCTTACGTCATTTCTAAAATCTCCTTTATAATAAAATGTATTTCTTTTTGCAAGAATACCTTTACCATGTTTTATATATTTAATTCCTTCCTCATCTCTATCAATAACTATCTCGCGTCTATTATTAACTAAATTATCATCATGAGAAATAACATCACCCTTATATACCTTAGAAAGAGGATACATAACTATCTTTTTTTGATTAGACATTGTATTATAATAATATTATAATTTAATACAATTATAATAAAATAGTTTTTTTATAGGTAAAAATTTTATTTATAATACTGAACCTATAAAAGCTTTACATTTATTAGTATCTTTAGAAGAAATAAATAATATTGTTTATTTAAATTTTTATAATTACATTTTAAATATAGAATTATATTAATGGATACAAAATTTTGGGGACCAGATGGTTGGAAATTACTACACTCAATATGTGAAAGATTTCCTATAAAACCAACCAATAAAGATAAAGAAATTTATTCGGGATTTTTTAATACAATTAGTTTTGTATTACCCTGCGTTTATTGTCGTAACTCATTTGAAGAATACATAAAAGAGCTTCCTGTAGAAAATAATACAGGTAGCAGAAAGGATTTGTTTAACTGGTTATATCTTATACATAACAAGGTAAATGAAAAACTAAGAAAACAAAATCTTAATAAGAAAACAAACCCTAAGTTATCTATTATTGAAAAAAGATATAAAATATATGTTAGAGATGTAAATAGTCATAAAAAAATAGCTCCCGGATTTAATTTTCTATACTCAATTGCTTTTAATTATATCTACACTCGTAATAGTATGACTAACATAAGAGTAAAAAAATATAAAGTTTTTTTTACTTTACTTGGACTAATAATGCCATTTAAAAAATTAAAAGATATTTATATTTCCCATATTAATATGAACCCTATTATTATTACAAAAAAATGTAATCATTCTCTAAAACATTGGTTATATCAACTTGAACTTTCTTATAAAACATCATTGGATAACTCATGTTTATGTTTCAAAAAAACGTGTCTTAATATAGAAAAATATAAAGTCGGCTGTAAAAACAATACCTGTCGTAAAACTAAATAATACTGCTTAAAATAGATTGATCATATACCATTCCATAAATTTGATTATTTCTCCAAATTAAAGATTTTTCTATCAATTCATTAAAATTATCTGATGTATCTGATTTATTAACAATATACCAAGCGCGTTGTAAAAATACATCGGTTGATTCCGAAGTATCCTTTTTAATTGTGAAAATAGTTCCGTTATATTCTATATCAAATTCTTTCATTTTTTAAATAATAAAAAATATTATTATTTATCAAATTTATTTAATTACTTAATTTACTGGGATCTCTTTTGCTATTAAGTGGTCTTATTCTATTCCATGGATGAACTCTACCATGGATATTATTACATGAATCAAATGTTCCTATAACAAGATTACCATATCCGCGTGAATTAGACCAAGAATGGTTATTTTGTAATTCAAATTGAACATTATTATCTTGAATAACGCGATTAGATGTTCCGTAGGGTTGATGAAATGTAGTAGTAGTTGTGTCTCGTGAATGTTGCATTTCATCTGGTATAGTTCTGTCATTTTCTTTGACAATTGGTTTGGTACTAGTAGGCGTTAAATTAGTGAAAGCTTCTCTTAAAGAACTCATTATACTATAAACAAATAAAATTATTTAATCGAAAACAATTATCTTAGAAATAACCAGCCAATAAGTAGTAATACCTAAAACAATTGAAGTCATTAATTTAATATAATTAGAACCCAATAATACATTTTGAGCGGGATTGGAAATATACATTATTAAATTAAGCACAACTAAAATAGTGATAAACTTAACAAGGTCATTATAAAGTTGTTTGTATTCATCATTGATATTATATTCTAATTTAAAGTCGTTCATTTATATATTTACAGAAAAAAAAGTTCGTAAAATTCGTTAAGTGTTTTATTCACTAAGTTTAAAATATATATAAATAATCTACTTAAATTTAATGGATAAGAAAATGTTACTTATTATCTTTAGTATTGTATCTATTTTAATTATAGGAGGATACATATACGTAGGGTATAATAAATTAAATAAAAGGTTGGATTTACTTGAAAAAGAAATTAGTTCTGTAAGGTCAGATAATATTTGTAAATTACCTAATAAACAGACTTTATCAGGGAATAATAATATAGAATCAACTAAAGAATTGGAAGAATTAGCAGAATCTTTATCAAATGAAGATTTTGATTTAGAAGAACAATGCAGAGAACAGTTTATTAATTCTAATCAACAAATTAATAACGAAATAAATTCTAATAGCACATCAGAATCTCAAAGTATTGAAACTACGCGTAATGAGGTAGAACAACTCGAAGATCAGCTTAGAAATGTTGAAAATTTACTTGATAATGGAGAGAATACAAGTGAAGGAGTATTAAATTATGAACTTTTAGACCAGAAAACTACAGGAAGAATAGATAGTATTTTGGATGATAGCGACAAATATAATTCCCTTGTTACTCAAAATAAAAATAACTCCTCAGAATTTGATGATTTAGAAAATGTTCCTAATGAAGATAATTCTGAATTAAATGAATTAATTAAACGTGAATCGGGAAACATTCCTAATTTAGAACTTAATTCAAATAATATAGCAGAAAATATAAGTGAAGACAATATGAGAAGTCTTGAACAAATTGAAACAAGTAATAAAAGTATTGAAGAAGCTAAACAAATTATAGAAAAAAATAGTCAAGAAAGTTTTCATGAGTTAAATGATGATATATCTGATAAACAACAAATTGAAGAATCTCTTATTAGAAATACATATAACTTAAAAAAAGTTAAAGAATTAAAAGCAATTTGCCATGAACATGGACTTTCTCAAACTGGGAATAAAAATGCTTTAATCGACAGAATAATTGAGGAGGGAGTAATTAATCAATTAGAAAATTCTTCTAATTCAGTTGAATTAACGGAAAATTTAACTCAATAACAAAATTTATAAAAAAATATATTATTATAATATATAATTATGAGTTGCGCTAATAGAACAACAGATAATAAACACTTCCATTGTCCTCCTAGAATGGACGACGGCAGACATTTTACTGATTTCCGTTCAAACTGTCACTTTAACAACCTTGTTAGAGCCAATAATGCTGTTATGAACTCACATGACTACAGAATGTTTTTAACTAATAATGCCCGTGGTCTTATGGAGCTTAATAGAAGTTACGCGTGTCAAAAAAATGGCTGTGGACCTCGCCCTGGTAAAGATCAACCTTCAACAATGTTACCAGAACAAACAATGCAGATCTGTAATAATAAATCATGTAATGTAGAATTTGTAAATAAAAACGGACTTGGTCAGGGTCGTAAATATAACCAAGAACCTATTGATTGCCCAGCATCTAAAGGAATTCCTGTAAATCAACCTTACAACTGCTCTGCTGATAATGGTAAACCTTTTAATTACTATAATCAAGTAGATTCAGATGTTCAAGGAAATTTATCTTCCCAAGGTAATGCCAAAGCTGTAAGACAACAAGGAAATGTCCCAGCCGCATTCAATTTATAAATAAATAAATTTACTATTAATAAAAAAATAGCTTATTATTATATAATAAGATGTCTAATCAAATAAACAATAATATGCCTTTACCAACCTGTGAAGGAGTTATTCTTGATAGTGGCGATGGGGAATTCGTAGTTAAGGGAACTGTCAAATCTTCATCTCCTAACCCTACTGTGTTATTCTGGGCAGCTAATCCTCCTACATATGGTCAATCATACACCGGTTCGGGTCAACCTTTCCCTAACCCTGATATAGCATACGATAATACTCCCAATAGAGGAGCTGTTAAAGCATTAGGTAATCAATTTGAATTTAAAATTCGTTTTCCTAATGCTTACTACGTTGGACTTGGTTCCGAATATGTAGAACCATGTGTTCATATTAAGGTATGCAATGGAAAAAAAGATGGAAATATTCATACGATTAAGCTTGGTCAAGGAATACCTTATAGATCTACTACTAATACTCAATATCCTAATGTTTCTAATTTAAGAACTTCTCCATTATTTTATGCTGGAAGAACAAGACTTTCTACAAGAACACAAGAACAAATATTAAGAGATTCAGGATTTCCTGAAGTTAATAAAATGTCACCTAATTACTGGGGAACAAGACCTCCTCATGAATAAATTTGATTTAAATTAATTATTCAAATCAGAATTATTTGAAAAATGCGATATATTTACGATATGTGTCATGGATATATTCCTTACAATGATACAGAGACTCTATTTTTGGACAATCATTGGGTAAAAAGGTTAAAAAGAATTAAGCAACTTGGGTTACTCGAACATGTTTTCCCATCAGCCTCGCACTCCAGATTTGAACATAGTTTAGGTGTATCATATATAGCCGAAGACTACGTAGATGTTTTACTTAGAAATTCAGGGGAACCTGATTATTACAAAAGTGAATATAAATTTTGTGTCAAGATGGCTGGGTTATTTCATGATCTTGGTCATGGTCCTTTTTCACATGTATTTGATAATGTTGTTATTAAAGATGATAGTAATTGTCATGAAATTAGGTCACGCCGAATTGTTGAAGAGATTTTTAAAGAAGTAGGAACCTCAAAAGAATTAAGTAGCGCATATGTTATTGATTATATTAAGGAAATGATCGAGCCTGTTTCAAATGCATATACAAATAACCCGTTTTTTGATATAGTAAATAATTCAAAAAATAGTATTGATGTAGATAAATTTGACTATTTACAACGAGACCCCAGACATATTGGCCTAGATTGTTCATTTGATCCGGCAAGAATCATTAATAAATCCTTCCTTGAAGGTAGTGAGATAATTTACAGTAAAAGTGTTTCTAATAATATTGTTAACATGTTTCAAACCAGATATAGATTTCATAAAGAGATATATAATCATAAAACTGTTAAATTAATTGAATTAATGCTTGGAGATGCTTTATTGTCAGCTGATAACTATTTTAATTTCAAAGAAGTTTCCAAAACTATAGAATTTGAAAAATTAGATGACAGTATTTACTCTCAAATTTTGAATTCTGATAATAAAGAGCTGTCTGTTTCTAAGAATATATTAATGCGAATAGAAAATAGAGATTTATATAAACAACTTTGGATTGGTAAATTTTCAGAAGATGGTGAAATTAAAGATTATATAGCAGACACATATAAAGATATCAGAGAAGATGATATTAAATATATTAAAATGAAGCATAATCATTGTAATGGAATTGAATCCCCTCTTAAAAATGTAAAGTTTAAAACAAATGAATCACATAATGAATTGTATGATATTAATACAACTTATGAAGAAAATATGGTAATGATTTATAACATATCTAATACTACTTAAAAATTTAATATTAATTAAGTAATATGGTTAGAATTCTTTCTTTTGATGTAGGTATAAAAAATCTTGCGTATTGTCTTGTTTCTTTGGAAAATAAGGAGAACATGTATGATCATAAAATTGAAGAATGGGGTGTAATTGATGTAATGGAAAAATTCATGGAAAAAAGTATTAAATGTTCAGTTAATAAAAAGGGGACATTATGCACTGGGGATGCTATTCTTTCAGTCAAAATCAGTGATAAAAATATAGGTTTCTGCAAAAAGAAAACATGTCAAGCTATAGCAAACTCTACTTATAGTAAAAAAGATTTAAAAAAAGTAAAACCTATAAATACTAAATCTGTAAGCACACTTGAGCTTACAAGCGAAATGATTAATAAGTTAAAACAAAAGAGTGAATTACTTAATGCTGATATAGTAGTTATAGAAAATCAGCCTGTTTTAAAAAATCCAACTATGAAGTCAATTCAAATGGTTTTATATAGTTTCTTTTTAATTTATGGATATGTCGACGAGGATTCATCTATTAATAATATAGCATTATTTAATGCTGGAAGAAAACTTGATATATATGATGGACCTAAAATTGAAAACGTAAAAGATGCAACTACATATGCAGGTAGGAAACAACTAAGTATTTTATATACTCAATATTTTCTAAGAGAAAACATCGAAAAATTGGAGTTTTTTAATAAACATAAGAAAAAAGATGATTTAGCAGACTGTTATTTACAATGTTTAACTTATTATAAAAAAAAGTTAAATGCGTAATTATATAAGAATAGTTTTCTAAAAAATATTAAATGAGTGACGTTGTTGTAAAAAAAAATACATCTGGAAATACTTTTTTAGTTAATAATGAAATAGAAGAGGTCTTAAGTGCTGGTAGTGCTGATAATTTAAAAATTCAAAAAATAGCAGATAATAGTCTACAAGCAATAAATAATAAAATTCAAGATAAAGTGGAATTATCGTCTCAAAAAGATATAGGAATTGGTCTTGAATTATTAGCTAATAGAGAAAAAACAGTAAGAAAAGACGGTTCTGAAAGAGATGATGAGGAACCTCTTCAAGCATTAGATCTTAATGAATCTGAAACCCAGTATGATAATAATAACGTAATTAATCTTGACAAAAATGAAGAAGAAGATAATATTACTTTCAATGACCCAACTGCTGATTTAGTGAATCAATTGAATATAGATGATAGAACTTCAAGATTAAGTCAAGATGCTATTGATGCTATTATTGACCAGAATGATCAAGCTGGAAAGCCAAATCTAGTAGATATAAATGAGATAGAGACTAATGCCGAGCCGCTTATAAGTAGAGGAGCTTTTGCCCCAGATGATGATAATAATAATAATTATGACGACCATAGAACTCATCAACAAGAAGAAGAACATAATAATGGTGCAGTGTTTGGAAATAATCCACATGAAAATTACGAAAGAGAAAGTAATTATGGAAGAAGAAGTATGAATATAAATGATTACTATAGAAGAGAACCTCCAAGAAAAACGGCTATGGAACTTGCCCAAGAAAAGAAAGAAAAAGAAGAAGCATTATGGCAACTTGAAAAATATAGAAGATTAGGAGTTCAGGGAGTAAAAAAATTTAATATGTCTAGTGAACTTTCAGAGATGCAGGCTGAATACACTAAAATTAAAAAACAGAGAGAACTTGAAAATTCGGTTAAGTTTCAGAGAAAATGTTTGGTAGCATTTGCTACAGGAACAGAATTACTGAATAGTAAATTGGATATGCTCGATTTTAAACTGGATGGTTGGTCAGAGCAAGTAAATGAAGGTATTGATGAATACAATGAAGTATTTGAAGAATTACATGAAAAATACAAAGAGAAAGCTAAAATAGCACCTGAATTAAAACTACTTTTCATGATGGGTGGATCTGCTTTTATGTATCATATAACAAATTCTATGTTTAAAAATTCAGTTCCTGGAATGGAAGATATAATGAGACAAAATCCTGATTTAATGAAACAATTTGCCAGTGCGGCCATTAATCAAATGGACGGTGAGAAAAAAGCAGCAGCAAACTTCTTTGGAAATTTTGCCCCTGGACAACAACCTCAATATGAATCTCCCCCTATGTCTGGAGCAAGACCAATGCCCGATGCTCCTACTCAACGACAACCTATGAACATGCCCAGAGCTCAAGCCCCTCAGCCTTTCTCAAGAAATATTCCACAACAATCAAGACCAGCGCCTACATACACTTCCAGAGATAGAAACCAAGGGTCAGTCGCAGATGTAGTTTCAAATTCTTCAGCATTTAATAATGGAACAAGAAAGATATCAGCGCCTACGGGTGTAGATGATATTCTAAATGAATTAAAATCTAACACAGATGATTTAGTATCAAATGATAATATCTCAGAAGTTATTTCAAGAACTTCTAAAAGAAGTGGTTCTACAAAAAATATAAATATTACCAATAGAAGGAGACCAGCAAGGTCTATTAATCTTAATTTAAGTTCTTAGGTATATAAATCAATTAAATTTAATAATTTAATTAGTTTATTAAAGTCTGCCCGTTTTTTTTAATATATTATAAGCATTCTCTATCTCTTCGGCTGTTATTTTACCATCATTATTAGTATCAAGAGGTATTACAGATTTAGGTAATACACAATAATTACTTTTTTCATTAAACAAATTTAGAACAATAATTACAAAAGCTGCTGTTATAATTAATGAAGCTATTATATCTCTTGTAGCAACAAATGAAACTGTAAATATAAGTATTCTTCTTAATATTTTAGATGATAAAAATTGCCTATGACTTTCGGCAAGATCCATTTCTATATATTTTGCTCCCATGTTTAATAAAATCATAGTTACTGCATAAAAATATTTATTATTATTTATTGATAAAGTGACATCATTAAATATCATTTCTTACTATATTATAATTTTTTAATTATAATATATTATATTTCTTTAATCTTCGGTATTAATAAAATGTTCTAATTTATGGATAGCCATATGAAGGTCCTTAAATGTATCATTAATAGAATTCTTTGGTATTAATCCCCCTTTGAATGATTCTTTTATTTTCTGAAGTCTTTTTTTGTTGGCCTTTAATTTTTTATTATTTTTTTTATGATTTGTTTTTTTATCAGGTTTAGCATTAATGTCGTCCTTTTTATCCTCATCATCACTATCTTCTTCGTCATCATCCTCCTCGTCTACTTCACTATCATCTGAAAAATCATCAATTTCTTCATCATCGTCGTCGTCATCGTCATCATCATCGTCGTCATCTTTTTCTTCTTCATCATCAGTATCATCACCTGGACTACTTCCACTAAATTTTTCACGATCTTCTATATCAAGGTGACAATCTTTGCCTGAACAAGAATGATCATGTGCTTCAGTATTAGTAATTAACGTTATGATAAATGCGATTGCTATTAAACTGGCTGTAATATAATTTGTTCTGGAAATATGTAAAGTTAATGCTATAATTGATAATTGTATAACAGGCATTTTAGCAATTTCAGTAGCTTTATTAGGCTTTAATACTAAAAATGATATTATATATACACATACTAACATATTCACTTTTTGCTCGTCTTCTACATCTATATCAATTACATCTAGTATTGAGTTAGCTTTTTCATAAAATTTATTGAGGATATCCATATTATATTATAAAATCATAAATTTTTTTTGATAATTTTGTATTAGTTTATGGAAAACCATAAATTATTATTTATATTATTTTAATTTATTGGAATCTTACACGTGCATACATGTTGCCACTTGTTCCAGAAGTATTATTAGCTGGGTTTACACCAAAGTTTCTTGCCGATGGGCTTATATTTGAGTAAAATCCTTCAGGTTCATCTTCGCCTTCTTCTACATCATCGGATTCCTCTACATCATCACCTTCTTCAACATTTGGTTGAAATCCATCTACATCATCCATTTCAGGGTCCATGTGTTCTTTGGCTCCAGGTCCTTCGTTAGGAGAATCTTCATCATCAGTAAATTTTTCTAATCTGTAGTTTCTAAAAGTATCTTTTGGTGAAATGTAATCTTCGGGTTCAGGTTGTCCATTTTCTTCAGGATCAACATCTAAATTTCCGGTGAATGTATCTTTGGGTGAAATGTAATCTTCAGGTTCATCTTCTATGTTAGCGAAGGTATCTTTAGGTGAAATGTAATCTTCAGGTACATCTTGGTCAGAACCGAATGTATCTTTTGGTGTGATATCTTCGGCAAGTGGATGAGAATCTGAAAATTGTTCATCAACATTTGTTGTAAAGTCAGAAGCAGTTACTTCACTTTCTTGAGGATTTTTTCCATCATCTTCACCGCCTTCGAATCTTTCTCTTCTATAGTTAAAATATTTTTCGGTGTTTCTTTGGTTTACTACATGTAATGTTACTACAAATGCGACTGCGATCATTAAAGCTACTCTTATATTTCTTGATGCCATAAAGCCGATTAAAAATAAAAAGAGTAGTTTACCTACAACAGTATCAAAGAATAATACTACTGAATCAGGTAAAGCTGGGGCGGCCATGCCGGCATATAATGCAATTACAAGTGATGTGACTGTGGCGAATTTTTCATCATCTAATAATGAGTTGATTCTTTCAAGGGTATCCATTTATTATATTATTATAAGACATTTTTTATTAATGTATCTTTACTATTAATAATAATTAATACTGGAAAAAAAACAAATTAATTTTCTCTTTTTTATATAAGTTAAATGCCCTACTGCACTATCGAAGAAGCATGGACACAAAGTTTAAATCCTGAACTTCAGGAGGAGCAATCCAATGCTATTAATTATCAACCTTCGCAAAATACCGACCTTTTTGAATTAGATAAAAAACTCAAAAAGAAAGTTAATAGAGTTCCTCAACAATCCAGAACCTACAAGACACTTGATGAACATTCAAAAAAGATTAAAAGAAATAGAGTAAATTCTAAAAGAGTTTTTATAGATGATACTAAATCCAATGATTCCAACTCTATAGAAAGTTCTAATTTTGATTTCACTAATTCAGTAAATGATATGAATCTTCAAGCCTATAAAGAATATAATGTAAAATCAAAAGATCTCGATTCTAATGTTTCAGTAATGGAAGATTTTAGAGAGAATTTACCTAATCAATCGGGTGAATCAAATGAATCAAGTCATCATACAGAACACTTTATGAAAATTATTAATGAGCTAAGAGATGAAAATAAAAAATTGTCCCAAACTATAGAAAAACTTCAAAAAGATGATAACTCTAATAAAGATAATTTTATGGAAGCAACTATGTTTATTATCACTGGTATAATAATAATATTAATAATGGAAAATATTAATAAATTAGTAAGAAAATTTTAAATTAATCTGACTTATTGTATTCTAATAAATTTTTATTAAAATATTCTAAATTAACTTGACTGGTATTATTTACCATATTATAAATGATACTGCTATAATCCTTATAGGGATTTGTCATTATATCAGTCTCCATCGTTTTTACTTCTGGATTTCTTATTACAGAAGGAACATGTTCCCAAGAAATATACATTAAATTAGGATAAACATATAATACAACAAAACCATTTTTCTTTAATTTGTCAACACAATAATCAGCACATTTAATCTGGTCATAGGCGGGTAAACCATATACAATTTTTGGTATTACATATACACAGTGGGTTAAATTTTTTTTGCTATTAGTTTCTATTCTTTTATGACATTTTTCTAAAATTTTTCGATATGTAGTAAATCTTTTTATTTCATTCTCGTCTCTAGATTTATTTAAATTAAAAATATTTATCATTTTTATTTAATTAATACATTTTAATTTCTAATTAAAAACATCATAATTAATCAATACAATGGTTATTAAAAATTTGGTTCTAAGTGGCGCCGAACTTAGAGGAATAACATATATAGGAGTTATTAAAGCAATAGAAGAATTAAATATATATGATTCTTTAGAAAATATTTTAGGTGTTTCTTCGGGTGCTATATTTGCGATGACTCTTGTTCTTGAGTTATCAAGTATACAGCTGGAAAAAATAATTATGTCTATTTCATTGGAACAACTATTTAATTTTAGCACTGATGATATTCTTAATATCGCTGAAACATTTGGTGTAGATGATGGGGAAAAAATTACAAGAATTTTTAAAGTATTATTTAGAAAAATTTTAAAAAATGAAAATGCTACCTTCAAAGACCTGTATAATTTTAATAAATGTAAAAACTTAATTATTTCTGGAACAAATTTATCTAATAAGAATTGTGAATATTTTTCTTATGCTACAACTCCTGATATGCCACTGCACATAGCACTGAGAATCTCTATTAGTATTCCTCTATGTTTCAAAGCAATTAAATATAATGATCACCTGTATATCGATGGAGCATTTTCGAATAACTTTCCTATAAATTATTTTACGGATGATATTAATAACACCTTAGGACTTATTATTTCTAATGATAAAAGCCAAAGTCAAACTATAAATGCACTAAGTGAATATATGATCAGTATAACAGATTGCGTTTTAGGAATCATGCCTAATTATTTAAAGCATTTATATAAACAAAATATTATAGAAATTGTTGTTAAATACAATGTATTAGAATTTAAGTTTAATCATAATGTAAAACGCTATTTAATAGATACAGGGTGCGAACAATTCAAAAGTCAATATAAAGACCTATTTGGTGACACAAAATCTTCAGAAACATGCAAGAGTGATATTAAATCTACAAATGAAAATTTAGATGAAATTATAGAGGATATGAATCGGGAAATTAAAGTTATTAATGAAAAAAAAATAAATCATTCTGATAATATTTCTAATGATTAAAGCATTATTATCTTTTCATATTATATATGGAAGTTGTAGATAGATTATTTGATGAAGTTAATTCACTCAGCCAAAAACCTATCATGTACGGAGTATTAGGTATGTTATTAGGATTTTATGGTCCTAAATTAAACCCTAATTTACCTACTAATATAAAAGATTTATTTGGAAACAGTCTTTTCAGATTTTTAATTATAGCAGTAATAATATGTGTATCTACAAAGGATATACAACTTGCTTTAATGATAGGTATAGGATTAATGATTGGAATCAGTTTTGCTAATTCTCAAGATGTTACTGAAAAATTTTCTGAACATTGTGGTGAACATTTTATTAATTTAAGTAATGATATTTCAGAATTCTATGCTGAAGATTTTAAAAATAAGGATGAAAAAAAGATGAAGGACGAAGAAAAGGAAGGAGATGAAGAAAAGAAACATGAAAAAAAGAAACAAGCCTTACCTAAAAAACCTGTTACACAACAAGAACAAGATACTTCGGTTCCTAAAGCTTCTTCAGAAAAAGACGAAGGTTTTAATAATATAAATAAGTATGACAATCTTGATCAATTCTTTGGCTACTCTAGTTCTGCTACAGGAAGTCCTATTGAAAAAGACACTTACGTTAACTATCAAGACGAAGAAGCAGGAGATATGCCTGAAATGCCCGAATCATACGTAAATTACCAAGACGAAGAAGCTAACCCAGTTGAAATGTTTTCAAGTTGTGGCAAAAGAGAGGAATCTGATGCTCTAGAAAGATTTGTAAACTATCAAGATGAAGAATCTGATGATGTAGAAGAAGGCCAAAATGAACCTGAAGAAGCCGACGAGGTAGAAGAAGGTGAAGATGAGCCAGAAGAAGCCGACGAAGTAGAAGAAGGGGAGGATGAACCAGAAGAAGACGACGCTGTTGAAAACTTTTTAGGAAATAGACCTTCGCAATATGAATCTCAATTGAGAAGAACTATTGCTAATTACTCTATGTAAATTATTATAGGTAAACATTATTTATAATGATTTAAAATAGTCAATAAGAAAAATATATAATTGTATAAATTATAAGGATGTTATTGTTACTTTATTTATTAAGAAATACAAATTATTTTAGATATGTCATTTTTTTGGTATTAATAATAATTTTATGTAAGCTTTTAACTAACAAACATAATAATGATAATAAAGAAAAGTTTACTGGATTTAAATGTAAAAAGGAGAGACACGCATACTGTGATACAATAGAACGTGTAGGAAAATTTTGTAAAACAAATAAAAGTCAGATTTGCCGAGAATATAACTCTGCATTTAGTAAAACCAAAAATTGCTTAAATAAAATTTTACTTCAAGCAGATGGTAGTTCTTTTCATGGCCCTGCTACAAGTAATAAAAAACCTAAATTATAATTAATTAATAGATTTCATTAATAAAAATTTATTAATCTATTATATAATGGTAGAAATTGTAAAAACTCTCGCAGGACTTTTCAACCCAGATGTCCTCGTTGAAAACGTATATGTATTCAGTGTATTAAGTGTCTTTTTAGCAATGTATGGACCTCACTTACACGCAAGATTACCTCCTTCACTCATGGGAATGTTTGATAATGCTATTTTCAGAATGGCTGTATTATTTTTAATAGTATACATGTCTCATAAAGACTTTATCGGCGCTCTTACAATAACTATAATATTTATGGTTACTCTTAATGTATTACATACTCATAATGTTCTCGGTTCAATGAGAAACACTTTATCTAGCACAGTCAATGCTGTAGGAAATGTCGCTCAAGGAACTACACACGCCGTAGGAAACACTGTAACCAATGTAGGTGGACTTGTAGGTTCTACCGTTGATAATGTAGGTGGACTTGTCAATACTACTGTAAATGATGTATCTGGACTTGTTAACACCACAGCTACAGATGTAACAGGCGCTTTAAATAGCACCGTCAATGATCTTTCAGGATGGGTATCAGATACCTCCAGAGGAACTACTGACCTTGTTGCTCAAGAAACAGCCAATGTTGGTGATGCTGTAGGAAATGCCGCAACTGTTGTTACCTCATCAGTAGGAAACGCCGCTAATCTTGTAGGCTCATCTGTCAATACCGCTGCTAGCGTAGTAGGTAACACAGTAGGAAATGTCGCCCGTGCTGCTGGAAACACTGTAGGAGGTGTAGCTAACGTTGTTGGTAACACTGTAGGAGGAGTTGCTGGTATAGTCGGAAACACTGCCGAAGATGTTACAGGTATAATGACAAATACTTTAGAAGATGTCACTGACCTTGTAGGAAACACTATTAAAGATGTTGGTAATGTAGTTACAGGCATAATCCCCAAAGCTCAAGTAAGCACTAAAGAAGGATTTACTAATGGACCCCCAGTATCTAGATGTGGTGCATCAACACATTACACATTAAACGGCACTGAATCAAATCAAGTATCAGGATTCGATAACAACCCATACCGCTTATTGTAAATTATTTAAATAATTCTATTTTTATTATTTTAATAATTAATATTTATAAATTTTCTTTAGCAAATTGTGCGAAACCTTCTTTGGTTCTTTCGCCTTCATATAGGGTATCTTTACCATTTTTTGAGACAATAAAAGTAGGATAACCCTCTATATCGTAGGCTTCTACAATTGATTTATTTTTTGGATCTTCCGCATCAATCATTTCGGCATTTACATTAGGGTTTTCCTTCATGAACGCTACAAATTTTGGTTTCGCAGATTTACAATGACCACACCATTTAACGTGGAACATTCTAAAAACTGGTTTGTCGCCTTTAGAGCTATTAAAGTTTTCAACATTTCTTTTACTAATCAAATTTACTATTGCCGGAACTGCTATGGCAATCAGTATAATAACTAATATTTGCACATGAGTAAGAGATTTAATAGATTCGTAAACTGTATCACAAATTGATCCAATCATATATTATTAGTATACAAAATAAATTAAGAAATCAGTTCTTTAATATTCTCAGGGAGAGGAACAATACTTGTATGATAATGTTGTTCTATTTTTTGCATCTGTGAATATTCTTTATGAGTTACAAAGTTAATAGCAATTCCCTTACGTCCAAATCGTCCCGACCGACCAATTCTATGGATGTATGTTTCAATTTCTCTTGGTAAATCAAAATTAATAACAATTTCTACTTGTTGAATATCAATGCCTCTCGCAATAACATCTGTAGCAATTAAAATTCGACTTGTTCCCAATCTAAAACTTTTCATTGTTTTATCTCGCACTACTTGTGTTAAATCACTATGAATACAAGACACTGTAAAATTTTCAGATATAAGTTGATCTTTAAGCCACTCTGCTTTCCTTTTTGAATTACAAAAAATAATAGTTTGTTTCATAGAAAGATTATCATATAAGTCAAATAGTGTTGCTGTTTTCCAACTTTCATGTTGAACTCCTAGGTAAAATTGTTTAATACCGTCTAAAGTTATCTCGTCTGTTTTAACAAGAATTTTATTAGGATTTTTCATAAATTTTTCAGTTATTTCCAATGCTGGAGGAGGCAATGTTGCACTAAATATACATATTTGAGCTTGTTTAGGTATAAATTGGAAAATTTCATATATTTGGTCCTTAAATCCTTTAGATAACATCTCATCTGCTTCATCCATTACAAAGCACTTCACTTCACTTGTTTGAAGAACATATCTTTTCATCATATCAAATACTCTGCCTGGTGTTCCTATAATAAATTGAGCACCTTTATCGAGCGCTTTAAAGTTATCTTCTACTAATGTTCCTCCCATAATAAGAGCTGTTTGAACTTTGTAGTGAGCATTAAGGCCTTCTAAGTTATAATGTATTTGCTGAGCAAGTTCCCTGTTAGGACAAAGAACAATTACTTGAGGTTTTTTAATATCTTTATTAACTTTCTGAAGTGAACCTATTAAAAATGTGGCTGTTTTACCAGTTCCTGATTGGGCTTGAGCTATCAAATCCTCTTTATCAAGCATAGGTCTTATAGCAAGTCTTTGAATAGCCGATGGGTATTCAAATCCCATCGAATAAATACCTCTTAAAATATCAGGATTAATTTCCAATTCGTCAAAACTGGAAACTTCTTGATAGATTTTTTTATCTACAATTTCATTCTTTTCTTTAGGTGAAAGATTACCATCATTATTATTAATATCAGTCATAATGTTACTTTAATAAGGCGAACAGTCTTTAAGCAATAACAATATAATGAAATAAAGGTTTATTTAACAATTAAAATTTGTCCTAATAATGTAAGATGAATAATACGCCTGTTAAAAATATATCTCTAAATGAATTAAATTTCAACAGTAACAGTAAGTTAAAAGAATCGATTAATCAAAAAGACATTTTGATAAAATCATTAAAGGACACTATTGATAATCTAACAAATGTTATATGTAGTAATAGCAATAAAATGATGCAAGTTAACAAGGCCATTAATAATGAAATCTATAATGAAATCGATTCTACATTTGCTGATCAATATTTTCAAAAAATTGAAAAATATCTTCAAGAAATAAATAAACTCAACATAGAAAATACAGAAATCAAAGAAAAATTTTTAGACCTAAATGAAAATTCAGAATACTCTGAGAAGTCTTACAATATTTTAAATAGTGTTTATTTAGAATATATTAAAAAAAGTAAAGGCGAAAAAACTGTTTTATTTGAAAGAATTACAAACCTAAGCAAAACAATGGATTCACTAAAGGAATTAGGTGAAAATAAAATTAAAAATTTAAGAAGTTATTATCAACGAGAAATTACTAAATCTGCTGGTATTAAATGCACTAAATGTTGGAAAAATAATGTAACTGTAGTTTTTTTACCATGTAATCATATGGTATTATGCGACGAGTGCATAAATAATTTAAGTAATTTAGAAGGTGGCTTGGTTTGTCCAAAATGTAAAGAAGATGTAATATCTAAAATTAATGTAGAGTTTTAATCCATTATTTTCTGATAGTTTTGATCGTCATCTTCTTCATTTGCTGCTTTAAAATCTGCTATTTTTTTATTACTTTCACTATTTAAAAAATTATTTTTATACTTATTTAAATTTGGGTCTACTAATTTAGATGTAAATGTTTCAATAAAGTGGTCAGTTTCTTCTTCTTTAGGCTTTCTGCTATCTTTGTTACGTTTAGTTTTACTTTTACTCTTTTTGGAGGTTTTATCCTTCTTTATCTTTTTTGCGGATGACTTCGATTTCTTATTTGTTTTTTTTGATTTTCTTTTTTTACCAGATGATTTAAACTTCTCGATTATTTCAGGATCATTAAGATTAACCAATATTTTGTTTTTTGGTTTTGGAAGATGTATAACGGCATCTTTTAATCGGTAATCTACAATAGTTGACACAGTCATACCAAGAAAATAGCCCATGACGACAGTAATCAATAAAATAAATAGACACTCTTTCCAATTATTAAGTGAAAGCATAGATATATTATATTGTAACATATATATTTCTTAAAAAAATCTGTGAATAATATAAATATGGTTAATGTCTGTGTAAAAGGTAAAATGCAGTCACCGATTGATATTAATACAAAAAAAGCTATTAAATGTGGAGCATTATGCGATTTAATGATATACTATAGGAGTTCATATTGTAATATGGTTAATACAGGTAAGAATCTTGTTCTTGACTATGATAATGGTTCTTATATTGTATATAACACTCAGGTATTCGAATTAAGTAAAATTTCATTTTCTATCCCAGCGCTTCATACAATAGATCGCTTTACATATCCCATTGAAGTTCACTTATATCATAGAAATCCAGATACATCAGAAGTTCTTGTTTTGGCAGTTTTTTTAGATGTTAATGATGCTACATCGAAATCATCTATGTTTCTTGAATTTTTTGGAAATCAAATACCTTCCAATATAGGTCAACAAAAGAAAATTAATGCCCCTGATACCTGGAGAATATATGATTTACTGCCCGAACAAAAATCGTTCTTTTCATATAAAGGTTCTTTAACCAGAAGTCCTTGTACAGAGAATATTACATGGATTGTAATGGAAAATCCAAGTAACTGTACAAATGGTTTTTATGAAACATTAAGAAAATTTATCGGCAGAGATAAAAGATCCATAAAACGTCTTAATGGAAGAAAAATTTTTTACAACGTAAATACAAATGCTAAAAATAATAGAAATTATGGTGACAAATTTAGATGCTATACAGATAAAGAGTTTCGTAACGCATGTTCTAAGTTAACAAGTGATAAGGAAATATTAACTGCTCATCATGAACATTTGCTTAAAATTGCTCAGACTGTAACTTTAGTAATACTTTTAATACTATTTATATTATGGCTTGTGCAACAAGATTTTTTCTCTAATACAGCAGAAAAAATAAAGGAATTTTTAGGAACTAAAATATTCTTAAAAAAAGTTGCCAACGCTGTTAAAAATTAATAAATTATAAATATTATTTTTAATTTATTATATCTAAGAAATATACATTTATGTAAACACTATATTAAATTTTTAATTAAAAGACCTACGAATTGTATTACCAAAATAAGTAATAATATAAAAATAAAATAATTAACGAAAATTTTAGTTTTAGGAATCAATTTTATAATATCCTCATCGGCAAGCATATTCAATATAAGTATTTTATTTTTAAATATTTATTTCAATTGTTGTTGTATATATTGAGTTAATTTTGCTACTTCAAGTTTTAATTGTTCATTTTCATCATTTAGATCTCTATTTTGCTCTTGTAATTGTTCAATAGTATCATGTAAATCCTTTGTTTCATTAAATAACCTTTCTTCTTTTGAAAGAAGTTTCCAAAATATAGTTTCAAACATAGGTTCATCAGAAACAGTAGATGTTTCACTGACATCTCCGTCATTGTAGTGGTATCTTTGAACAGACCATTTAAATTGACCATTTGCTAATTGAATATATTTAGGATGGATTGCTTCGAGGGTTCCTCCTAATCTAAAAACTTGTTTTCTTGGAGCATCTTTACTTAATGTAACATACCTAACATGAGTCTTAAGAGGAATATCTTCTACGCTATCAACTCTTTCATAATTAAGCAATTTCTCAAGCATATCTTTTTTGTTTTGAATACTATCTTGGTATGTTCCTGTTTCAGGCCTTACATAATTAGTTTTAGATAATGGAACAAAATTATTATTATTCATTTGGTTTATATATATATATTGTTTTCATTTTAAATAATTATACATGTTTCAAATCATATATGTTTTATTTTACAAAACACTTTTATTATTTAATATCTAAGTAATGTTGCTAAAATTAATATGTACTTATAGTATAAAATGGGTCTAGGTTATCT
>TARA_Y100000385_G_scaffold136176_1_pt1 | contig 26567 bp, 27 predicted proteins | sample TARA_Y100000385 | Tara Oceans TARA_Y100000385 (sample SAMEA2620980) | marine metagenome | biome: marine biome (ENVO:00000447); feature: surface water layer (ENVO:00002042); material: "saline water (ENVO:00002010), including plankton (ENVO:xxxxxxxx)" | depth 5 m
GTGGTAGAATCTGAGTTAAAGCCTTCGTAAAAAGGAAGCGTTGTATAAACATCACACAAAGTGGTAAAGCTCACCAAGGACCAATTACTGTAAGCTCCATCGCAGTTATTGCGCAGGTACAAGTCGTATGCAGTATTTGAATAACAGCCAGTGATTGTTAGAGGATTATCAGAAGTAGCTATGCCTATTTCGGTTGCTGCTTCCCCAGCGATCACTAATTCATACTCCCACGCGCTAATGTCAGCTTCAGCTGTCCATGAAATTTCCGCACCTGTTGTAGAGGTACTGTTTATTGTCAAATCAGTTGGTGGTAAACACGATGGCGCTTCAATTACGTTAACCACCATATCTACAGTTACTCCGTATAATCCACTGTAACAGGGATTAGGGGTTGTTTGGCCAGAATCAGCAGTTCCAATTCTCATATTATGAGTCCCCAATTCAGCATCTGAAGGAACTAAAAAAGAGGCGTCAAGTGTTGTTGGATTTACATTTGTTGACTCTCCCTGATGCACTAATTCTGTATCGTTGTCATAGACTAAATCATCGTTAAAATCTATCCAAACATTTGTGTTATAGGAGTAACCAGTTGCAAAAGTGATTTGTAAATTGGCAGTAATCGCTTGGTTGATTTCAACAATAGGGTCTGTAAAATCTTCATAGGTAACATCACCCGCTGAATTATAAGTCGTAGTACCCAAGACTAGATCTACTATTCCTTGACCGTCATTTGATGAAGGAATTGATTCGCACTGACCATAGGAAATAAACGAACATAATATCAAGGCTAATGAATAAGTTATATTTTTCATAAAAGTTGGTTTAATAAAAAAATGAAGGTAATTAATTTAAAGTTTTTTAATCTATTAACAGAAAGTTAATAGATTAAATGTATATAAAACCGATTAAATGCATTTTGTTGAAGTTGTATTGCTTATAATATTTAGTTTTTCACGGATTAAATATGGTTTTTAATATTTACCTTTGGGCAAACATTTTTATGTTAGAAAAAAAAGACATAAGCTTAGAGAAAACGGTTTTAATCGGCATCATTACTAAATCGCAGGATGAAATCAAATCCAAAGAGTATTTAGAGGAATTGGAGTTTCTTACCTATACGGCCGGTGGAGAAGTACTTAAGCGCTTTACTCAAAAGATGGACATGCCCAACCCAAAAACATTTATTGGGACAGGGAAAATGGAGGAGCTACGCATTTTTATTGAAGAAAATAAGGTGGGAACTGCTATTTTTGATGATGAATTGTCGTCTGCACAAGAGAGAAACATTAGTAAAATATTAAATTGTAAAGTTCTAGACCGTACCAATCTAATTCTAGATATTTTTGCCCAACGTGCGCAAACAAGTTACGCAAGAACTCAAGTAGAATTGGCCCAGTGTGAGTATTTATTACCCAGACTAAAAGGGATGTGGACACACCTCGAACGCCAAAAGGGAGGTATTGGTATGCGTGGACCTGGAGAAACTGAAATAGAGACTGACCGTCGAATTGTGAGAGAAAAGATTGCGTTGTTAAAGACTAAGATTAAAAAAATAGATAAACAAATGTCTATTCAGCGTGGCAATCGAGGCGCCATGGTGCGTGTAGCTCTTGTGGGGTATACCAATGTTGGAAAATCAACTTTAATGAATGTGATTAGCAAGTCTGAGGTTTTTGCGGAAAATAAATTATTTGCAACCCTTGATACTACCGTACGAAAAGTAGTGGTTAAAAACCTCCCTTTTCTGATGAGCGATACCGTAGGTTTTATTCGCAAGCTTCCAACCCAATTGGTTGATTCCTTTAAAAGCACTTTAGATGAGGTAAGAGAGTCTGATTTACTACTACATGTGGTAGATATTTCGCATCCTAGTTTTGAAGAGCATATAGCTTCTGTTAATTTGATCTTAGGAGAAATAAACGCCTTAGACAAGCCGACCTTAATGGTGTTCAATAAGATAGATGCTTACCAAGCTGCGCCATTTGATGGTACGGATTTAATCGCTGTTCGAACAGAGGCCCACTATTCTATAGACGAATGGAAGGCAACATGGATTTACAAAATTGGAGAAAACTCATTGTTTATTTCAGCCTTAAATAAAGAGAATCTTGAAGAATTTAAAAAACGCGTTTATGAAACTGTACGTAAAATACACGTTAAACGCTTTCCCTATAATTATTTTTTGTATCCAGATTATGAAGATCATATTGAATAAAAAAAAGCAGCCATTGGCTGCTTTTTTTGGAAGTTATTAGTGGGTTTAAAAATTATAATTTACACCTAGCCCAAATACCTGACGGGTTTGTAAGCCTTCAAAAGCATTGTCATCATAAATAGCCTGAAGTGCAAGGTTGGTTGATAAGTACTTATTAATAGTCATCACAATATTCATGGTATAATCGAGGTCTACATTTTGAGCGTCTTCAAGGTAGTCTGAGTAGAGGCTTAGGATGTTTTCCATGCTTATATTATCCATGAGGTTAAATTTATAATAGGCCCCAATAGAAGCCCCTAACTCATAGCGCGTACTTTTTCCTTCATCTACGCCAAAGTAAGCAGCGTTTGGCAATGTAAGGTCTTTATCCACTATAATTAATCTTGATGTTGCAGGTGCAATATTAACCTTTAAATGATCGCTTTTTTTCCAAAACATTCCAGGTCCAAGTTGTAAATATCCGGGAGACAAAAAATCAGTAGGCCCTTTGGTTTTGCTGTTAAGATCATCTGTGAACTGAGTTTTAAAATTGAGAAATAGCGAGTAATTCCAATAGCCTTTTGCCTTTTTGGACATTGTAGAATTCCATTCCAATCGGTCATCTGATTTTTGGATATCTTGCTCTTTGATTTTTGTAACACCAAAAGCAACGATAAGTTTGTTGTCCCAAGACCAATCTTCTTTGGAATAGTTGAAATCGTAGTTGACTCCCAGAGTTCCTGAAACGTTACTTACACCTCCTGCAATCCAGTTTTCAAAGGAGGATTGGTTTAATAAAAAAGTGAAGGTCCCTCCTTTGCTCCATGCGGGTTTGGGATTGCTGTCCTGAATTTTTTCTTGCGAATTTAGGACTTGAAGTTGTAGCGCTAGCGCTGCTAGTAAAATGAAATTTTTCATGTTTTTAGATTTAAGGTTTATTAATGAATTTATGTAATAGGTTTTTATTTCTTTTTGTAAAGGGGCACTGATGAACAGGCCTCTCCGTACAGAATTGATTTTGCTATAGGTTTTAGTTTATCAATTAAAAAAAGATATGCATTTTGTGGAACAGGTTTTTCTGAGCAGCCTTTGACAATGACAGCTTTGTTTTCGCAGTGTCGAAGGTCTAGATTATTAATTATATTTTGGTAAAGTGTTGTTTCTAAAACCTCTAAGTCTCCAACAACTACTTGTTTTGCAACTTCTGAAAGTTTAAGGCTCACAAGCATAAAGGCCCAAGCTGGAATAACTGCATCAGAGGAACAACACAGCGCAATATATGTGTTTTGATAGTCATCCCATTCATGGGATTCTAAAAAGGTTCTAAACTCTTTTTCGCGCAGTACTAAACCTTTATACAGCCAGTCTTTAATGTCAAAGACCTTTCGAGCTCCCACGGGGTAATAGTCTTCTAAATTAATTGTAATTAGGGCGCTATTTGCTACGCGATTTATGATTTCAGGACTCTTCATTCTTAAAGCATTCCAAGTTCTAGCTTTGCTTCTTCACTCATTAAATCCTGCGTCCAAGGTGGGTCAAAAGTGATTTCAACTTCTGCGTCCTTTACAGCATCTAATGATTTTACTTTTTCTTCTACTTCCAAAGGAAGTGTTTCTGCAACTGGACAGTTTGGAGTTGTTAATGTCATTAAAATTTTTACTTCATAATCTTCATTGACAAACACATCGTAAATAAGACCCAGCTCATAAATATCTACAGGGATTTCAGGATCAAAAATACTTTTTAAGACCCGAACTATTTTTTCTCCTAAAGTATTAACGTCAATTTTTTCGATACTCATAATCCAATTTGTGTTTGATATGCCAAGGCATACATTTTTATTTTTTTTACCATACTTACCAAGCCATTGGCTCGCGTAGGAGATAGGTGTTCTTTGAGACCAATTTCATCAATAAAATCCGTATTCGTTTTTAAAATAACATCAGGACTTTGGTTTGAGAACACTCGAATCAAAATAGCTATAATCCCTTTTGTTATAATCGCATCGCTATCAGCAGAAAACATAATTTTGTCATTTTCTATGTCGGCATGAAGCCAAACTTTACTTTGGCAGCCTTTTATAATATTGTCCTCTGTTTTGAACTTCGGACTGACTAGAGGCAGTGACTTGCCTAATTCAATCATGTATTCATAGCGTTCCATCCAATCTTCAAACATGGAAAACTCATCTACTAAGTCCGCTTTTATAGTTTCAATATCCATGCAGCAAAAATACAATTCTTAAATGGGAATTTTAATTTTCTTTAAGAGATAATATATGTTCTACTAAGAATTTTAATTCCAAAGGAGGGTTTTTGTGATCAAAACCACTAGATTTAAGAGAATCTCCTTCTTGAATGACCATTAACTGTGCATAGGCTACTCGATCGGTATACCTTAAATTCGAAGGAGCCGTTAATTTATCTATTGATTTAAGTTCAATTTGAGCGGCTAAACTTTTGCATTTGCTCCATTCTTTTTTAGAAATAGTTTTTCTAATAGGATTTAATTTTTTGTGATCGTTAAACAAAATCAATGAAGTTTCACAAATAGAAATTTCTTCAAAATACCCCCGTGTATGACTTTTGTATACCAGAGTTAACTCGTTTTGCTTTAACTCTGTTAATGCATTGTTGGCCGTTGTTTTTGTTAAACTACATGTGCATACTAAAGCAATTAAAGTTAAACAAGAGAAAAGTAGTTTCATGAGCCTTTGATAAATAAGTTGAAGCGATTTGCTCTATAAAAATAATAAAATATAATTAACGCAACATCATTGCCGCTCTTTTAAGTCCTTCAACAAAAGTATCGATCTCTTCTTTAGTGTTGTAGAAGGAAAAAGAAGCTCTAGCGGTTCCTGAAATCCCAAAGAAATCCATGATAGGTTGCGCGCAGTGTTGCCCTGTACGTATGGCAATTCCCAGCTTGTCAATTATAGTTCCAATATCATAGGCATGAACGCCTTCTATATTAAAGGAGATGACGGAAGTTTTATTCTTTTTAGGGCCATAAATTTTCATCCCTTCAATGGCATTTAGTTTTTTAGTGGCGTAGTCTAAGAGCTGATTTTCGTAGCTTGCAATGGCCTCCAATCCGATGGAATTTAAATAGTCAATTGCAGCTCCGAAAGCGATACCACCACAAATATTTGGGGTTCCAGCTTCAAATTTTTGAGGGAGTCCTGCATAGGTTGTTTTTTCAAAAGTTACCTCCGAAATCATTTCGCCACCCCCCTTGTATGGAGGCAACTTATGAAGCCAGCTTTCTTTGGCATAGAGCATCCCTACACCAGTTGGTCCACACATTTTATGAGCTGAAGCTATATAAAAGTCTACATCTAGGGCTTGAACATCTGCTTTGATATGTGGGCAGGCTTGCGCACCATCAATTAACACAGCTGCTCCTGCCTGGTGTGCTTTTTGAATTAATTCTTCTATAGGATTAATGGTTCCCAAGGCATTAGAAATATGATTGACAAAAACCAGTTTTGGATTTAAAAGTAATAAGTTCTCATAGGCAACCATATCTAGAACTCCTTGGGAAGTCATAGGAATTACCTTGAGACTGGCCTTGGTTTTTTCACAAAGCATTTGCCAAGGGACAATATTACTGTGATGCTCTAGTGCTGAGACCAGAACAGTATCGGTTTCTTTTAAAATACTTGCAAATCCATTCGCAACCAAATTAATGCTCTCCGTCGCTCCAGACGTGAATATAATTTCATGAGAGTGTAGGGCATTGAAATGCTTTTGAATAGTTTGGCGTGCACTTTCGTATTTGTCAGTTGCTTCCTGGCTTAGGGTGTGTACACCCCTGTGAATGTTTGAATTATAATTTGAGTAATAGTCAACAATAACATCTATAACTTGTTGTGGCGTTTGGGAAGTCGCCGCATTGTCAAAGTATATCAAAGGCTTTCCGTTAACACTTCTTGAAAGTATTGGAAAATCATTTCGAATACGTTCTACATCAAAAGTTATATTTGAATCTTGTTCAATCATCATAAGTCAAATCCGATATTTACTCCTAGCTTTTCAGCAATTAATTTATTAATTCTGTTTTTTAGCTGTGGTATTTTAACGCTTTCTAAAACGTTATTCGCAAAGGCATACATTAAAAGAGCTTTCGCTTCTTTCTCAGGAATTCCCCTAGCCCGCAAGTAAAACATTGCATTTTCGTCTAGCTGACCTATGGTACATCCGTGAGAGCATTTTACATCATCTGCAAAAATTTCCAGTTGTGGTTTTGTATTTATGGTTGCCTTATCGTCGACAAGAAGGTTATTGTTCGCTTGAAAAGCATTTGTTTTTTGCGCTTCTTTATCTACAAGTACCTTTCCATTAAAAACGCCGATTGAACTCTCGCTAAAAATACCTTTGTAATCTTGGTGGCTTTCGCAATTGGGCTCTATATGGTGTACTAATGTGTTGTGGTCTACATGTTGTTTGTTCCCAATGATCGTAACCCCTTTTAGGGTTGAGTTCGTATATTCACCATTTTGGTAAAAGTTTAAATTGTTTCTGGTCAATTTACCTCCAAAGCTAAAGGTGTGAACCGCTACATGACTTTCTCTTCCTTGGTCTATAAAGGTGCTGTCAATAAGGGAGGCATTTTCCCTGTCATTTTGAACTTTGTAGTAGTCAATAATTCCTCTTTTTGCTGCAAATATTTCGGTGACACTATTGGTTAAGGTTGGATTACTAGTCAGGCTTTGGTGGCGTTCTATAATTTGAACAGAGGCATTTTCATCAACCACAATAAGGTTTCTGGGTTGCAGCAACAAAGCCGTTTCAGCTCCCGTTGAAAAATGGATAATTTGAATGGGTTTTTCAACCAATTTATTTTTTTTAATATGGATGTAAGCACCTTCATTTACAAAGGCAGTATTTAAAAATGTTAAGCTATTTTTTTCAGCAATTTTATTAAAGTAGTTTTCAACTACCGTACGGTATTTAGAGTTTTCTAAAGCCGATGACATAAGGCAAATATCAATGCCTTCGTGGGTTGTTTGAGACAGCTGAGAGGCGTACTTGCCATCAACAAACACAATTTTATAACTATCAATATCAGAAATTAAATAGGGTTGGACATCTTTATATTCCAGCGGCTGTTCTGTTTTTGGAAACACACTATAATCTTCCTTCAATACTTTTTTAAGGCTGGTGTATTTCCATGCCTCATCTTTTTTTACAGGGAACCCTTGAGTTTCAAATTGCTTCATGGCTTCTGTTCGCATCGCATGCACATAAGAGTTCTCCAATGAGATCTGATTTTCAAAGGCAATGAAAGAGGATACTAATTTTTCTTTAAGTTCCATAATAAAGGCTCTGCGTTTGTTCTTTTAATTTCCAGCTTCTTGTTTGATCCAGTCGTAGCCTTTTTCTTCTAATTCAAAAGCAAGTTCTTTAGTGCCTGATTTTACTACTCTACCATTGTATAATACATGTACAAAATCCGGTACTATATAATCTAAAAGGCGTTGGTAATGGGTGATTATAAGTACAGCATTGTCCTCTGACTTTAACTTATTAACTCCGTTAGCTACAATTCGTAATGCATCAATATCGAGGCCAGAATCCGTTTCGTCAAGTATTGCTAGTTTTGGTTCCAACATCGCCATTTGAAAAATCTCGTTACGTTTTTTTTCACCTCCTGAAAATCCTTGGTTTAGAGAACGAGATAAAAACTTTCGGTCAATCTCTAGCAACTCCGATTTTTCACGAATCAGTTTTAGCATATCTTTTGCAGGCATCTCTTCCAAACCTTTAGCTTTTCTCATTTCATTTAGAGACGTTTTTATGAAGTTAGTAACCGTTACTCCAGGAATTTCTACGGGGTATTGAAAGGACATAAAAATTCCTTTATGCGCCCGTTCTTCAACAGACAACTCATCAATATTTTGACCTTCTAAGCTAATTTCTCCCTTTTCAACTTCGTATTCTTCTTTCCCGGCAATGACGGAAGCCAAGGTACTTTTTCCAGACCCATTGGGTCCCATAATTGCATGTACCTCGCCTGGTTTCATTTCTAGATTAATCCCTTTAAGAATTGACTTTTCGTCAACATGTGCATGTAAATCAGTTATTTTTAACATAATTATTCTGTGCCTAAATTTAATATTGTCTTCTTGTTTTTTGCTGTTGAAACAGCAATAATATCAATAATTTCTAATTTATTTTTCCATAAAATAACCGAATCTTTTTTCGTGGAAACAATCCCAGTCAGCTCGACCTTAATCATATCCGTATTGTTGGTTTTGAAAGCGGCTGCCCTTTTGTTTAACTCTTTTGACTTAGCGTTTAAAAAGACCCCATAAATTTGGTTATCGCTTTGTAGCACTGCGGCATCATCAAAAAAGATATAATCACCTTTTAGGGTTGTTAGAGATTCTGAGTTTGTATTTTTACAACTTAAAACCGAGACAGCTAAAATAAGGGCTATTATTTGTTTCATTTTTTTAGTTTATCCTACAGATCCTTCGAGGCTGATTTCTAATAGTTTTTGAGCCTCTACAGCAAATTCCATAGGGAGTTTATTTAGAACTTCTTTGCTAAATCCATTCACGATTAGAGCAATTGCTTTTTCGGTTTCTATTCCTCTCTGGTTACAATAAAAAATTTGGTCTTCCCCAATTTTACTTGTAGTCGCCTCGTGTTCAATTTGGGCCGTCTTGTTTTTCACTTCGATATACGGAAATGTATGCGCTCCGCATTCATTACCCATCAATAAACTGTCACATTGCGAAAAATTACGTGCATTGTCAGCTCTTGAACTTATTTGTACAAGACCTCTATAGCTGTTTTGTGATTTTCCAGCCGAAATCCCTTTACTTATAATAGTCGATTTTGTGTTTTTACCCAAGTGAATCATCTTGGTTCCTGTATCCGCTTGCTGGTAATTATTTGTGACTGCAATAGAGTAGAATTCGCCTACAGAATTATCGCCCCTCAATATACAAGACGGGTATTTCCATGTTACGGCACTGCCTGTTTCAACTTGAGTCCATGAAATTTTTGCGTTTTTTTCACAGAGCCCTCTTTTGGTTACAAAATTATAAACTCCGCCTTTGCCTTCTGCATTACCGGGATACCAATTTTGAACTGTTGAGTATTTAATTTCAGCAGCGTCTAAGGCAATTAGCTCAACGACTGCTGCATGTAATTGATTTTCATCTCTACTTGGAGCCGTACATCCTTCAAGATAGCTCACATAGCTCCCTTCATCTGCAATTAATAATGTGCGTTCAAACTGCCCAGTTCCAGCTTGGTTAATTCTAAAATAGGTGGAGAGTTCCATAGGGCATCGCACCCCTTTGGGAATATAGCAAAAGCTGCCATCACTAAATACGGCGCTGTTAAGTGCAGCATAATAGTTATCTGTTGTGGGTACGACAGTTCCAATGTATTTTTTAACCAGATCAGGGTATTCTTTAATCGCCTCAGAAATACTCATGAAAATAATTCCTTTTTCTGCTAAAGTATCCTTAAAGGTAGTGGCCACTGACACAGAGTCCACAACGATATCCATTGCGATATTATTCATTTTTTTCTGTTCATCCACAGAGATTCCTAACTTCTTATACATCGCTAGCAAATCGGGATCTACATCCTCCAGTGTTTTGTTGGGGTCTATGACGGTAGGCGCTGAATAATAAGCGATTTTCTGAAAGTCCGGTTTTTGATATTTTACATTGGCCCAGTCAGGCTCTTTCATGCCTTTCCAAACTTTGTAGGCTTTTAATCGCCAATCAGTCATCCACTCTGGCTCCTCCTTTTTCTTTGAAATTGCTCTTACAATGGATTCGTCTAATCCAATTGGAAACGTATCAGAATCTATATCTGTATAAAAACCATATTCATATTCTTTGGTTTTTAATTCTTCTCTTAAATCATCTTCTGTATACTTACTCATACCGTTTATAAAATTAAATTATAAAGAAAAAGATTCTCCACACCCACAGGTGCGATTCGCATTGGGGTTGTTAAATACAAAGCCGGCGCCATTCAACCCTCCTGAATACTCTAAGGTAGTTCCAATCAGGTATAGGAAGCTTTTGGTGTCGACGACGATTTTTACACCATTATTTTCGAACATCTTATCACCGTCCACCTGAGATTTATCAAACTTTAGGTCGTATGATAAGCCTGAGCAGCCTCCGCTTTTAACCCCGACTCTGACAAAGTCTTTGTTGGGATCAAATCCATCTTCTTGCATTAATTGCAAGACTTTAGTTTTTGCTGTTTCTGATACTTTTATCATAATGCTTCAATAATTGCTTTCTTAGCAGGCATCAAATATACAACATAAGGAGGGGATTTCCATAAATCCTTACATTATATTAACATCCCGCCTTACAGGTTTTCCGCTATTGATTTAAAAAATTAGGATTGCTTACAAATACCGGATCGTTTAAGCTTAAGAGAAAGGCCTTAAGATTGGCTTTTTCTTGTTGACTGAGCTGAACCCCACCTTGACTTACTTTTTTCATTAGTGGATCAATAGTTGGAGAGTCTTGTAAGCCTTCACTGTAGTGATTGATGACCTCGTCTAGAGTTGAAAATCGTCCATCGTGCATATAAGGAGCTGTAAAACTTAGATTTCTCAAAGAGGGAGATTTGAATTTTCCGTTGTCCGAGGGGTCTCCACTAACTCTTCCAAGGCCAAGGTCTGAAGGCACTGAATCCAATCCGTTGTTGTGAAATCTATTATCAGTCCACAAGGGGTTGTTTTGGCTGCCGTGACAATGAAAACAGTCGCCTTTTGACTCGTCCATAAAAATATTAAAGCCTTCACTTTCCTGTGGGGTTAGTTCGACAGTTCCATTTAGATAGTTGTCAAATTTTGAGTTTGAAGAAATAAGAATTCTTTCAAATTGAGCGATTGCTTTAGAAACTAAAACAGAATCTATGACTGCGCTGCCAAAAGCAGCACGAAACAGTTGTGGGTATTCAGGATGTTGTTTGAGTTTTTCAGCGACTTCTGGCCAAGTCGTATGCATTTCTATTGGATTCGTAATGGGTTCAAACGCTTGGTTTTCAAGTCCTGATTCACGACCATCCCAAAAAAAACGATCTTCATAATTCCAGGCCAAATTGAATAAAGGCATCGAATTTCTGTTCCCTGAAACTCCGTCTATCCCCAGGCTAAATTGGGCAGTGTCGGTAAATGCATTGGCTGGATTGTGACAGCTCGCACAGGCTTGTGTGTTATTTGCAGAGAGAATGGGGTCAAAAAACAATTTTTTACCAAGGACAATTCCTTCTTCTGTTTGTGGGTTATTTAAAGGAATGACAGGGTCAAGAATCAGGTTCTCAAAATGTGGAGGGATTTGCAAGGGACTTGGGGTTGGAGCATCCACATATGAATCCACAGCATCGGACTCGCATGACACCAAGAGTAGTACTAATAAAAACAAGAAAATAGTTGCGTTTATTCGCGTCATTTTTGTTAGTTAGTTTGCTGCAATGAAAATACATTTTGTCCATTCTGGTACATCATTATTTGAGCGCTAGAGTTGGGCATAAGCATTTGATTGTATTGGTTAAGATCCCATGTATTTGGGGTTTTAAACCATTCTGCAATATTCATCACAATGTTTATGTCTTGATCAGTACCAATTGTTATTTCTCCTAAATTGACTTGCAAAAAAGTGTCTTGAGGAAAGCTGGGGTTATCCCCAGGATTATCAACTGCTCTTATTGCATGAAAATTATAGCCTTGCACTTCATTTTCACTGTTCATAAATTTCCCATCTAACTGCATATAATGATAGCCCCCTCCCAGCTGCATTGGGACGTTCCATGAAACGGCATTGAGACTGTTGTAAGCACCCTCAGTATTTTTTTCATTTGTAAAACCAAAAACAAAAGAAATATTAGTATAGCTGCCTGTTGTAACTTGATCTACAGGCGAATAGGACAGATTTGTTTGATTGGTGACATCTACTAGATTATACCCTTCCAATAAAATGGTTTCGCCATCAGCTTTTGTCAGTCTCAGATCTGAAATCAGGTATCGCAAGCGTTCAATACTTATAAGATCAGCATTTTCGGTGGAGTATTTTAAGCTGTTAAAGTCAGAGTTTTCAACTGTATCGCCCTCCCAAAAATGCGAAAAATTTAGCTGTATATTTGTTGGAGAAGGGTTGTCATCTTTATCGGAATTGCAGCCAACAACTAAAAATAGTATCATTACTAATAAAAGAGGGGATTGTTTCATTTTGTTTTGAGTATTAAAAGGTCTGTAAATCCTTTATTTTCTAAAATATCTTCGTTGGAACTAGCTGTGTCCCCAACTGCTAGGATCGTTTTATCGCTTAGTTCAACAGCGTCATAGAAAAAATCCACTTCACTTCCTCCTATTGTCTTTTGCCACTCTAAGTTACCATCAGTCGTTAGTTTTAAAATTAAAGCATCATTTTGTCCTTTGTTGTCGGTGATATCGCCATTGCTACTTCTCGAACTTCCAGAAATTAAAAACCCATTGTCTTGGGTGATTGACACCGACCTAGCAGCATCAAAACTAAGCCCTCCAAGTGTTTTTTCCCAAATTAAAAGGCCATCGGGGTTTATTTTAACGACCCATAAGTCTGCTGCGCCACTGTTTTGAGAGACATCTAAATTGCTGCTTCTAGTATCTCCAACAATTATAAAATTACCATCCTCTGTTTTGCTAATTGCCTGTGCCTCATCTAGCTGATCACCTCCGTAAGATTTTTCCCAAATAAGCGCTCCTGTTTCAGAAATCTTAATAGCCCAAAAATCATAACTGCCTTTGTTGTTTGATATATCAACATCAGAACTGTCTGAAGACCCTACCACAATATAGCCGTTATCCTCCGTTTGAATAGCAGCATGAGCGCTGTCTGTAAACGTCCCCCCATAATAATTGCTCCATTCTTTATGGCCATTGGCATTTAATTTAATTACCCAGTAGTCTCCGCCTGCATGCCTTTTATCTACAGCTGCAAGTCTATTACCTTGGCCGTTAGACGCCGAGACATCTAAAACGCCTATCAATAGATAGCCCTGATCGTTGGTTTGTAGGATAGCGTTGGGGATATCACTACCTGCAAATCCATAGGATTTTTCCCACAAAAACGAACCGTTTTCATCTAATTTACAAATCCAAAAATCGTCATATCCTGCATTTTCAGAGACATCGCCATCGGCACTTTTACTTTTCCCAATAAGTGCGTAACCCCCATCATTTGTTTGGATGATGTCTGTTCCTCGGTCGTCTGCACTGCCGCCATAGGATTTCTCCCACTCTAACTCAGCATTAGCATTAAATTTTAGGAGCCAATAATCGTAAGATTCATCAGCCTTATCCAACACATCTCCATCTGTACTTTGAGTGTGTCCTAAAACAGCATAGCCGCCATCAAGTGTAGGGACTACCGCTTGGGCGCTTTCGTTTTTTGTCCCGCCTAATGTTAATATAGCGTCAATTTCTAGAGGAAGATTTGACTCTTCTGTTGTGTTGGTTTCCTTAGAACATTGAAAAAAAAGAAAGCTTGCCGAGAAACAAATTACGAATAAAAAATAGTTATAAATATGCTGTTGCATTGGTTTAAAAATTAAAAATCACTCCGTCTAATTATAAACAGTCCTCTATCGATATCGCTTACAACAATATTTTCACTATCAAAAAATGGATACACATTCCACACGCCGTCAAATGCAGCACTATCGTTTTCTGGATAGGTATCAAAAAAGCCGATTTCAGTGAGTATATTAGTTTCAATTTGAGACAAGTCTAATACGCGAACACCCGCTCTATAATTCGCCAAATAGTAGTTGCTCCCATTTGGATATCCATTGTGATCAATGGCTAGAGTTGGCCCCAAATAATCGAAGTCATAAAGGGGGTTGTCTAAGTCCGTAAAGTCAAAAATCAGTGTGCGTGTATTGGTTCCAATATTTTTTTCATCAAGCTCATCCCCCACAATAAAGTGTTTTAGGTCTTCTGTAAACCAGCCCTGGTGGGTGTATTCAATATTTGAATAGCCGACAGTTGATATGGTGGTGGGGTTGGCTTTGTCGCTTACATCGGCTATAACAATTTCATCCTCATTGCTTCCTACTAATATTTCTTTTCCAAAATAATCGGAATCTGGCCCCGTATAGTTGATCACTTGTGCATCATGAGAATAGCCTCCCTCCCCAAAACCCCCTTCTGATACGGGCATTGTTGGGTTTTGAATATTTATAAACAGAGGTCCCCCGCTAAAAGGTCCATCTCGATTGGCGCCAACCACATAGGCATAGCCGGAGGCTTCATTAATAACAATATTATGAGCACTGCCAAAGTCAGTAAAATGGGTGTCGGCAGTAAACAGTTCAGGCGCTGAGCTAACAGTTTTTAATCTACTAAGGTCAAATACTTGCATTCCATGTCCAGAAGCTTCACTTACAATAAAGGCATGATTTTGATACACTTTTATATCCCTCCAAATACTGTTTACAGTTGCAGTTGGAAGTACCCCAACCAGTACTGGAGCTGAGGGATCGCTAAGATCTACAAAAGCGACATGAGACGATAGTCCAACCAAGGCGTATTCTTTATTAGTGCTAGGATCCGTCCATCCCCAGGAATCATTTCCTACAATATTTCCCCCATTAATTGTTTCAGGAGTTAGGTCTTCTAAAGACAGATAACTCATAAGGTCGTAGCCATTACAGGGATATATATCAGCCATTCCATTTTCGCAGGGCCATGTGGCGGCAAAATTTGGTTGTTCAGAATGGTCGTTACTGCACGAGACATTTATAAATAGACAGATGAATGAAATTAAAAGACCTAATGACTGTGTTTTCATGATTACTAATTTAAGACAGGTTTTCGCATCTAAGCTACACTAAAAACCGAAAATAATCCTAAAACTATTGGAATTACTTATTAAATGTGCAAGATATCTACTAAAAGCGTCTTATTTTTGCAGTATGATAGAAGATAAAAATCAAGAGTATACAGCGCTTAGTTCCTTGGGAGAATTTGGATTAATTGAGCGTTTAACCCAACAGTTTGTTGATAAAAACCCATCCACTTTAAAGGGAATTGGGGATGACGCTGCTGTCCTAGATTTTAAAAACAAATCGGTTGTATTAACTACAGATTTATTGGTAGAAGGTGTTCATTTCGACTTGAGTTATATGCCCTTAAAACATTTGGGATATAAAGCGATTGTAGTCAATTTATCAGATGTATATGCAATGAATGCAACCGCCACGCAAGTTACGGTTTCTATCGCGGTTTCTAACCGCTTTAGTTTGGAAGCTTTAGAGGCTTTTTATGAAGGTGTTCACAAAGCGGCTGAAGTATATGGTGTTGATGTTGTTGGGGGAGATACAACCTCTTCTAATACGGGTCTTATGATTTCTGTAACAGCTCTTGGCCAAGTAGATTTGGAGTCCGTAGTTAAACGAAACGGTGCCCAACCAAATGATTTATTAGTTGTTTCAGGAGATTTAGGTGGGGCTTATTTAGGGTTTCAGGTCTTGGAACGTGAAAAAGAAGTGTTTAAAGTTAATCCAAAAAACCAACCTGATTTAGAGGCTTACTCCTATATAATTGAGCGTCAGTTAAAACCCGAAGCCCGAAAAGATATTGTAAAACTACTCAAAGATTTAGAGGTGCTTCCAACTTCAATGATTGACATCAGTGATGGCTTGTCATCTGAGCTTATTCACTTGTGCAAACAAAGTAAGCTTGGCTGTGATTTGTATGAAACCAAAATTCCTTTAGATCCCCAAGTAATAGCAACCTGTGAAGAGTTTAAAATGGACAGTACAACAGTGGCTCTTAATGGAGGAGAAGATTATGAATTGCTAATGACTATTTCTCAAAAAGATTTCCCTAAAATTAAAGCCAATCCCAATCTAACAGTTATTGGATATATGACAGAAGCAAGTACTGGAATGAACTTAGTAACTAGAGCAGAGGCTAAAATTCCTTTAACAGCGCAAGGATGGAACCCTTTGAGTTCAGATTCAGGATCTCAAGCGCCTAGTTCCAGCGTAGGTTCTCAATTAAATACATGATGTCTTTCTGCACATAATTGATGGCAGGTAGTATGGAATCGTAGTTAGGTTTTGTCTCAAAATAAAGTGCTCCAGACACAAAATGATGAAGGCTGTCGGTAATATAAAACTGGGACTGTGACGCTACATTCCCTTTTAAATCGTAAAGCATGCCGTATATTTTTTCTATTTCATAGTCGTAACTACGCTCCGAGATTTCATCTGCTACGCGGTAGTGTTTTTGAGTCATTTTTCTAGCATCTGAAAGCAGTGTTTCTAAGTTGTTATTTACTTTTTTGTAGTTAATAAAAACAGAAGCCTTTAGCATTGGGTAACGAAGAATTATACCTTCGAGCTTATTGTTTTTTTTAGAAATAGACAATTGTGCTATTTTATTTTTTTTGAATTTAAAAGGCAGCTCTAAAGGGCTTTCGTGATAGGCCGCTTTGGGATACTCTAAGCTTAAAAATGCTTTTGGTTTTGGAACCATAATGTCGTCACAAGACAATAAAAGTAAAACCCCAATAAGAAATGCGTATGGTTTCATTATTTTTTTAAAGTTACTTTTAGTTGTTTAATGCGCTTATTGCTAAGGGCTTCTACTGTAAATGTGTATGTTTTAAAATTAATTATACTATTTAATTTTGGAAAGCTATGGGATATTTCAAGTATAAATCCAGCCAGAGTTTCAGCCTCTCCTTTTTTATCTTCAAATACAGATTCATTATCAAGCTTAATAATTCTGTAAAAGTCTTTTAAAGTGGTTTTACCTTCAAAAATGAAATTGTTTGCATCTAGCTTTGAGTAGATTAAATCATCATCATCAAACTCATCACTTATGTCTCCTACAATTTCTTCTATCACGTCTTCCAAAGACACAACTCCCGAAGTGCCTCCATACTCATCAACTACCACTGCAAGGTGGATTTTTTTCTCCTGAAACTCTAGCATTAAGTCATCCAGTTTTTTGTTTTCAGGAACAAAAAAAGGAGCCCTTAATAATGTGGTCCAATCAAATTGTGTTTTTTGAAGATGGGGCAATAAATCTTTCACATATAGTATCCCTACAACACTGTCAATACTGTCTTTGTATACTGGAATCCTAGAATAGCCATTTTTTATGATTTCTGGAATGATGTCCCTGTACTGAATCGATTGGTCAAGAGCAAAAATATCTATTCGTGGCCGCATTACTTGTTTGGTGTCAGTGTTGCCAAATGATACAATGCCTTGTAGTATCTTTTGCTCTTGTTGGGTGGTATCTTCATCGCTTGCAAGCTCAAGAGCCTGAGATAAATACCCTACATTTAAACTTGATTTTTGTTTCCCTAGTTTTTTGTGAATTACTAGTGTTGCTTTCTGCATTGGAATACTTATGGGAGAAATAATAATATCCAATGTTTTTAAGGGATAAGCCATGAATTTTGAAAACTTTAAATTGTTTCTGTTGGCATATACCTTTGGCAGAATCTCTCCAATCAGTAAAATCAAAAAGGTAATCAAAACAACCTCAATAAAAAACACTAAGTCTATTTCGAAAAGCCCTAAGTTGAGTTTTGAGTCAATACCCTCAAATAAGTGTTTGCTCAAGGATGCAAACAACAAAACAATAGCAATATTTATAAAGTTATTAGCCACTAATATGGAAGCCAGGAGTTTTTTAGGTTTTTTCAAAAGATTGATGATAATTTCAAAAGACTTTGATTTGGTTTTTTTTGCTTCGTCCAAGTCTTTTTGAGTCAGTGAGAAAAGCGCTACTTCAGCCCCTGAAATTAGAGCAGAAGCTATAAAGAGAACAATAAGTCCGACCGCTCCAACGATAAGTGTAGAGTCAATAACAGTAATTAAGCTAGTGGGTTCAGAGTCCAATCTTAAAGTTTTTAGCACAAACGCTTAAAAAGGTAGGTCGTTGGCTTGTTCTTGAGTTGTTGTCGCCTTTACTTCAGTTTGGGTATTGTTTTCTGTTGTAGAAGTAGGTTGAGCACTTTCATTTTTAGGAGTTAAAAATGTGAAATCAATACATTGGATTTCTGTGGAATAGCGATCCATCCCTTTGTCGTCTTGCCATTTACGGGTTTTTAGACGGCCTTCAATATACACCTTATCTCCTTTGCTCAAATATTTTTCGCAAATTTCAGCAGCCTTATTTCGCAGCACAATATTATGCCATTCCGTATTTGTTACTTTTTCATTTGTTTGCTTGTTTGTGTAGGTCTCGTTAGTTGCTAATGAAAACCGTCCTACACAGTTTTTATCATCAAAATAATGCATTTTAACAGCATCCCCTAGATGACCAATAAGCATAACTTTGTTTAAGGTACCTGACATAAAATTTAATAATTATAGTTAAAAAATGAATTGAAATTTGCATAAAGATATTTAAAAATTAGAGATGCCAACACTTAATTTTCAAAATTATTAATAAACCGATCAATGACTGCTGGGACTGGATATGATTTTATGTCAGACCATCTTACAGCATTTTTAATTGAAAGCGAAGTTTTTACGACCCAAAATTTTATATGTAATTCTTGGTGGGATAGTTTGTGAATAATATCAGTTTCATTAAATAAGCGTATTTCATTATAGGATTTTGGAATTACTTCAGACGAATTTTCATGCTTTAATAGGGTTTCTAGCGCTGCGGATGCGCCGGTTTCAATTAGTGGAAATTGGTAGAGTTGTTGCCAAATTCCTTTTCCTGTTCGCTGTGTTAAAAGTGTTTTGTTATCATTTGAAATACTAACTATAAAGTTAAAGTACTTTTTAGTTACCTTGGTTTTTTTGAGTTTAACAGGCAGTGATTTAATAGTTCCTGTGGTATTGGCACTACAGCTGCTGTTCAATGGGCATCGCTCACAAACAGGGGATTTCGGCTTGCATTGTTGGGCTCCAAACTCCATGATTGCTTGGTTGTAGTCTCCCAAATTTGAAGAAGGTAACAAGGAGGCTGCAAGTCTCTTAAATTGTTTAATTCCCTCCGTACTGTTTATGGGCGTGTCTATCCCATAATACCGCGCTAACACCCTATATACATTTCCATCCACAACCGCTACCGACTCTTCATAACAAATGGAAGCAATAGCGCTTGCTGTATAATCCCCAACCCCTTTGAGTTTTAGAAGTTCCTTATAGTTTTTTGGAAACACGCCCTCCAAATGGGATGTGATGTGTTTTGCTGAAAAGTGAAGGTTTCTAGCCCTTGAATAATACCCCAGTCCTTGCCACAATTTTAAAACTTTCTTTTCTGAGGCCTCTGCCAAGTCCTTAACAGTAGGAAAGTTGGAGATAAAAGCCTCATAATAGGGCAGGCCTTGGTTAACTTGGGTTTGCTGTAATATAATTTCTGACAACCATATGCTGTAGGGGTCCTTAGTTCTTCGCCAAGGCAAATCTCTTTTGTTTGTTGAATACCAGTTAGTTAATATGGAGTTAAAGCTCATTTTTAAAATTGGTTGTATTGCAAAAATAATCTTTTAATATATTTAATTTTAATTCTTTAGGTTTGAAATATTGAATATAAAATACATATATTTGCAAGCCTATTAAAAACAATAATTTTTAAAAAATCAATGTAAAATGACTAAAGCTGAAATTGTAGCTAAGATATCCAACGATTTGGGAATTGAAAAAGGAGATGTATTAGCAACTGTTGAGTCTTTTATGAGCGAAGTGAAAGGATCTCTAGAAACAGGTGAAAATGTTTACCTAAGAGGTTTTGGAAGCTTCATTATTAAAACAAGGGCTGAGAAAATTGGAAGAAATATTTCAAAGAATACTTCCATCAAGATCCCTGCTCACAACATACCATCGTTTAAGCCCTCTAAAGTTTTTGTTGAAGGTGTAAAGTCGAAGGTCAAAGTAAATAAATAAAGTAATTACTAATTTTAAAAAGTACATTTATGCCAAGTGGTAAAAAACGTAAAAGACATAAGGTAGCAACGCACAAGCGTAAAAAAAGACGTCGAGCTAATCGACACAAGAAAAAATAAATTGAAAAAGTAGCCTTAGCTACTTTTTCAATTTATTAATGAAACGTTCATTGACATTTAATTCGTGCAAAATTCAGTTATACCTTACTGAATACATGAATTTACTGGATCAAACCCTGTGAAATCTTAGTATTTAAACAGCCACTTTAGTTTAAAGACTCAAGGTTATGTTTTCGTAATAGATACGAGAATATATGAAAAAAATTATAACAGTTCTGTGCTCATGAGCACAGACAAAAATTAACACTATGAATAAAGAATTAATAATTCGATCTAATTCAGATAATGTTGATTTTGCCTTATTAAAAAATGGAAAATTAATTGAATTTCAAAAAGACGAAGATAATAGCAAATTTTCTGTTGGCGATGTGTTTTTAGCCAAAGTCAGAAAATCTGTTCCAGGTCTTAATGCTGCATTTGTAAATGTAGGCTATGAAAAAGATGCATTTTTGCATTATCACGACCTTGGACCAAAATATACAACGCTTATGAAATTCATGAAACGTGTAAGCACAGGTAAACTAAAAAATTATTCTCTAAAAAATTTCACTTTTGAAGAAGATATTAAAAAAGATGGAAATATTGACGATATTATAAAGTCAAACCAATCTATTTTAGTTCAAATTGTTAAAGAACCAATTTCTACAAAAGGACCTAGAATAAGTTCCGAAATCTCTCTTGCAGGCCGCTATTTAGTGCTTGTGCCTTTTTCAGATCGCATTTCAATCTCTCAGAAAATTGAAAGCAGAAAAGAAAAAGAACGCCTAAAACGCTTAGTAAGAAGCATTACTCCTAAAGGATTTGGAGTGATCATCAGAACTGTTGCAACCGATAAAAAAGTAGCAGAGCTGGATAAAGATTTACAAAATCTTTACACAAAGTGGGAGTCTATTTGCAAAGCAATTCCCCGTGCACATACGCCTAGTAAAGTTTTAGGCGAGATGAATAAAGCCTCCTCAATATTAAGAGATATTTTCAATGATAGCTTTACGGCTATTACGGTGGATAATGAAATGCTTTTTAATCAAGTAAAAGATTATGTATGTGAAATTGCACCTCACAAGGAGTCTATTGTAAATTACTACAATTCACAAACCCCTATCTTTGAAAAGTTTGGAATTGAAAGACAAATCAAGACTTCTTTTGGAAAAACAGTGTCAATGGCGCGTGGTGCTTATTTAATTATCGAGCACACTGAGGCCCTTCATGTTGTAGATGTAAATAGCGGTAACCGTTCAAGCAAACAAAGAAATCAAGAAGACACTGCATTAGAAGTTAATTTAATCTCTGCAACCGAACTAGCGCGCCAATTTAGATTGCGTGATATGGGCGGAATTATTGTAATCGATTTTATTGACATGAATAGGGCAGAGAATCGAAAAAAACTCTTTAATCACCTCAGAGATGAGATGAAAGATGATAGAGCCAAGCACAAAATATTACCTCCAAGCAAATTTGGATTAATTCAAATCACTCGACAACGAGTTCGACCAGAAATGAACATCAAAACCAAGGAAGCGAATCCCAATGGTATTAACGGTGCCGAGGTTGAAGCTCCAATTGTTTTGATTGATAAAATTAATCATCAGCTGGACCAAATTATCAAAAAAGGCTATAAAGAAGTGACTTTAAACACACACCCTTTTATAGCAGCCTTTATCACAAAAGGCTTCCCTTCAATACGTACAAAATGGTATTTTGAACATAAAAGATGGGTTAAAGTAATGCCAAGAGATGCTTACACGTATCTGCAGTATAATTTTAAAAATAATAATGGCAAAAACATTAGACTGTAAAAAAAGCCTCGCAATTGCGAGGCTTTTTTTTTGGCGTTTTTTTGAGAAAGTTGTTTAGATAATTACTGCTGTGCAAAGTCTCCCGACTTTGAGCAATTCTTTCTTTTTTTTATGTGCCGCGAAGTCAGAGACGTTGCGGAGCAGGGCAAAACATGCTCCTGCTAATGAGGGGTACTGCTAATTCTCAATATAATTAGATCTAAAGCTTCGGTTAAATTGACTTTTAAGATTTAGATTTGGGGTCTTAAGTACCCAAATCTAGAATATATTTTTTTAATTTAATAGGAATTGACATTAGCCGTTTTTGTTAGCGTCAACTTATATAATCGTCGACTGTCCCAAATGCATATTTGTAAAATTCAAATTTGAGTCGTCGGGATTGTTAATATAGTCTTCAATAAAATCTCCAACTTTGGCTGTTGTGATGTTATCAAACTTTTTATTGAGGTCCGGAGTTGTAATGTTGAGCTTAAGCGATTTTTCAACTGCTGTTCGTATCATTTCAGCCTCCTTGTGGAGTTCAAAATGGTCTAACAGCATAGCTGCCGATAATATGGAGGCGATTGGATTGGCAATCCCTTTTCCTTCAGCTTGAGGATACGACCCATGGATAGGCTCAAACATTGAATATTTGTCTCCTACAGAAGCTGAAGCTAGTAATCCAATAGACCCCCCAATTACACTTGCTTCATCACTTATAACATCGCCAAACAAATTTTCAGTAAGCAGTACGTCAAACTGTGAGGGATTTAAAATCATTTGCATCGCAGCATTGTCAACAAATAAATAGTCCAGTTCTATTTCTGGGTAGTTCGCGGCAAGTTCTCCAACTACTTTTCGCCATAGGCGAGAGCTTTCCAGTACATTTGCTTTGTCAACAAGGGTAACTTTTTTTCGTCTTGTTTTAGCCGCTTTAAAAGCAAGGTGTGCGATCCGCTCTATTTCATAGCGAGAATATTCACATAAATCAGAGGCTGTGTTGCCGTCGGCACTTAGTTTTTTTTCTCCAAAATAAATTCCACCCGTTAATTCACGGTAAATACTAATATCAGTTCCTTTAATTATTTTTTTCTTTAATGGGGATTGACCTAATAGTGACTCATAAGCCTTTACCGGCCTGATATTTGCATAAAGCCCCAGTTCTTTTCGAAGCTTGAGAAGTCCCTGTTCTGGTCGAACTTTAGCCGAGGGATCATTGTCATACTTGGGATGTCCAATAGCACCAAATAATATAGAGTCATTTGCTCTACAGATTTCGAGGGTACTTTCAGGTAGAGGCTCTCCAAACTGATCAATAGCGATCGCCCCTACAGCTGCAGCAGTGAAACTAAAATGATGGTCAAAATTATCGGCAATAGCCTTTAATACTTTTATAGCCTGTTCGGTTACTTCTGGGCCAATTCCATCTCCGGATAACACAGCGATTTTTAAGTTCATATCAATAGATTTTTTGAAGCTCAAAAGCTTCGATAAGTTCTTTTTTACTCAATAAGTAATCAATGTCATCATAGCCATTAATCATACATGTTTTTTTATAGGGATCAATTTCAAAGCTTGTACTGAGCTCTGTTCCTTTGATGGCGATCGTTTGTGTTTCTAAATTCACTTCAAACAGCGTCTTTGGATCAGCTTCAATAGCGCTAAACAATTGTTCTAAGAAGCGTTCAGATACTTGAACAGGAAGCAATCCATTGTTGAGTGCATTGCCTTTAAAGATATCAGCAAAAAAACTAGATACAATCACTTTAAATCCAAAGCCTACCAGGGCCCAGGCTGCATGCTCACGACTCGAGCCACAACCAAAATTGTCTCCGGCAATTAAAATACTTCCAGAGTATATCTTTTTATTAAGTGTGAATTCTGAATTTGGATTTCCCATTTTATCAAAACGCCAGTCTCTAAATACATTATCTCCAAATCCTTTTTTATCGGTTGCCTTTAAAAAGCGTGCTGGGATGATTTGATCGGTATCTACATTTGCAATATTTAATGGAATTGCAGCAGATGTATGTGTAGTGAATTTTTCCATTAATTTAAGTCTTTAGTGATATCTGTGATTTTTCCTTCAATTGCGGTTGCTGCAGCGACTAGAGGACTTGCCAAAATTGTTCTGGCGCCTTGTCCTTGGCGTCCTTCAAAATTTCGATTGGAAGTCGATACACAGTATTCATTTTGGGGAATTTTATCGTCATTCATTGCCAAGCATGCCGAACAACCTGGTTGTCTCAATTCAAAGCCTGCAGCATTAAAAACATCTTTTAAGCCTTCCTTAATAATTTGAGTCTCTACTTGTTTACTGCCAGGTACGAGCCACGCAGTTACATTTTTAGCCTTCTGTTTACCTTTGACATAATTGGCTGCAACTCTAAAGTCTTCAATTCTAGAATTGGTACAACTCCCAATAAAAACAAAATTTATAGGGGTGTCAATAAGCGATTTTCCAGCTTCAAAATTCATATACTGTAGTGATTTTTTGAATGAGGGATCCTCACTGGTTGGAATCTTGTCGGATATTTTAATCCCCATTCCAGGGTTTGTGCCGTAAGTGACCATTGGTTCAATATCCTCAGCATCAAAGAAATATTCTTTATCAAACACCGCTCCTTCATCTGTGGGAAGTGTTTTCCAGTAAGCTACTTTACTTTCAAAGGCTTCATTTTTAGGCGCGTATTCGCGGTCTTTGACATAGTCAAAGGTCGTTTGATCTGGAGCGATCATTCCACCTCTAGCCCCCATTTCTATACTCATATTACAAACTGTCATTCGCCCCTCCATACTCATATTTTCAAAGACCTCACCTGCGTATTCGCAAAAGTAGCCCGTTCCTGAGTTAGTTCCTAGCTTCGCTATTATATACAAGATAACATCTTTGGGCAGCACCCCTTTTTTGAGACTGCCATTAACGCTGACTCTTAAGCTTTTGGGTTTTGTGAGCAGTAAGCATTGGCTTGCAAACACTTGAGCTACCTGACTGGTTCCTATGCCAAAGGCAATGGTGCCAAAAGCGCCGTGGGTGGAGGTGTGGCTGTCTCCGCAAACCATTGTCATTCCTGGCTGAGTAATCCCCAACTCAGGCGCCATTACATGCACAATGCCATTGTATTTATGGCCCAATTCATAGAGGGTTATATTGTTTTTACTGCAGTTTTCAGAAAGTTGGGCAAGCTGCTTTCTGGACAAATCATCTTTTACAGGCAAGTGTTGGTCTAGAGTCGGCGTGTTATGGTCTGCCGTTGCGACAATTTGGCCTGGTCTAAATACGGGGATCTTTCGCTCTTCTAGTTCGTTAAAAGCTTGTGGACTTGTGACCTCATGTATAAGGTGTTTATCGATGTAAAGCACCTGGGGTCCATCCTGTACCGTATCAACGACATGGGCATCCCATACTTTGTCAAATAGTGTTTTCTTCATAAATGCGAATTCGATTTATTTATAAATCTTACTGTTTTTTATAATTTGATGCACATCGGTATCAACCACTTCCTTTTTGGTGTCTGCAAATTTTAAAAATTCTGCATAAATAGTATCTAGCTCCAGTTTAGTGAGTTCATAACCAATATTTTTGGCCCTGTAAGCTAGGGCTGCCCGACCGCTTCTCGCAGTAAGTACGATAGCAGATTCAGTAACTCCAACGTCTTTGGGGTCTATGATTTCATAGGTTTCCCGATTTTTAATCACACCGTCTTGGTGAATTCCCGAACTGTGAGCAAATGCATTTGCCCCAACAATCGCTTTGTTTGGTTGGGTATGGACCCCCATGCTTTCAGAAACCAATTGACTGATTCCATATAACATTGTGGTGTTGATGTTGGTGTCCAATTTTAAATAAGGATGTTGCTTCATAATCATAACGACCTCTTCTAAGGCTGTATTTCCAGCCCGTTCACCAATACCGTTTACGGTACATTCTATTTGCTGGGCACCATTAATGATACCTTCAATAGAGTTGGCGGTGGCTAGCCCTAGGTCGTTATGACAATGGCAGGAAATAATAGCCTTATCAATGCCCTTCACATTTTCTTTTAAATATTTAATTTTAGCGCCGTATTCATGTGGTAAACAGTAGCCAGTGGTGTCTGGAATATTGAGCACAGTCGCTCCAGCTTTGATAACTGCCTCACATACCCGTGCTAAATATTCATTGTCGGTTCGCCCCGCATCTTCAGCATAAAACTCAACATCTTCAACAAATGACTTTGCGTAAGAAACCGCTTTTACAGCCCGTTCAATAATCGCCTCTTTATTAGATTTAAATTTGTGGATGATGTGAGAGTCAGAGGTTCCTATACCGGTGTGTATTCTAGGCTTTTTAGCATATTTTAAGGCCTCAGCAGCGACCTTGATGTCGTTTTCGACGGATCTAGTCAGTCCGCATACCGTGGCATTTTTAACAATTTTAGAAATTTCTTCCACAGATTTAAAGTCGCCGGGACTGGATACTGGAAATCCAGCTTCGATAATATCGACCCCTAATAAATCCAGTTGTTTTGCTATAATTAATTTTTGTGACGTATTTAGCTTACAACCAGGGACTTGCTCGCCATCGCGAAGCGTTGTGTCAAAG
>TARA_Y100000385_G_scaffold151468_1_pt1 | contig 26565 bp, 18 predicted proteins | sample TARA_Y100000385 | Tara Oceans TARA_Y100000385 (sample SAMEA2620980) | marine metagenome | biome: marine biome (ENVO:00000447); feature: surface water layer (ENVO:00002042); material: "saline water (ENVO:00002010), including plankton (ENVO:xxxxxxxx)" | depth 5 m
ATACCCTACTTTTCCTTTTATAGATTCATCGAAACTTGGCCATCCGCAGTGGGCATCAAATTTGCTATCACTCTCAAATAAGGGTTCATGACAGCCGGCACAACAATAGGTGCCATTTTCAAAGTGAAGATTATAGGCCCCTGAATGTGGCATCTCAGTCCCTTTTTTCCTAAGAATTCTATACTCCTCTTCCGAAAGGCTTTCTTTCCATTCAAGTTCTGTTTTAGTGGTGTTTTTATTGTTCATTTTTAGTGGGTGTAAATTTAAGGGCAGCCCCATTAATACAATGGCGTAGACCTGTTGTTTTTCGGGGGCCATCAGTAAATACATGTCCAAGGTGGCCACCACAAACTGCGCAGTGTTCTTCTTTACGAGCTGATCCAATTTTATAATCTATTGAAAAGGCTACATTTCCTTTAATCTCTCTATCAAAACTTGGCCAACCAGATCCAGAATCAAACTTGTGTTCGCTTTCAAAAAGCGGGGTGTCACAGCCCGCACAACTATATATACCATTTTGATAAATTTTATTTAATGGACTAGAAAAGGCACGTTCTGTACCCGCTGCTCTCAACACCCTGTACTGTAAGTCTGTGAGCTGTAACTTCCATTCTTGTGCTGTTTTTTCAACTTCAAAAGTTTCTTTTTTTTGGGCCTTTGTTTGACAGGAAACAAGCAGGGCAAATGCACAAACAGCGGTAAGTTTATTGAATTTCATAAACGGTGTTTAATTTTTTAATAAAATTAGGTAATTTTATTTCTATTAAATTTAACTTTCACATAAATTTGTGAGATTAAGAAGCATTGTTGGAATGTTTTTTGTGTTTAGTTTTTAAAATCAATTAAATGAAAAATATAGTTTACCTAGCATTAGTTCTTTTGGCATGCCTCTCATGTGCTACCAATCCTTTTACAGGAAAAAAAACAATGGCTTTTCTTCCAAACTCTCAATTACTACCAATGGCTTTTGCTGAATATGATAAGTTTTTGACAGAAAATAAGGTCCTAAACGGAACTTCTGACGCTAAGATGATTTCAAGGGTAGGACAACGCATTTCAGTTGCAGCTGAACGCTGGTTAGATGCCAATGGCTATGAGGGTTATTTGAAGGATTATATATGGGAGTATAATTTAGTGGAGGATGTAGCTGTGAATGCTTGGTGTATGCCTGGTGGTAAAATTGTTTTTTATACTGGGATTCTTCCCATTGCCAATGGAGAAACAGGGGTGGCCGCAATAATGGGACATGAAGTAGCTCATGCACTTGCCAATCACGGTCAACAGCGCATGAGTGCGGGAATGATTCAACAGGCTGGTGCCATAGGAGTGGCGGTTGCTACTGAAGAAAAAAGCAATACAGAACAAAGTATTTGGTTGCAGGCTTACGGCGCCGGATCATCAGTAGCTGGAATGCTTCCCTTTAGTAGGAGTCATGAAACGGAAGCGGATAAAATAGGCTTATACCTTATGGCCATAGCCGGATACAATCCTGATGAAGCCTCTGAACTTTGGGTGCGAATGAAAGCAAACAGTGGTAAAAAAGCTCCTCCGGAATTCTTAAGTACCCATCCCTCAAACGATTCAAGGATTTCTAACTTAAAGCAATTAGCAGCCGATGCAAAATCGGAAGCGCGAAAATTTGGAGTGATATCTTTTAAATAATTTAAGAGAGTTATGTAAATTAAATTCTTACTTTAGACCTTGCCAATTTATTGAACATAATTTTTATGAAGATATTTGAAAAGGGAAGTAAGAAGCTTACCAAAGCATGGGCCTTTTACGATTGGGCTAACTCTGTTTACCCGCTTGTTATTAGTACCGCAGTATTTCCAATTTATTACAGCAGTATGACCAGCTCCTTTGCCAATGAAGTAGGGGAGGTGTCCTATATGGGATCGATGTGGAACCCTACAACTTTATACGATTACACATTGTCATTGTCATTTTTAATCGTTGCTTTTTGTTCACCCATCCTTTCTGCAATTGCCGATTATATGGGGAATAAGCTCAACTTTTTGAAATTCTTTTGTCTTTTAGGCTCGCTGTCTGTGATGTGTTTATTCTTTTTTACAGGTCAAGAAACGTTATGGGTGGCTCTTACTTTTACCATATTAGCAAGCATAGGTTTTTGGGGAAGTATAGTTTTTTACAATGCTTACCTGCCTGAGGTCGCGTTTCCTGAACAACAAGATGAAGTTAGTGCAAAAGGGTTTATTTATGGATATGCAGGTTCAGTTTTATTACTTATATTTAGCCTGGTTATGGTTCAAAAACCTGCTCTGTTTGGGATTTCAGACCCTACATTGGCTCCTCGAATTACATTTCTAATAGTCGGAATATGGTGGTTTGGTTTTTCACAGATAACCTACCGTCATTTACCCAATAATATTTTTAATCATAAGCCCGAAAAAGACTATATATGGAAAGGTCTTAAGGAGCTAAAAATTGTTCTGAAAGAGCTAGCCCATTTGCCTGCATTGAAGCGGTTTTTAATTTCTTTTTTCTTTTTCAGTGTTGGTGTTCAAACCATTGTTCTTATGGCTGGTATTTTTGGAAGTCAAGAATTAGGCTTGCCAACAACAAATTTAATTTTAACAATTATACTAGTTCAAGTTGTTGCAATTTTTGGCGCGTATTTGTTTTCTAAATTGTCAAAAAAAATAGGCAATATTAGAACTTTAAAAATAACTTTAGTGATTTGGGGAGGGGTATGCCTTACAGCCTTTTCTTTGGATATTAACCAACCAAATGTAGATTACTATTTCTATGCGTTGGGCGTTTTATTAGGCTTTGTATTAGGCGCTACTCAGGCGCTTGGTCGCTCTACCTATTCTAAGCTACTTCCCGAAACACATGACCACGCCACCTATTTTAGTTTTTACGATGTAACTGAAAAAATGGCGATAGTTTTGGGGATGTTTATTTTTGGCTTATTAATATCAATTACAGGCTCTATGCAATATTCAGTATTGTCCTTAGCAATATTCTTTGCCCTGGCTTATATTGTTTTAAATCGCATTAAGTCTACAGAATTTGTCAGCTAAATAGATATTTTCTTATCCAATTTTTAGAATGGCATAACAATTGAACTTTAGTTTGTGTATATAACTGTTTTACTCTGTTATTAATTTAACTTAGTATTTATAGAACTAATATTTAAAATCAAATTAATTCTGTTTTATGACAGAATGGCCTAATATATTTATGAGCAACTCAAAATTTACAATGCTTGACAGTTTGTCATTACAAGACTTTGACGAAAATTCAGAGTTAATTCCTTTAATGACCACAGAGGATGAAGAGGCGATTAATAATGAATCCCTTCCGGAGTCACTTCCCATACTCTCCCTTCGAAATACTGTTCTTTTTCCTGGCGTGGTTATCCCTATAACCGCCGGACGCGATAAATCCATTCAATTAATAAAAGATGCCAACTCTGGTTCTAAGGTGATAGGAGTGGTATCTCAAAAAGACGAGACCGTAGAAGATCCTTCTATTGAAGATATTCACAAGACAGGTACGGTTGCAAGAATTTTAAAAGTTCTTAAAATGCCCGATGGAAATACCACTGTTATTATACAGGGAAAAAAACGTTTTAAGATTGCTGAGATTAGTTCTGAAACCCCCTATATGGTAGCTAAAATTCAGAATGTTCCTGAAATTAGTCCTTTAAGCAGTAGTGAATTTCCAGCTATTATAGAATCCATTAAGGATTTAGCACTTCAAATAATTAAGCAAAGTCCTACCATACCAAGTGAAGCCTCCTTTGCAATTAAAAATATTGAAAGCAACTCTTTCTTAATTAATTTTGTCTCATCAAACATGAACTTACCCGTAGATGAGAAGCAAAAATTATTAGAAATTAATGACCTAAAAGATCGGGCCTTATTGTGCTTAAAACACATGAATGTTGAGTTGCAACGTCTAGAGCTAAAAAATGATATTCAGTCAAAAGTTCAAAACGACATGAGTCAGCAACAACGTGAATATTTTTTACAACAACAAATCAAAACTATTCAGGAAGAATTAGGAGGGGTGAGTTATGAAGAAGAAATTGAAGCGATGAAAGGGCGTGCTGCTCTTAAAAAATGGGACGATACGGTAAAGACTCATTTTAATAAAGAAATTGGCAAATTACAGCGCATGAATCCTCAAGTTGCTGAATATTCAATTCAACGCAATTATTTAGATTTATTTTTAGACTTGCCTTGGAACTCATTTAGCAGTGATATTTTTGATTTAAAACGCGCTCAAAAAATATTGGACCGCGACCATTTTGGTTTGGAAGAAGTTAAACGGCGAATCATTGAATACCTCGCTGTTTTAAAGCTTAGGAACGATATGAAATCGCCTATATTGTGTTTGTATGGACCTCCAGGCGTTGGTAAAACATCCTTAGGAAAATCCATTGCTGAAGCCTTGGGCAGAGAGTATGTCAGAATTTCCTTAGGTGGCCTTAGAGACGAGGCAGAGATTAGAGGACATCGCAAAACCTATATAGGCGCAATGCCAGGGCGAATTTTACAAAGTTTAAAAAAAGCAGGTACTTCAAACCCCGTATTTGTGCTAGATGAGATTGATAAATTATCAAGTTCTAATCAAGGCGATCCCTCTTCGGCACTATTGGAAGTTTTAGATCCTGAGCAAAACTCTGAATTTTACGATAACTTTTTGGAAATGGGCTATGATCTTTCTAAAGTTATGTTTGTGGCCACCTCAAACAGTTTAAACAGCATTCAGCCAGCACTATTGGACCGAATGGAAGTTATTAATGTAAGTGGCTACACTATTGAAGAAAAGGTTCAAATTGGAAAAAAATATTTATTGCCAAAACAAATCAACGAACATGGATTAAAACCTTCTCATTTAAAAATTGCTCAAGCTCAGTTAGAAAAAATTGTAGAAGGTTATACTAGAGAATCAGGAGTTAGAGGCCTTGAAAAGCAAATTGCCAAAATGGTTCGATACGCAGCTAAAAATATAGCCATGGAGGATACGTATAATATCAAGGTTAGCAATGCTGATATCATAGAGGTATTGGGAAGTCCTAAACTTGAACGTGACAAGTATGAAAACAACGATGTCGCAGGGGTTGTTACCGGCTTGGCTTGGACCCGCGTTGGTGGAGATATTTTATTTATTGAGTCCATTTTATCAAAGGGAAAAGGCAGCCTAAATATCACAGGGAATTTAGGAAAAGTTATGAAGGAATCAGCCACCATAGCTATGGAGTATATAAAGGCCAATGCAGATTTATATGGCTTGGAGTCAACGGTTTTTGATAAATACAATGTTCACATTCATGTCCCAGAAGGGGCAACTCCCAAAGACGGACCCAGTGCAGGGATTACCATGCTCACTTCTTTGGTATCTTTGTTTACACAGAAAAAAATAAAAAAAGGCCTGGCAATGACTGGAGAAATCACCCTCAGAGGTAAAGTACTTCCAGTAGGGGGGATCAAGGAAAAGATTTTAGCCGCAAAGCGGGCTAAAATAAAGGAAATTATTCTTTCATCTGAAAACAAAAGTGATATCGATGAAATTAAAGCAAGCTATTTAAAAGGCTTAAAGTTTCATTTTGTTTCAGATATGAGTGAAGTCATAGATCTTGCCCTAACCAATCAAAAAGTAAAAAACGCTAAAACGTTGTAGATAAATCCCTTAGAACCACTGTGAAATAAACCTCAAATATCGTCGTTTTAGAATTGATTTATTTACTTTTACACGCAAATGAGATCAGTCGTCGCATTTATATTAATTTTTTACAGCACTGCTACGCTTCAAGCCCAGCTTGGGGGGGAATCTACCTATCAGTTTTTAAATTTAGTATCCTCGCCCAGACAGGCAGCTTTGGGAGGTAAAGTAATCACTAATGTTGATTATGATGTCACACAAGCCCTGTACAATCCCGCTACAATTAACTTAGATATGGACAACCAATTAGCCCTTAATTATTCAAATTATCTAGGGGATATTAGTTATGGAACTGCAGCCTATGCCTATACGGTAGATCGCAGGACCCAAACCTTTCACATAGGAATGACCTATATTAATTATGGAAGTTTTGATGGCTATGACGAAAATGGAATGAGTACAGGAACTTTTACAGGAAACGAAGCTGCTTTATCTGTTGGATATGCAACTCAAATAGGCTATTCTGACTTTTATATGGGGGCCAATCTTAAATTTATTACCTCCAAGTTAGAACAATACAATTCGCTTGGAATTGCTTCAGATATTGGCGTTGTTTATCTAAACGATTATTTAGATTTCAATGCAGCTTTAGTAATTCGTAATTTCGGTACACAGCTCACCACTTATGCTGGACTCCAAGAGTCTTTACCTTTTGAAATTGCCCTAGGGTTTTCACAAAAACTTCAATATGTACCAATTCGATGGCATCTTACATTTGAAAATTTACAACAATGGCCCATTGCCGCTCCCAACCCAGCGCGTAGTACAACAGATTTGGATGGCACACAATCAGAAGAGAAAGTAAGCTTTATGAGTAATTTGTTCAGACACACAATCGTAGGTTTAGAGCTGTTTCCAGACAAAGGCTTTAACATCAGAATAGGTTACAATTTTAGAAGATCGGCGGAGCTTAAAATTTTGGAACAACGAAACTTTTCTGGCTTGTCTTTTGGTTTTGGTTTAAAGTTTAATAAATTGAGGCTTAGTTGTACGCATGCGCGCTACTCATCAGCAGCGAACACCAGTTTTCTAGGCTTACAAATAAATTTACAATAGTGAAAAAAATAACAATTGCCATTGACGGATTTTCATCAACAGGAAAAAGTACCTTAGCCAAACAACTTGCCGATAAGCTTCACTATGTTTACGTAGATTCTGGGGCTATGTATAGAGCAGTGGCCTTGTATGCATTAGAGCACAACTTGATTGAGGGGAAGGTCTTGAAGTCCACTGAATTAATAGGTCAGTTACCGACAATAAAGGTTAGCTTTTCCTACAATAAAGCCCTTGCGTCTTCAGAAGTTTATTTAAATGGATTAAACGTAAATGCCGCTATCCGCTCTATGGAGGTTTCTAATGCGGTTAGTATTGTAGCCAAGGTACCAGAAGTCCGACAGCAACTCGTAACACTTCAACAACAAATGGGGCATCAGAAAGGTATTGTCATGGATGGCAGGGACATCGGTACTGTTGTTTTTCCAGATGCTGAACTAAAGTTATTTATGACGGCTTCTCCAAAAACCCGTGCACAAAGACGGTTTGAGGAGCTTCAGGCGAATAATTCCAAAACTTCTTTTCAAGCTGTGTTAGATAATATTAACACTCGAGACCACTTAGATTCTACCCGTAAAGACTCACCACTTTTTAAAGCGGCAGACGCTATAGAAATTGACAATTCAAATTTAAGTTTGGACTTACAATTTGATCGAGTTATGGCCTTAGTTAGTACTAAATTATAGGCTACATTTTACTCATTTTATTTGATACAATATTTAATTTTCAAGGCGCTGTTTGTTCTCTCTTTAAATCTGTATAAAAAACATTAGGTATACTTATAAATAAATCGTAAAATTGCACTCCTTTTAGCAATTAATAGATTCAGTAAAAGGAATTAAACACAAATATTAACGCTTTTGTAGTCGTGCTTAATCGAATCTAAAGACTATAAAATACAAACTTTAAACAGCCATGGCTGAAGAAAAAACCACTAAAGTGGAAGAAACAACTGCAGAAACCACTGCGGTAGAAGCAACTGCAGAAACTGAAGCAGTTGATGCACCAGAAGAAAACGAAGCTCAAGCGAATCCTGAGCAATTCCTAAAAGATTTTAATTGGCATAACTACGAAGAAGGCATCGATCCTGTAGATGATGACAAATTGGTAGAGTTTGAGAAATTAGTTGCAAGTAATTTTGTTGACACTCTTGACGACCAAGTGGTAGATGGTGTTGTTGTTCATATTACTGATCGCGATGCGATTATTGATATTAATGCAAAATCTGAAGGTGTTATTTCATTAAATGAGTTTCGCTATAATCCCAACCTAGCGGTTGGTGATAAAGTAGAAGTATTAATTGATGTCCGTGAAGATGCGACAGGTCAATTAATATTATCTCACCGTAAAGCAAGAGTGATCAAAGCATGGGATCGTGTGATCGCTGCCAATGAAACTGGAGAAATTGTAAACGGATTTGTTAAATGTCGTACCAAAGGCGGTATGATCGTTGATGTATTTGGTATTGAAGCTTTCTTACCAGGTTCTCAAATTGATGTGAAGCCTATTAGAGATTACGATCAGTATGTTAACAAAACAATGGAATTTAAAGTGGTTAAGATTAACCATGAATTTAAAAACGTTGTTGTATCTCATAAAGCGCTTATTGAAGCGGATATTGAAATCCAGAAAAAGGAAATTATCAGTCAACTAGAAAAAGGACAGGTACTTGAAGGAGTTGTTAAAAATATTACTTCTTACGGTGTGTTTATGGATTTAGGTGGTGTTGATGGATTGGTACACATTACAGATCTTTCTTGGTCTAGAATCAACCATCCAAGTGAAATTGTTGAACTGGATGAAAAGATTAATGTTGTAATTCTTGACTTTGATGAAAATAAATCAAGAATTCAGTTAGGTCTTAAACAACTTAGCAAGCACCCATGGGATGCCCTTGGAGAAGAGGTTAAGATTGGTGATGAAATTGAAGGTAAGGTTGTTGTAATTGCAGACTATGGCGCATTTATTGAAGTTGTTGAAGGAGTTGAAGGACTGATTCACGTTTCTGAAATGTCTTGGTCAACGCACTTGCGTTCCGCTCAAGATTTTGTGAAAGTTGGTGATAAAATCAAAGCACAGATTTTAACTTTAGATAGAGAGGATCGTAAAATGTCGTTAGGAATCAAGCAATTATCTGCAGATCCATGGACTGATATTACCTCTAAATTCCCAGTGGCTTCCAAGCATACAGGAATTGTAAGAAACTTCACAAACTTTGGTGTTTTTGTTGAATTAGAAGAAGGTATTGATGGCTTGATTTACATCTCAGATTTATCTTGGACTAAGAAAGTTAAGCACCCAAGCGAATTTTGTGCAGTAGGAGATAACCTTGAGGTTGTTGTTTTAGAATTAGATGTGGAAGGTAGAAAATTAAGTCTTGGTCACAAACAAACCACTGAGAACCCTTGGAATACATACGAAACAGAATTTGGATTAAACTCTAAGCATACAGCTTCAATCGCAGAGATTGTCGATAAAGGTGCTACTGTAAAATTCAATGAAGATGTTGTTGCATTTATTCCTTCACGTCATCTTGAGAAAGAAGACGGTACGAAGCTTAAAAAAGGTGAAGAAGCTGAATTCGTTGTTATTGAATTCAATAAAGAATTCAAACGCGTTGTAGCCTCTCACACTGCACTTTTCAAAGCAGAAGAAGTTAAGCATGTGAAAGCAGCTGTAAAAAAGGCAGCAAATAGTGCAGCAGAAGCAAAACCTACATTAGGAGATGCCAATGATGCTCTACAAGCACTTAAAGATAAAATGGACGGTAAATAATCCATTAGTTCTTATAACAAAAAACCCTTCTCATTGAGAAGGGTTTTTTTGTACCTTAATTATAATAATTAACTGTTATCTATAGAGCCTAATACGCGTTTCATAAAGCTGTTTAAAGCCGCTTTCTGAGTGCTACCCTCTTTGATCATTTTATGGACTTCTAGAGCGCCGTACATATTTGATATGAGTTCGCCTATTACATCTAATTCCTCATCTTTGAGACTTGGAACTTCTGTAAGGGCTTCAAGAGTTTCCAGTGTTTCAACGATATAATCCTCGTCGTTGGCCTCAATAAATTGTGTTAAGTGTTTAATTATTGGAAGCTTCATCTACAAGTACTTTTAGAACGTCAAACTTATTTGTTTGGGTCTGATTAATAAATTTTCCAGCTTTGAAAATTGCAAAGGTTGGTAAATTATCTACCGTGGCTAATTGTCTGCTTTCAGGAAATTTTTCTGCATCTACAATCACAAAACTAGCCTCCGGCATTTCAGAAGCTAACTTTTTAAATTTAGGCTTCATTATTCTACAATTTCCACACCAACTGGCCGAATATTGCACCACTACAAAGGGGTGATCAGAAATAATAGTTTTTAAATTGTCTTCTGTAAGATCTTGCATGGTTTGTAGGATTAGTGGTTAGACAGGTAATCTTTCGCGCCTTTGGCATTTTCTTTCATGGCGTCTTTTCCTTCTTCCCAGTTAGCAGGGCAAACTTCTCCCTTTTCTTGTACATGAGTATAGGCATCAATTAATCGTAAAAATTCATTGATGTTTCTTCCTAGAGGCATATCGTTAATACTTTCGTGCACCACAGTTCCTTCTTCGTCAAGAATATAGGTAGCTCTGTAACTTACATTATCGCCCTCTACAAGTACAACTCCAGTATCATCATTATAGGTTTCATTTGAGATGTCTAAAATCCCTAATGTAGATGATAAATTTCTATTAGAATCTGCCAATAGAGGGTAACTTACACCTTCTATACCTCCGTTGTCTTTAGCTGTAGATAACCAGGCAAAATGAACTTCTGGTGTATCACAAGAGGCGCCAATCACAATTGTGTTTCTTTTTTCAAATTCAGCTTTTGCAGCTTCAAAAGCATGTAGTTCTGTCGGACACACATATGTGAAGTCTTTTGGATACCAGAATAATATTACTTTCTTCTTGTTATTGACTGCCTCCTCTAGAACGTTTACTTTAAAAGTATCGCCCATTTCATTCATTGCATCAACATTTAAATCTGGAAATTTTTTTCCTACATATGCCATAATATATTGTTTTAGTTTATTATTAATATTTAGTAAAGATACTGTATGGAATCTCTTTTTTAGTCTCTTAAAAATTATAATTTCTTATGGAGCTATAAGCTAAAGTTATGTTCTAGTACTCTAGATTACTTAGGATTTAACCAGTTCTTTTATTTTAATTGAAAAGGCTGCAAACAAAAGCGTTGTAAATGGACTGATCCAATTAAAGAATGCGTAAATGAAATAATCTGCTACAGAGACGCCTAGGACACCACTTTGGTAAGCACCACAAGTATTCCAAGGAATAAGTACAGAGGTGACCGTTCCAGAGTCTTCCAAAGTACGACTCAAATTTTCAGGAGCTAAACCTTTGTCTTTATAGGCCTTTTTAAACATTTTTCCCGGAATAACCAAGGCTAGATATTGATCAGAGGCCGTTACATTAAGTGCCAAACAACTGGCCACTGTACTGGCAAATAAGCCAAAGCTAGTGGTAGCCAAATTCAATAAGGCTTTACTAATTCTAGACAATGCTCCTATAGCCTCCATAACGCCACCAAATACCATGGCACAGATAATTAACCAGATCGTACTCAACATGCCTCGCATGCCTCCAGCCGTAAATAAATCATTAAGCTCAGCACTTGAGGTCTGTATTGCGGTATCAACAGTGATGGCATTCATTACCCCTTTGTAAGCGGATTCAAAATTTAGTTCCTTAGCATCTGCAATTGTCATCAGAACCTGCGGTTGTGCAATTACAGCGGCGATTCCCCCAAAGAGAGTTCCTAAAAGCAGCGCAACTGTTGGAGGTGTTTTCCTTATAATTAAAACAATTACCAGTGCAGGTACACAAAATAACCATGGCGTAATATTAAAGGCACCCTCTATAGCTTCCAATTGATAGCTAATGTCTGGACTTCCTTTGGTGTCTAAGTTTAAGCCGATGATTAAAAATACAATTAGGGTGATTATAATTGTGGGAACCGTGGTGTAGGCCATGTATTTGATATGGGCAAACAACTCGCCGCCTGCCATAGCTGGTGCTAAATTAGTGGTGTCACTTAGTGGCGACATCTTATCTCCAAAATAGGCGCCTGATAACACAGCTCCTGCAGTCATTCCTGCAGAAATACCCAAGGTGTTTCCAATCCCAATTAACGCAATCCCTACGGTTGCAGAGGTGGTCCAACTGCTGCCAGTGGCAATAGATATGATGGAACATATAATTACAGAAGCAACTAAAAAAAAGCTGGGATTTAAAAGTTGCAATCCATAATAGATCATGGAGGGAATAATACCACTAACCAGCCAAGTTCCTGCAAGAGCGCCCACCAACAATAAAATAAGAAGGGCTCCTGAAGTTGATTTTATATTATCAGCAACTACTTCCATCATATGTTTGTAACTGATCTTATTACGATAACCAACAGTAGCGGCAACTGCTGCACCCAATAATAATATAAATTGATTGCTTCCGCTTAAGGCATCATCTCCAAAAACAAAAAACACATTGTAAAACAAGATTCCTATTAAAGCAAATACAGGAGTAAAGGCTTCCCAAATAGTTATTTCTTTAGCCTTTACTTGAGAACCTTGTTTTTTTTCTGCGGAAGAATTAGGACTTGCCATATAGAATAAGTTGAGTTGATTAGATATGTAATGTTACGATTTTACGTCCAAACTTGCAAGTGGAAATGACGCGATGACTACCTTAACTTTGGATAGGAGAGCGGGTCTACTTCATGAAACATGCTGTAAGCGGTTTCAAATACATCTTCTGAAGAAGGTTTACTAAAGTAATCTCCATCGCTGCCATAGGCAGGGCGGTGTTCTTTAGCAGTTAAAAGTTGTGGTTTGCTATCTAATGATTCATAAATTGTATGGTCTTGTAAAATCTCATTTAGAATGTAAGCAGAGGCACCCCCGGGAATATCTTCATCTATTATCAATAGCCTGTTTGTTTTTTCAACACTTTTTGCAATGTCCTTTTGAAGGTCAAAGGGAATTAACGACTGAATATCAATAATTTCAACATCAATATCTACTTCCTGCAATTCTCTAGCTGCTTTTTCAATAATTCGAAGCATAGATCCATAAGAAATAATGGTGAGATCAGTACCTGTTTTTAAGGTTTCTACTACACCAATTGCTGTAGTGAATTCTCCTAAGTTAGAAGGTTGTTTTTCTTTTAAGCGGTATCCATTTAAGCATTCTACTACCATTGCTGGTTGGTCACTTTTTAAAAGGGTATTGTAAAAGCCAGCTGCTTTGGTCATATTTCTAGGCACTAATACATATACGCCACGTATCAAATTTAAAATACCACCCAGCTGTGAGCCAGAGTGCCAAATACCTTCTAACCTATGTCCACGAGTCCGAATGATCATAGGTGCTTTTTGTTTCCCAAAGGTTCTATAATGTAGGGTCGACAAATCATCACTAATAATTTGAAGTGCATACACCATATAATCGAGATATTGAATTTCTGCTATGGGTCTTAGACCTCGTAAGGCCATTCCAATGCCTTGGCCAATAATGGTGGCTTCTCTAATACCTGTATCAGAAACGCGCAGCGCTCCAAACTTACCTTGCAAGCCTTCCATTCCTTGATTAACATCTCCAATTTTTCCAGTATCTTCCCCAAATACTAAAAGTTCTGGGCAGTTGCTTAATAGTTTGTCAAAATTATCCCTTAAAATAACACGGCCATCTACGAGTTTTGAGTTTGCATTATACTGGGGAAGTACCTCTGCTACCGCTGTAGCCTTCATCTTCGATTCACTGTAAAGCAAACTGCTGTATTTTGGTTGCACAGCTTTCATATAGGTATTTACCCAATCAATGAGTTGCTGTTTAGGTGTACTCTCTTCGTGAATTAGATATTTTAACAACTGACGTGCTCTACTGAGAATATCGTTGCGCAGTGGTTCTTTTATCGCTTCTAACTGCCTTATAATTTTTTGAATGAAGGCTGTTTGCGAGGAGACTGCCGCTACCGCATTCATCAACTGAATGACTTTTGTTTTTTCAATTTTAATAGGGTCACAAAAGTCTTTCCAAGCCTTTTGTTTACCTTCTTTAACTCTTTTTTTTATGCTGCGTTCTAGGGCTGTCAACGCTTCATCGCTTGCAATATCATTAGAAACAATCCAATCGCGAAATTTGCTGTTACAATCATTAGACTTTTCCCACTGTAGTCGCTGTTTAGATTTATAGCGTTCATGAGATCCAGAAGTGGAATGCCCTTGGGGTTGGGTTAGCTCATTGACATGAATGAGAACAGGCACATGTTCTGTTCTAGCAATTTCACCAGCCTTCTGATAGCTGTTTATGAGTTCTACATAATTCCAGCCCTGAACGTTAATAATTTCATAGCCATCTCCTTTGGCATCTCTTTGGAACCCTTTTAATATTTCGGAAATATTTTCTTTTGTGGTTTGGTGTTTAGCATGTACAGAAATACCATACTCATCATCCCAAACACTTATAACCATAGGAACTTGTAATACGCCAGCCGCATTTATAGTTTCAAAGAAAACACCTTCGCTAGTACTGGCATTTCCAATAGTTCCCCAAGCCACTTCGTTTCCGGAATCTGAAAACTTTTCAGCCTTAAGACCTTTTAAGTGACGGTATACTTTTGAAGCTTGTGCCAAACCGAGTAAGCGAGGCATTTGTGCGCCTGTAGGCGAAATATCGGAACTAGAATTATATTGTTTGGTCAGATTTTTCCATTTAAAATCAGCATCTAATGAATGGGTGGTAAAGTGTCCACCCATTTGTCTGCCGGCACTCATGGGGTCATGCTTAATATCGGTATGTGCATACAAGCCTGCAAAAAACTGCTCTACACTCAAGAGTCCAATGGCCATCATAAAGGTTTGATCTCTGTAGTAACCAGATCTAAAATCTCCTTTTTGAAAGGCTTTGGCCCAAGCAATTTGAGGCAATTCTTTTCCATCGCCGAAAATCCCAAACTTAGCCTTGCCTGTAAGGACTTCACGCCGCCCAAGTAGGCTGCATTCTCGACTTGTATACGCAATCTTATAATCGTTTAAGACATCAGATTTGAAGTCTTCAAAAGTTATGTCTTTAGTAGGATCGTTTTTGATATGCATGCAAGAAAGTTCTAATAAGTTGCAAATATAAAATATTTAAAGTGTTTGTTATGCCTATTATAGTTATTAAAATTCCTATTTGAGTGAAGTACAGTACATCAAATGGATTTATAAGAACCGGATTATTACGGCTTTCCCTGTTTAAAAGTGGTTTATGCAGCTTTAACTAAAACCTAATTTTCTTTTTAAACTAATACCATTCACGTCTAAACAACCCGAAAAGATCTGCTGGGTTTGCGGTAAACACAAAGCGTATTTTTTGACTGTATTGTGGGTCGTTTAGTTCCCATCCTAAATTTGAATAAAAAGGAAAGTAAATTTCAAAATAATCGGTGATTAGATTGAGACGTACACCAGAATCATAGACAAATTTTGCCGAATCCCCTTTATTTTTAACAACACCAATATCGCCATAGGCCTGTATGTACTTCCATATAGATGCAGAGGCATTTAAAGTCGTGAGCCATTGGTTAGCAGAGGGGGTGTCTAATTTGGATTTAAAACCTCCCTCAGCAACGATAATTTGCTGACTAAAAATACCTGAAGATTCGAACTGACCCAAATAGTTATAATCAAATAAATAATCTGTAGGCCGGTCTAATGCAAAGTTAAAGTAGGTTTGATTTGAATTAATTTTTGAATACACAAAGGCGCCCGCATACATTCTCAAAGCATAGAAGCTGTTGTTGTTTGTACGTTTTCGAACTTCATAATTGATCGCTATTTTACCAAATTGATTAGACAGTTGCGCATCTAAAAACCAGCTGTAAAATTTTTTAAACCCAGGATCTGATTCCAAATATCTAATATTGAATACTTGGTATGAGGGTTGTCCTAAGCGATTGTCTAACTGCTGAGAAGACTTCTTTTCGATTCCTACATACCTGAAGCTAAGCCTTTTAAAGCTGTTTGATCTTAAGTCACTCGCATTTTTAAAATTGAACATAAAAAAGGGTAATGATTTGGTGACAAATGAATTTTCAGAAAAACTGGCCCGAGAAACATAGGCTCCAAATTTAATATTATATAAGTTTTTATCCTCAAAATAGCTGTTGTGTTCAAACTTTGTAAACCCAGTAATCGCCTTAGAAACTGTACTGTAGTTTGGGGCGATTCCAAATGTTAAACGCTTGCTTAAGATTCCTTTGTTATTAATATTTATTCCTAAATTTATTCCATCATAAATATTGCGATATTCAAAAGTTGGAATTAGACATAGCTGGTTGTTATAGGGAGATTCATAATCTTTTAACAACCGCAACTTGAATGGTTTATTGAACATGGGATTTCCGTTTACAGATTTCCAATTGTTTCTCAACTCAAATTCAGGAGCTTTTTGGTCGTAATTTAAGACGAGTTTATCAGCTAAATTATTAGCGACTACAAACTCTTTCTGCTTCCCAATATTAGTGAGCCATTGCTTGGACAGTATCTTGTCATCTTTTAGCATAAATAAAGCCATTGGCGATTGTCCATTCTTTTTATTCTTAACCGTGAAATAGATCGAGTCTTTTGAGCTTTTTAAGGCTGTTATTTTATAATCTACTTGTTGAGTATTTGTTAGAAACGATTTAAAAAACCAATCGATATCTATAGTGGTTTTTGAATTGATATATAATTTGAAATCTTCTGTTGTTTTGAAATCATTGGCGTTTGTAATTACAAATTCGCTTATCCAATCCTCAAATTTTGTATCGCCTATTAAGGCTTCTAAAAACAACAATCCCTTCGCAGCTTTGTATTTACTGGCTAGGTTTGCATTAAATTTTAACAAGGCATCTTTGGGTAGATTTAAAGCTTGATCACGCCCTGTTCTAACCATATGAAGGTATGTCAAGTTGTATTGATCATTGTATTTTAACTTTGCCAAATTATAGGATTTTATACCCCAAACATCCGCAAGTTTTCCCAGCATCCGTTCGTCCTCGTAGTACTGTTCAACATATTTCATCAGTAAAATCGTTTCAAATCCTGATTTTAACCAATGGTCTTCCCTAGGATTCATATCCAAATATTCATCTAAATACATGCGGATCAAGTTTTTGGCAATGGTTAACTCAAATTCAAATTCTTCTGAAAAAGGACTGAGGAAATCCGGTAAAATATTTAAACCATAAATAGGGTTTTTATCCAAATCTACTTTAGAAATCAGTAAATTATTATGAGGGTATTTTTCAAATTTACTATCTAAAAATGCAATTACTTTTTCAAATATCTCTAGCTTTTCACTTAAGGATTTATCAGCTTCTAGACAGTTGGTTATAAGCTTTAAGTTCGCTGCCTTAGAAGTAAAGTAGGGACTGCGTGTAATATTAAGTCTTGTGTCAGTTCGGTTGTTTCCTAAAAATTTAAATTTATGTGTATTTGCAGTATTCGTAATTTCACTTAAATCTAGCTCCGAACTCACAGAATAAGATTTAGGGACTTCTAAGACGAGCTTTAGCTTAGATTTAGGAGTGTAATAATCGCTCAAATCCTTATGGCTGTAAAGTTTCCATTCACCATTTTCAAAAACTGCTGGCGTTAGATACCAGTGATTTAAAAAATAGTCTCCATCTTTTGAAAGTCCGTACTTAGTGAATTTATCACTTTGAACCTTAACAGTATAGTTTATAAACACGGATATTGAGCTGTGGGGCAACAGAGCTGTATTAAGCTCTATTTTAAGCACATCACTTTGATCTTTTAAATAGGAATAGGAGAGTGGCTCCTTGGCAGTATTTAACACTGTATGAAGGGTGGTATACCCCCGATTTTTTTCTTTTGGATTTAAGAGGGCTTTGTTAAACTCTTCTACAAATCTTTTAGATAGAGGGGATTCTGGACTGCTGAAACTTGAATTCCAATCGTTAAAATACAATTCTTTTAAAGGGGTCTCAGAATTGTTATAATAGGATATTTGCTGTGAAATTGAAAGGGTATTATTATTAGGGTCAAGTGTCCCTTGAATGTCAATACTATTTTGACCTTCAATAGAACATAGGCAAGACAGGAGTCCTAAAATTAATAAATGTTTTTTTGATAAATAAAGTCTCAAAAGCTTGAGTATTTGGAGTTATTTCAGTTGGATTTGGAGGCGATTATGTGCTAAAAGTTAGGACTTAACTTGTATTCATTATAAAAATCGTCAAGTATTTCGATGACTTCTGCTGAAGTATCAACTAAATGAATCAAGTCAAGATCTTTAGGGCTAATCGTTTCAAAGCGTTCTAAAAGGGTTGTTTTTATCCATTGTAACAAGCCACTCCAGAAACTGACACCTACTAGTATTACTGGAAATTTTTCAATTTTTTTAGTTTGTATTAGTGTGATAGCTTCAAATAATTCATCCAAGGTTCCAAAACCTCCTGGCATTACAACTATCCCTTGAGAGTATTTCACAAACATTACTTTTCTTACAAAGAAATAGTCAAAATCTAAACTTTTATCTGGATTAATATAAGGGTTGTTATGTTGCTCAAAAGGCAAATCAATATTGAGGCCTACGGAAGTACCACCGGCTAAATGCGCCCCTTTATTTCCCGCTTCCATAATTCCTGGCCCACCCCCAGTGATAACACCATAGCCTGCTTTTACTATAGCACTTGCTATATCTGTTGACAGCTTGTAATAGGGAGCATCAGCTTGAGTTCTAGCAGAACCAAATATGGAAACACAAGGACCAATTTTGCTCATCTTTTCAAATCCATTAACAAACTCTCCCATTATTTTAAAAATTGCCCAGGAGTCGTTAGTCTTAATTTCATTCCATCCTTTGTGTTTCTGTTCGGGTCCCATAGTTTTATGTTTTAGTTGTCACTAAGTTAATTCTTTTTTTAAAAAACGAGCTGTATGGCTCTCCTTGTTTTTGATGAGTTCTTCAGGAGTTCCGTTTGCAATAAGCATGCCACCTCCTTTACCGCCTTCAGGGCCCATATCAATGATATAATCTACGGTTTTGATGACATCTAGGTTGTGCTCAATTATAAGCACTGTATTCCCTTTATCAACTAACTTGTTTAAAACCTCCATCAATACTCTGATATCTTCAAAATGAAGTCCTGTTGTTGGTTCATCTAAAATATAAATCGTGTTTCCAGTATCGCGCTTGCTCAATTCGCTCGCTAATTTGATGCGCTGTGCCTCTCCACCTGACAAAGTGGTACTTTGCTGCCCTAAAGTAATATACCCCAGTCCAACCTCTTTAATCGTTTTTAATTTTCTATAAATTTTTGGAATGTGTTCAAAAAAAGCGACAGCCTCTTCGATGGTCATATTTAAAACATCACTTATGGTTTTGCCTTTATAGCGTATTTCAAGCGTTTCTCTATTAAAGCGTTTACCTTGGCAGGTTTCACAAGCCACGTATACATCGGGTAAAAAGTTCATTTCTATAACTCTCAATCCACCGCCTTTACAAGTTTCACAGCGACCACCAACAACATTAAAACTAAAGCGCCCTAATTTATAGCCGCGTATCATGGCTTCAGGTATTTTGGCATATAAGGCCCTGATTTCTCCAAATACGCCGGTGTAAGTTGCTGGATTACTTCGGGGTGTTCTTCCAATCGGAGATTGGTTAATATCAATAACCTTATCCAAATTATCTAAGCCTTTAATCCCCGTGTAAGGCATGGGTTCCATGACGCCGTGGAAATAATAATTATTTAGAATTGGATAGAGCGTTTCATTAATTAAAGTGGACTTACCACTCCCTGATACTCCCGTAATACCAATCATTTTTGCTAAAGGAAGTTTTATGGATACGTTTTTCAGATTATTTCCTGTACATCCTTTTAACTCTAAAAATTTACCATTGCCTTTCCGTCGTTTTTTAGGGACTTCTATTTTTCTGAGACCACTTAAATAATCTGCTGTAAGAGTTAGTGTTTTTAAGAGCTCTTTAGGAGTTCCTTGACTTATAATTTCGCCACCATGCTTGCCCGCAAATGGACCAATATCAATTACGTGATCTGCTTTTTCAATCATGTCCTTATCATGCTCGACCACAATGACAGAATTCCCAACATCTCTAAGGGCAATTAACGATTGTATTAGTTTTTCATTGTCTCTTTGATGTAAGCCTATACTTGGCTCATCTAAAATATAAAGAACGCCAACAAGTTGCGATCCTATTTGTGTGGCCAATCGGATGCGTTGTGCTTCTCCTCCGGATAGGGATTTTGAACTTCTGTTAAGGGATAAATAATCCAAGCCAACATCTAATAAAAATTGTAATCGGGTTGTAATTTCCTTTAGGATCTCTTTTGAAATTATAGCCTGACTTTTAGATAAATTTGGCGGTAGTTTTTTAAACCAACTGACAAGTTCTACGATATCCATTTCTGAAAGTTTCGCTATATTTTTACCGTTAATCTTAAAGTATAAAGACTCTTTTTTTAAGCGAGACCCCTTACAAGTTGGACATTTAATTTTATCCATATAAGCCTTTGCCCAGCGCTTGATAGACCTAGAATCACTGTGTTTATACTGGCTTTCAATAAAGTGTGCAATCCCTTCAAAATCGATGCTATAGCTGCGTTTGACGCCTAGGGTTTTGCTGTCCACTGAAAATTTATCTTTCCCACCATATAATATTAGGTCAATAGCCTCTTTAGGGATTTTTGAGATGGGATCTGAAAGTTTAAATTTATAGCGTTGTGCAATGAGCTCTAATTGTTTAAAAATCCATGAATTTTTTTGAGGTCCTTGAGGAGCAAGTCCTCCATTTTTTATTGATAATGAAGGGTCAGGGATTATTTTAGATTCATTTACTTTGTAAAAAGTTCCAATGCCACTACAGGCCACACAGGCCCCTTTTGGCGAGTTGAAGGAAAAATTATTTGGTTCTGGGTTAGGGTAGGAGATTCCAGATGAAGGACACATCAAATTTCTACTAAAATACCGAAGTTCTTTACTGTCTTCATCAATTACCATAAGCACATTTTCCCCATGATACATTGCGGTATTTATACTTTCATCCAGTCGATTACTATCAGGCGTTGTATTATCAATTTTAAGTCTATCAATTACGATTTCAATATCGTGCAACTTATAGCGGTCCAATTTCATTCCTTTAGAGAGTTCTACAACCACACCATCCGTTCGCACCTTAACAAAGCCTTGTTTGGCAATTTGTTCAAACAATTCTCTGTAATGCCCTTTTCTTGAACGGACTACGGGTGCTAAAATAGAGATGCGTTTCCCTTTAAAGGATTTCAAAATGAGCTCTTTAATCTGTAGGTCATTATAACTGACCATTTTTTCGTTGCTGTTGTAACTGTAGGCATCTGCAGCACGGGCAAATAACAAGCGTAAGAAATCATAAATTTCAGTGATGGTCCCCACAGTAGATCTCGGAGATTTACTGGTTGTTTTTTGCTCAATTGCAATCACAGGCGAAAGGCCTTCAATTTTATCGACATCAGGCCGTTCTAAGCTTCCTAAAAATTGACGTGCATAGGCCGAAAAGGTTTCGATGTAACGGCGTTGTCCTTCGGCATAAATAGTGTCAAACGCCAAGGAAGATTTTCCACTACCAGACAAGCCGGTAATAACCACCAATTGATCTCTGGGAATTGTTACATCAATATTTTTTAAATTGTGTACGCGGCTGCCCTTGACTTCTATAAATTCTTCAATCTTGCTCATAAATCAATTCTATAGGCTATTTTTGTAGGTTTATAATGTATCAATTGTTCCTTTACCTTCTCTTAAAACACGAACCTCAGAGTTAATTATTTGAACAACTGTTGAAGCTTGGTTGTCGCCATAACCACCGTCTATTACTAAATCAACTTTAGACTGCCATTTTTCAAATATTAGTTCTGGATCTGTTGTATACTCTAAAACTGTGTCTTCATCCCGTATGGAGGTGGAAACAATGGGGTTTCCAAGCCGTTTTACAATTTCAAGAGCAATTGAATTATTTGGGACTCTAATGCCAACAGTCTTCTTTTTTTTGAAAGGGTGTGGCAGCTTGCCAGCTCCTGGCAATACAAAAGTATAGGGTCCAGGTAAATTTCGTTTAAGAAGTTTAAAGGTGGGGGTGTCTATTTGTGTTATATAATCACTTAAGTTGCTCAAGTCCTGACAAATAAATGAAAAATTGGTACGCTCTAATTTGATCCCTTTTAGCCTGGCAATGCGTTCGAGTGCTTTGTGATTATTAATGTCACACCCCAACCCATAAACTGTATCTGTAGGGTAAATAATTAACCCCCCTTTTTTTAAGACCTCAACCACTTTGTCTACAGCCTTAGGGTTGGGATTTTCCGGAAATATTTTAAGAAGTTCTGCCATGTTTTAAATCCTGATTATGAAATAATTTCAAGCTTTGCAAATCTAAGTAGTAGCTTTTTTGTACCTCCGTTTTCAAATTTTATTTCAGCTTTTAAATCAGCTCCTTTTCCTTCAATATTTAGTACAATTCCTTTTCCAAAGCGTTGGTGATTTACCAAATCTCCTACAATCAATTTACTATCAAATAGGTCGATATTAGACTTGGTAGTACTCACTTTTTTCAAGTTCTTTGGCGCTGAAATTTTAAACGATTCTTTAACTTTTGGTTTAGCTTTTAGATAGGCTGGTTTTTTATAGCGAACAGTATTAGGCTCTATATCTCCAAATATATCAGCACTGAGCATGGGATTAAAACGCCGTTCTTCTTTAGGCGTAACAACATCTAAGTATTGCTCGTCTATTTCTTCTACAAATCGACTTGGTTCGGCATCTACTAATTTTCCCCAGCGGTAGCGCGATAGGGCATAGGTGAGGTAGGCTTTTTTTTCTGCTCGCGTCAAGGCAACATAAAACAAACGCCGCTCTTCTTCCAATTCACTGCGCGTATTCATACTCATTGCACTGGGAAATAAATTTTCTTCCAAGCCAACAATATATACATATTCAAACTCTAGACCTTTGGCCAAGTGAATGGTCATTAATGCTACTTTATCGCTATCCTCTCCTTCTTCATTATCCAAATCTGTCGCCAAGGCTACGTCTTCTAAAAACTCCGCTAAAGATCCAGATGCTTCAGCCAATTCTTGTTGTCCTTCTACAAAGTCTTTGATACCGTTTAGCAGCTCTTCAATGTTTTCCATTCGTGAGATGCCTTCTGGGGTGCCATCTTTTTTAAATTCTTGGATTAAACCGCTTGCCTTACAAACATGTTCTGCCAAATCAAAGGCATTGGCCGTCTGACTCATAACCTGAAAACTTTCAATCATTGTGGTAAAGTTTTGCAGCTTGGTTTTGGTTCCCCCATTAATATTAATGGTAAGCTGATGCAGCTCTTTTAGAATTTCAAAAATAGATTTGTTATGGGTGTTTGCAGACACAATCAAGCGGTCCATGGTCGTCTGTCCAATTCCTCGCCCTGGAAAATTAATAATACGCTTTAAAGCCTCTTCATCAGCCGGGTTAATGATGAGTCTTAAATACGAAAGCACATCTTTTATTTCTTTGCGCTGATAAAAAGATAAACCGCCATAAATTCGATACTCTAAGCCTCGTTTTCGCAAGGCATCTTCAATGGATCTCGATTGGGCATTTGTACGATATAACACTGCAAAATCGCCATTTTTAGATTGGTTTTGAAGTTTGTTTTCAAATATGGAACTGGCGACATAACGGCCTTCGTCACCATCTGTTAACGAGCGATTTACTACAATCCTTTCACCTTCTTCATTTGCAGTCCATACGACTTTATCTAATTTGGTTTGATTTTTTTCAATGATTGAATTAGCGGCATTGACAATGTTTTTGGTTGAGCGGTAGTTCTGCTCCAACCTAAACAGTTTTACATCCTCATAATCTTTTTGAAAGTTTAGAATGTTATTAATATTTGCTCCGCGGAAGGCATAAATACTTTGGGCATCATCGCCAACCACACAGATGTTTTGAAAGCGGTCTGAAAGCGCTCTTACAATTAAATATTGGGAGTGGTTTGTATCTTGATACTCATCCACTAATATATAGCGAAAACGGTCTTGGTATTTGGCCAATACTTCAGGAAATCGGGTGAGTAACTCATTTGTTTTAAGCAATAAATCATCAAAATCCATAGCACCTGCCTTAAAGCAGCGCGAGACATACTCTTTGTAAATCTCACCCATTTCTGGACGCTTTGACATGACATCCGCTTCTTTAAGATCCGGATTTTGAAAGTAAGCCTTAACAGTAATTAAACTGTTTTTGTAGGATGATATTCTGGACTGAACTTGTTTGTATTTATAGATGTCTTTATCTAATTTCTTTTCTTTTATTATCGAAGAAATTAGGCGTTGAGAATCTTGAGTATCATAAATTGTGAAATTTGAAGGGTAACCGAGTTTGTCCGCTTCAAACCGCAGTATTTTTGCAAATACCGAATGGAAGGTTCCCATCCATAAATTTTTAGCTTCACTATCACCCACTATAGAAGCAATTCGAGTTTTCATTTCACGGGCGGCCTTGTTGGTAAAGGTAAGCGACAAAATATTAAAAGGGTCCACGCCCTCGCTCATTAAATAAGCGATGCGGTAGGTAAGGACTCTTGTTTTTCCCGATCCTGCACCCGCAATGACAATCATTGGGCCTTCTTTTTGAAGTGTGGGCGCTAATTGGGCTTCGTTTAATTGGCTTAAGTACTGTTTCAAACTTCTATTTTTATAAGTTGTGAAATTAAGTAATGTAATTCGTATTTTTAAGAATATGCGCTATAAATTATAAACAATTTATTAATCTTTAATTTCATGTGATTTTAAGGGGGACTGTGCATAAATCTAGCGTTTATATGAGCGGAAATTATTAACTTGGGCCTTATTAATTAACAACCAACTAATTTTAATATAAAATGGATTTTTTAGAAACTAATTTTAAATGGGTTTTTGCTCTTTTATCCTTAATTATTATTTATAAATTCTTCAAAGATTATTTAAACACTCAAAAAAAGAAGCTTTTTTTATCAAGAAATACAGCAGTTAACAGCGATATCCTCCCTATTAAATTACAAGCTTACGAACGCCTTACGCTTTTTTTAGAGCGGATGACCCCTACAAAGCTGCTCATCCGAATTCAACCTATATCTCAACGCAAAGAAGATTATGAACACTTACTGATACAAACCATTGAACAGGAATTTGAGCACAATTTATCCCAACAAATATACCTTTCAGAAGAGTGTTGGAATGTGATTTTAACCGCTAAAAACACTACCATTCAATTTATTAGAAACGCTGACTTAGGCAATAAAACACAGACTGCAGACAAATTCAGAGAGCTCGTATTGACAAAATTTATAGACACCCCATCGCCGAGTAGTGTGGCTTTGGCCTATTTAAAAAATGAAGTTAGTAAACTTAGCTCGTTTTAAAAGTCTTGGATATCCATGGATGTAAATTCATTTATATGAAATATGCATATTATATAAGCATCATTATTAAACACCATTAGAGTTTTTAGTAAACGCTACAATAGTTTTAAAATCAACAGCAAAACTACTAACTTAGTTGCGTATATTTAAGTTTTAAATTAAAAACAAATACATCAACGCTATTTCAAATAACGCTAGCATGCTTCAAACGTCAATTGATTACCTCAAGGGCGTTGGACCCTCCCGTGCTGAAGTCTTGCGAAAAGAGTTGGGCATACACAGCTATCAAGACTTGTTAAACTTATTTCCAAATCGCTATATTGATCGCACTCAATTTTACAAAACGAAAGCACTCCAGCCCTCAAATTCTGAAGTTCAGTTAATAGGCCAAATAACAGCTTTTAAAGAGATTGCTCAAAAGCGTGGCAAGCGGCTTGTAGCCACTTTTAGAGATGATACGGGCACTATTGAACTCGTTTGGTTTAGAGGCCATAAATGGATTCGAGAGCATTTAAAAACGCATACCGATTGTGTTATTTTTGGTAAAGTAAATAGGTTCAATGGAATGTTTAGTATGCCTCATCCAGAAGTTGAGCTTAAAACAGACTATGATAAAAGCCTTTCAAAAGCTATACAACCTATTTATCCATCAACCGAAAAATTGGCAAATCGCGGCATCTCAAACCGGGTTATCTGCAAAATAATGGAGCAGTTATTTTTACAATTAAATGGCCGTTTTGAAGAAACACTTTCTTCTGAGATTTTGGAGCATCATAAACTTATTTCTAAAAGTGAAGCCCTTTTAAACATTCATTTCCCACAAACTCAAAAACTATTGAGTCTTTCGCAGTTTCGATTAAAGTTTGAAGAATTGTTTTACATACAACTTCAACTCATTTTAAAAAATATTCTCCATAAATCAAAAATAAAAGGCTATAAGTTTGAGACTGTAGGGGCCTACTTTAATACGTTTTATAAAGAGCATTTACCATTTGAGCTTACCAATGCCCAAAAGCGTGTACTTAAGGAAATTAGAATTGATATGGGCAGCAATGCCCAAATGAATCGACTGTTGCAAGGCGATGTGGGCTCGGGTAAAACAATAGTAGCCCTTATGTCTATGTTGATCGCCATTGATAACGACTTTCAAGCCACAATGATGGCACCCACAGAAATACTGGCCATCCAACATTACAATGGGCTTAAACCCTTTTGTGATGCTATAGGAATATCCATTGCGATCTTAACAGGCTCTAGTAAAACAGCAGCCCGCCGCGTGATTCATAAATACCTAGAATCAGGTGCTTTACAAATTATTGTAGGCACCCATGCGCTTTTG
>TARA_Y100000385_G_scaffold30489_2_pt1 | contig 26547 bp, 26 predicted proteins | sample TARA_Y100000385 | Tara Oceans TARA_Y100000385 (sample SAMEA2620980) | marine metagenome | biome: marine biome (ENVO:00000447); feature: surface water layer (ENVO:00002042); material: "saline water (ENVO:00002010), including plankton (ENVO:xxxxxxxx)" | depth 5 m
TGTCCATTTGTAAATTTTTTGCAAAGATAAGAATTCTTTTATCCTAATATTTTGTAATTTGTGCTTCCTTAAATTAAAATAAAAACGGAAAAGATGAAAATGAACGATTATATTAATGATTTTACAAATCATTTAACAGAAGCAATGGAAATTGGAGATGCGTCAAACTTAAAAAAATCAGATAAAAAATTTAATAATATTTTAATTTGCGGATTAGGAGGTTCTGGAATTGGAGGAACTATTATAAATGATATTATTTCTTCAAAAGCAAATATTCCAATTTTAGCAACTAAAGATTATAGTATTCCAAATTTTGTTGATGAAAACACTTTAGTAATCGCTTCATCTTATTCTGGAAATACTGAGGAAACTATATATGCTTTGGAAAAATGCCAAAACAGAAATACAGAAATTTGTATAATTACTTCCGGAGGGAAATTAAAAACTATTGCAGAAGAAAATAGTTATAATCATATAATTATCCCTGCAGAACACCCACCAAGAGCAATGTTCGGATACGCTTTTACTGAACTTTTTTATGTGTTGAATCATTACAGAATAATTGACCATTCATTTAAATCAGATTTTACAAATTCCATTTCACTACTAAATTCTGAAAAAGAAGATATTCAAAATAAAGCGATGGAATTAGCAAAAAAAATGTACCAAAAAACCCCCGTCATTTATGTTGCTCAAGGATTTGAAGGAGTAGCGGTACGTTTTCGTCAGCAAATAAATGAAAACAGTAAAATGTTGTGTTGGCATCATGTTGTTCCTGAAATGAATCATAACGAATTATTAGGATGGAGAACAAATGTTGATGATTTAGCGGTAGTATATTTCCGCAATAAATCAGATTTTGATAGAAATCAAATCAGAATGGACATAAACAGAAAAGTAATTTCGAAATTCACGAATAATATTACAGAAGTTTGGAGTAAAGGAGACTCTCAAATAGAAAACACTCTGTATCATATTAATTTAGGAGATTGGGTAAGTTGGTATTTGTCTGAAATGAATAATGTTGATGCAATTGAAATTGATGTAATTAATTTTTTGAAAGGAGAGTTATCAAAGGTTTAATGAATAAAAAAGTAAAATTTGAAGATTTAGGACTGATTGATTATAAAAAATGTTGGGATTATCAGGAAGATCTCTTTTCAGGGATTCTGAAAGTAAAATCAAAAAACAGGAAGGAAAACACAATCAATCCGACAAATAATTATTTACTTTTTTGTGAACATCCACATGTTTACACACTAGGGAAGAGTGGAGACGAAAAGAATTTATTAGTAAATGAAGAATATCTTAAAATTAGGGGAGCAACTTTTCATAAAATTAACAGAGGAGGAGATATTACTTATCATGGACCAGGACAAATTGTAGGATATCCGATACTAGATTTAGAAAACTTTTTTACAGACATTCATAAATACTTAAGATTCTTGGAAGAAGCGGTAATACTAACCTTATCGGACTATGGTTTAAGCGCAGAAAGGTCGGAAGGAGAAACGGGGGTTTGGTTTGATGTAGGAACTCCAAATGCAAGAAAAATTTGCGCTTTGGGAGTGAAAAACAGCAGGTGGGTTAGTATGCACGGATTCGCCTTTAATGTAAATTCAGATCTTTCTTATTTTGGAAATATTGTCCCTTGTGGTATTATAGATAAAAAAGTAACATCCTTACAAAAAGAGTTGGGAAAAGAAATGGATATGAGAGAAGTAAAAAATAAATTAAAAACCCATTTAGTGAGTTTATTTGAACTAGAAATAATTTAAAATGAAAAAAATATTAAAATATTTATTATTCATTTTTATAGCAATTAATTTATTAATTCTGATTAGTGGGAAAAGTTGGATATACAAAGCAATTTCAATTACTTATTTAAAAGGACACACCTCTTCATACATTCATGATTTTATTCATTTTCCAGCAAATACAATTGAGGCAGGAACACATCAAGAGTGGATAATAGCAAAAGGCTACAATAAAGCAAATTTACCAGAGTTTATAAAACCGATCAATAAAGAACTAGAAACGTTTGCTTTTTTGGTAATAATAAATGATAGTATTACATATGAAGAGTATTGGCATGGATATTCAGAAGATAGCGCTTCTAATTCTTTTTCTATGTCAAAAAGTCATATTTCTACCTTAACAGGAGTTGCAATTAAAGATAATATAATAAATATAGATGATAAAGTATGTGATTTTTTACCAGAATATTGTGGAAAAACAGAAAAAAATCTCACAATAAAAAACTTGTTAACTATGAGTTCTGGACTTAACTGGAACGAAAGTTATTATAATCCTCTAGGAAAAATTGCAGAAGCGTATTATGGAAACAATCTGAAAAAATTAGTTATGAATTTAAAAGTGATTGAGCCGCCTGGAAAAGTATTTAAATACTATAGTTGTAATACTCAATTATTAGCCTTTATTTTAGAGAGTGTAACAGGAAAATCTATTAATGAATATGCATCTGAAAAACTTTGGATTCCAATGGGAGCAAAACATCCAGCACTTTGGAATACAGATAAAAAAGAAGGGGATGAAAAAGCTTTTTGTTGCATCAATTCAAACGCTAGAGATTTTGCTAGAATCGGGAAGTTATATATGAATAATGGTAATTGGAACGGAATACAAATTATTGATTCTAGCTATGCTTTACAAGCGACCTCTGCTGCAGATTTACTAGATAAAGATGGAAACAAAAACTTAAATTACGGATATCAGTTTTGGATTACAAACTATAAGGATTTAGATATTTATTATGCAAGAGGTTTGTGGGGGCAATATGTTATTTGTATTCCAGATAAAGATATGATTATAGTAAGATTAGGAAGAAAATATGGAAAAAGTTTAGAAGATGGTCATTATGAAGACTTCTACCAATTTATAGACGCAGCACTAGAAATGTATGATTAAATGCTAGAAACCCTAAGTTTAAATAAAGTTCTTTTTTTAGATATAGAAACAGTTCCATGTGAATACAATTTTGAGGAACTATCTCCAATATTCCAAAAGCTTTGGGAGGAGAAAACAGCTTGGCAAAGAAAAGAAGAGTTTACACCATCTGAATATTATAAAAAGAAAGCTGGCGTTATGGCAGAATTTGCAAAAATTATCTGTATTTCAGTTGGTTATTTGTTTACAGAAAAAGGAGAATCTCATTTCAGAATAAAGTCGTTTTATGGGGATAATGAAAAAACTATTTTAAAGGAATTTAACCATCTTTTAAAAAAGAAATTTAATGATGATTTATCTGTTTTATGTGCCCATAATGGTAGGGAGTTCGATTTTCCTTTTATTGCAAGAAGAACACTAATAAACGGACTAAAACTTCCAAAACTTTTAGACATTGCTGGTAAAAAACCATGGGACATAAAACATTTAGACACAATGGAACTTTGGCGTTTTGGTGATTATAAAAACTTTACTTCCATAAAACTATTGGCAGCGCTTTTTGATATTCCAACTCCAAAAGATGATATTGATGGAAGTCAGGTTGCTAGAGTATACTATGAAGAAAAAGATTTAGAACGGATAAAAATATATTGTCAGAAAGACACTCTTACTGTAGCTCAACTCCTTTTAAAATATAAAGGGAAAGACCTAATTAAAGAAGAAAACATAGAATTTGTATAACTGATAAAGAAAAACTATTTTTATACGCTCAAAAGAAAAAAAGATAAAATGGCGGGCACATTATTAGAATTCAAAAATTTAGTTACCGAATTTAAAACAGAAGGCACGGTAGTAAGAGCTGTAAATGGAATAAGCTTTACTCTTAACAAAGGAGAAACTATAGGGATTGTTGGAGAATCAGGATCTGGGAAATCAGTTACCTCCCTTTCAGCTATGCGTTTGATTCCTTCTCCTCCAGGAGAAATTTCCGGAGGGGAGATTATCTTTCATAAAGATGACGGAGAATCTGTGGACTTATTAAAAATTTCTGAGGAGGAAATAAGAAAACATAGAGGTAATGATATTGCCATGATTTTCCAAGAGCCAATGACTTCATTGAATCCGGTTTTTACTTGTGGAAATCAAGTAGTGGAAGCGATTATGTTACACCAGAATATGAATAAACATGAGGCAAAAGATCTTACTATAAAACTTTTTGAAGAAGTACAACTTCCAGATCCGGAAAGAATTTTTAGCACATATCCCCATCAAATTTCAGGAGGACAAAAACAAAGGGTTATGATTGCTATGGCAATGAGCTGTCAGCCATCTGTACTTATTGCAGACGAACCAACTACAGCTCTGGATGTTACAGTACAAAAGACCATTTTACAACTAATGCAAAAACTACAAACAGAAAGAGATATGGGGATTCTATTTATTACACATGATTTGGGTGTAATTGCAGAGCTTGCCGACAAAGTTGTAGTGATGTACAAAGGTAATATTGTAGAACAAGGAAATGTATGGGATATTTTTTCAAACCCTCAACACCCCTATACAAAAGGACTTCTTGCTTGCCGCCCCCCACTAAATAAAAGATATAAATTTTTACCTACTGTTTCTGATTTTATGAAGGAAGATGAAGACGGAAAAATGATTGAAAATAATATTACAGTAGAAGAATTCACAAAGGATTTAACTGTACCAAACTCTGAAAGAGCATTAAAACAAAAAGAATTATTCGCAAAAGAACCTATTCTGAAGATTAAAAATTTAAAAACATATTTCCCTATCAGAAACGGATTTTTCGGAGGAATTAGCTCTCATGTAAAAGCGGTAGATAATGTTAATTTTGATGTATATCCAGGAGAAACCTTAGGACTTGTAGGAGAGTCTGGTTGTGGTAAAACTACAATAGGAAGAACTATTATCAGGTTAGAAGAGCCTACTGAAGGAGAGATGATTTATAAAGGGAAGGATATTGCAAAAATGGACGCAAAAGAACTTAGAGAATTCCGAAAAGAAGTTCAAATAATTTTCCAAGACCCTTATTCATCTCTTAACCCAAGAATGACTATTGGAAACGCTATTATGGAACCCATGCAGGTTCATGGAATTTTAGAAAATGATGAGCAAAGAAAAAAGAGAGTAGAAGACTTACTTACACGAGTAAATCTAGATCCATCTCATTTTTACCGATATCCTCATGAATTTTCTGGAGGACAAAGACAAAGAATTGGTATTGCAAGAGCACTTGCAGTAAACCCTAAATTTATTATTTGTGATGAATCGGTTTCAGCATTAGACGTTTCGGTACAAGCTCAAGTTTTAAACCTTCTTAATGAATTAAAAGAAGAGTTTGGATTGACTTATATCTTTATCTCTCATGATCTTTCTGTAGTAAAATATATGAGTGATAGAATGTTGGTTATGCAACATGGAAAAATTGAAGAAATGGGTGATGCAGATCAAATTTATAGTGATCCTGAAACAGAATATACCAAAAAACTAATTGACGCAATTCCAGAAGGAAAACTAGAAGATATTAAAAGACACCTAGAAAGTAAAGGGGTTAAAATAAGTTAGATTATGGGTAGAGGAAAAACAATACAAATTTTTTTACCAGATGGTGCTGAAGGTAATATTACTAATGAAGGATTTGTTGTATTTAAGGGGTCGCAAGTAACAAAGGAAAATGCCCCCTCATTTAGTTTGAGTATGATAAAACAAAAACAAAATTTAATTGAAGATAATATTCTATTACCTGAAGGTGATTTTTACATCTTCACAGAAGATTATTTATTTTCTTCTTGCAGTACAGATGGAGCAATTATTTTAGGCAGAAACACAAATGGTTGGAATCAATGGGTAAATAATTCAGGTAAAACATTGGATGACGTTTATAGAAAATAAACTCTAAAATGAAAACCGCAATAATTGGTGGTGGAGCAGCTGCATTTTTTGCATCAATAAATATAAAAGAACATTTCCCAAATTCAGAGGTAGTTCTTTTTGAAAAAACAAGTAAACTTCTTTCTAAAGTATTGGTTTCTGGAGGAGGAAGGTGTAATGTTACCAATTCTGAAACTTCTACTTCTAGATTTTCAAAATCTTATCCCAGAGGAGAAAAACAACTCAAAAAATTATTTAACACTTTTTGTAATCAAGATACGATAAATTGGTTTGAAAGTAGAGGGGTAAAAATTGTTTCAGAAGAAGATGGAAGGATGTTTCCGAAATCAAATACTTCACAAACTATTTACGATTTATTTATATCAGAAACAGAAAGATTAGGAATAAAAATTCAATTAAAATCTGGGGTTAATTCTATAAAACAGGAAGAGGAGAAAATAAATTTGGAAGTAAACGGGCACAACCTACTTTTTGATAAAGTGATTGTTTGTACAGGTGGATCTCCAAAATCAGAAGGATTTAATTGGATAAAAAGTTTAGGACATAAAATAGAAAATCCCGTTCCCTCTCTATTTACTTTTAATATTCCGAATGAGAAAATAACACAGTTAATGGGACTTTCAGTTCCAGAAGCATCAGTAAGTATTCAGAGCACAAAACTTAAACACAAAGGAGCTCTTTTAATTACTCATTGGGGAATGAGCGGTCCTGCTGTTTTAAAACTTTCCTCTTTTGGAGCTAGAATTCTTTCTGATAAGGAATATGATTTTAATATAAATATTTCTTGGTGTGGAGAGAGTAACTTTGAAGAGTTAAGGGAATATTTTCAATCTGTTATTAAAGAAAATACGAAGAAGAAACTATTTAACATACGACCCTTTAATTTTCCTAAAAGATTGTGGAGTTATTTGTTAGAACGATCTGAGTTAGTGGAAGAAAAACCTTGGGGAGAATTAGGAAAAAAACAATTGAATAAATTGATTCAGATAATTTGTAACGACACCTATCATGTAAAAGGAAAAACTACTTTTAAGGAAGAGTTTGTAACTTGTGGAGGTATTAGTTTAGAAAGCATTAATATAAAAACTATGGAGAGCAAACACGTTAAAAACCTTTACTTTGCAGGAGAAATTTTAGATATAGATGGAGTTACAGGAGGATTTAACTTTCAAGCCGCTTGGACTACCTCTTTTATCGCTTCAAAACTGAAATAATGGAAGACAAAAAACTTACTCGTATTAATAAATTTTTATCTGAAATTGGTTTTTGCTCCAGAAGAGCGGCAGATAAATTAATAGAGCAAGGAAGGGTAAAAATAAATGGAGAAGTGCCATTAATGGGCACTAAAGTTTCAGAAGAAGATCAGGTAAGTGTAAATGGAAAAGTAGTACACAGAGCTAAAAAGAAAAAGATGGTTTATCTGGCTTTTAATAAACCAGTTGGAGTTGTTTGTACTACCGACCAAGTAAGAGAAAGAGATAATATTATCGATTTTATAAATTACCCAACACGAATTTTTCCAATTGGTAGGTTAGATAAACCTTCAGAAGGACTTATCTTTCTTACCAATGATGGAGATATTGTAAATAAGATTTTGCGTGCTCGTAACAATCATGAAAAGGAATATGAAGTAACTGTACACAAGCCAGTAACCAAGGAATTCATAGAAGAAATGAGTAATGGAGTTCCTGTTTTGGACACTATTAGCAGAAAATGTAAAGTAAAACAGACCGGGAAAAACACGTTCAAGATCATCTTAACCCAAGGGTTAAACCGACAAATCCGCAGGATGTGTGAGCACCTGGAATATGATGTAAAAAAACTAAAAAGAGTAAGGATAATGAATATCAAATTGGACGTTCCTGTAGGAACTTACCGTGATTTTACCTCAGCAGAATTAAATCAAATTAATCAAGCAGTAGAACACTCTATTAAAACTTTTGAAGAAGGAAAGTAGATTAATTAAGTTCTTTTAAAACTAGATCCCACAATTCTTTACGGGCGACTAAACAGGCAATAGCAGTTTCTTCTACTTCTTCCCATTTTTGCTCGTCCTCTCCACATAAATTACTAATGAGTTCCAACGCCAAAGGACCATGCTCTCCTCCATCTAATTCTATGTGTCTTTCTAGATAGTAAACAAACTTATCAAGTTTATGTTCTTTACTCAAATCATTTACAATAGCAGTAAACATATCTGGTATTAAATCTTCACGCCCAAAAGTAAAGGCTGCTGCAATTTTATGAGCCTCCCCACTATTTAAAACATCAAAAGTAGTTGCTAAAAATAAGTCAACAGCTGTATTTATTTTAGGTAGGTTTATACCTGAAACGCTATTTACAAAACTTTCAATTTCAGATGTATTAGCTCCACATTCTTTCATAGCATCTAAGTACATTTCATAGTGTGAAGAAGGATTTCCTTCTGAATCGACATCGCTTTCCTCTTCCAGAACAATAGAGTTTATTAATCTTCTTGTTTTATTTTCTCCAATGGGTTTCCAGGGAATTTTAGTACAAGTCAATTCAATTTGTAATCCTTTTAATAAGGACATGAAATCCCAAACAGCATACACATGAATTTCCATGAGTTTCTGTACATCCTCAATGGTATTCAATTGGTTGTATAATGGGTGATTTACAATTTCCTCTTTATAGGATTGTATATTTTTATTTACTTCTAAAATTTTTGGATTCATTTTTTGTTTTTTAATACAGGAACAGCCGAACAAGCCTCCCCAAACATTAAACTACTTACACTATTTTGCAATTTTTGTGTAATAGCAATATACAAACTTTCACTTAGAGGAATATTCCCACATCCTTTTACAATCACTTTTTTGTTTTCAAATTCTGTGATATCAATAGTATCAATATTAGCAGTGAATATTTGCTGAAAGACATCCTCTTTTCCGCCAAAATGTATGTCTGCATTAACGGAATTTAAATAAGACGTAACTATCATAAAAGCCCACATTGGTACAATTGCATCGGCACTACAATTGAGAGCAACAGTTTTGTTGGTGTAATTAGAGAAATCAAATTCTTTTAAACTTAGCCTGAACTCTTTTTCTTTTAGTACAATTCCTTGAAAAAGAAAATCTTTAATATCCAATTCTTTTACTGAAAATTTAGGCGCATAATCTGTTAAGTCAATTGTAATTAATTGACTATTTGAAACTCTATTTATAATTTCTTCACTCATTTTCACAGCATTCCAAGTTCTAATCTAGCTTCTTCACTCATCATATCTTTTGTCCAGATTGGTTCAAAAACAATTTCTACTTTCACATCTTTTACATTAGGAACAACTTTACACTTTTCTTCAACTTCTACAGGTAAGGTTTCTGCTACAGGGCAATTTGGGGAGGTTAAAGTCATGGTAATTTTTACATCATAATCCTCACTTACTTCAACATCATATATTAACCCAAGAGCATATATATTGACAGGTATTTCTGGATCGTAAATTTCACAAATTATTTCAATAATTTGTTCGCCAATTTTTTCTATTTTTTCTTCTTTTTTCATTGTTGTTTACTAAATGCTATTGCATATAATTTCATTTGTTTTATCATAGAAACTAATCCGTTTGCTCGAGTAGGGGAAAGCTGCTCTTTCAATCCTATTTCGTTTATAAAGCCTAGTTTTGCAGTTGCAATTTCTGATGGATTTTGCCCCGAAAGAACATTTATTAATATAGCAACAATTCCTTTTGTCATGACTGCGTCACTATCTGCTGTGTAAATAATTTTTCCTTCAACATATTCTGCGTGTAGCCAAACTCTACTCTGACATCCTTTTATCAAATTTTCTGATATTTTGTATTTCTGGTCAATTGGAGATAATTCCTTTCCTAAATCAATAAGGTGTTCGTATTTCTGAATCCAATCGTCAAACATTGCAAAATCGTCTATTATTTCTTTTTGTATTTCTATAATGGTATGCATTACGACAGCATTATTTTTGCTTTTTTAATAGCATTTATACAAAGATCAATTTCCTCTTTTGTATTATAAACCGCTAACGAAATTCTTACCGTTCCAGGGATATTAAATCTCTCCATAATTGGCTGCGCACAATGTTGTCCAGTTCTGATGGCAATTCCCATTTTATCTACAATCATACCAATATCATAAGGATGCAATCCTTCCAGATTAAAAGATATAATAGCAGATTTCTTTTTAGAAGTTCCGTAAATTCTTACCCCTTCAATTTTTAGGAGTTCAGATGTTGCATATTGCAAGAGTTCTGCTTCATATTTTGCAATCTTATTAACCTCTAAATTAGATATAAAATCAATTGCAGATTTAAAAGCAACTACTCCAGAAATATTTGGAGTACCAGCTTCAAATTTATGAGGTAAGTCAGCATAAGTGGTGCCGCTAAAACTAACTTCTTTTATCATTTCCCCACCACTTTGATATGGAGGTAATGAGTTTAAGATATCCTCCTTACCATATAATATACCAACTCCAGTTGGGCCGAACATTTTATGGGCAGAAAAGCAATAGAAATCAGCATCTAATTTTTGCATATTTAAGGAAATATGAGAGGCAGCTTGAGCTCCATCAATTAACACTTTTGCTCCAACTGAATGAGATTTTTCAATTATTTTTTCAATATTATTTATTGTTCCTAGTGCATTTGAAATATGAGAAACAGCTACTAATTTTGTGTTTTCAGAAAGGAGATTGTAAAAAAAATCCATATCCATTTCTCCGTTATCCAAAATAGGAATTACCTTTAAGTTTGATCCACTTTGTTCGCAACAGATTTGCCATGGCACAATATTGGAGTGATGTTCCTGTTCCGAAATAATAATTTCATCCCCCTTATTTAAAAAGGTTTTGAATCCGTTCGCAACTAGATTAATTGAATCGGTTGTCCCTTTAGTAAAGATTATTTCATGCTTATGTTTTGCTCCAATAAAATTTTGAATCGTACTTCGTGATTCTTCAAATTTATCTGTAGCCAGCCCGCTTAGAAAGTGAACACCTCTATGAACATTTGAGTTTTGATTTGCATAATATTTACTTTCCGCATCAATTACTATTTGTGGTTTCTGAGTAGTTGCTCCATTATCAAAATACACTAAATTCTGCCCGTTTACCCTTCGGCTTAATATAGGAAATTGTGATCGTATTTTACTAACATCCAGCATTTATACACTAAAATCTAATTCAACATTTAGTTTTTGAGCAAGTAGTTTTTTGGATAACAACCTCACCTGATCAACTGATATATTTTCAATTGCTTCAGAAGCAAATGCATATGTCAATACTGCTTTTGCTTCTTCAACACCAATTCCTCTACTTCTCATGTAGAAAAGAGCATCAGCGTCTAACTGTCCTATAGTACAACCATGGCTACATTTTACATCATCAGCATAAATTTCCAATTGTGGCTTACTGTCAATGCTAGAATTTTCGCTAAGTAACAGATTGTTATTTGATTGGAAAGCGTCAATCTTTTGTGCGTCAGGACGCACCATAATCTTACCATTAAAAACTCCCCTAGAATTATCCAAATAAATACCCTTATACATTTCATTACTTCTGCAATGGGCACTCTTATGGTCTACAAAAGTATGATTATCCGCTAGCTGATTATTATCTAACACCGAAACTCCATTCATGTTACTTTCGCAATTGAATCCATTTTGTTCAAAATTTAGATTATTTCTCGTGAACGAACCTCCAAAAAGAAGTGTATTAATATCACAAGTTGAATCTTGTTCTTGATATACATTTACAGTGTCAATTAGTTGTGATTCAGAAGTATTATTTTGTATTTTATTGTATTCTATTTTTGTATTCTTATCACAATTTATTCGAGTAAAATTATTGACAAAAGAAGACGAATTGTTAAGATTTTGTATTCTTTCTACAAATTTAACTTCTGCATTTTCCGCAATAGAGATTCGATTTCTATATTGAGAAAAATTACTTTCAGTAGTTGATATGAATAGGATTTCAATTGGGCTTTCTACCACTGTGTTTTTATCTATCGAAACAGTAAATCCATTTTGAGAAAGGGATTTGTTAAGATTTAGTATACTATCATTTGTATTACTTTCAAATTCAGAAAAACCGCTTATACTCACACCTTTTATTGTTGGAATATTTATGAGTTTCCCATCTGACAAGATAATTTGGTTCTCAAATCCGAGAGAATATTTTTCGATTACTGAATCATCAACAACTTGTCCTTTATTTTCAATATTATATTCATTAGCAATTACCTTTTTTAAGGAAGTGTATTTCCACTCTTCATCTTTAGTTGTTGGAAATCCGTTTGACAGGAAAGAGTCAAGAAGATCTTTCTTATCATCAGATATCTGAATCTCTTCAGAATACGATTTTAAATTTTCAATTAATCCCACTTTTTATCCGCTTCTTTAGTTATCCAATCATATCCTTTTTCTTCTAACTCTAAAGCTAATTCTTTCCCCCCAGATTTTATGATTCTTCCGTTATGTAAAACATGTACAAAATCTGGAACAATGTAATCCAACAACCTTTGGTAATGTGTAATTACTATTGTTGCATTATTTTTGTTTTTTAGTTTGTTTACACCATTTGCAACAATTCTAAGAGCGTCAATATCCAATCCAGAATCAGTTTCGTCCAAAATAGATAATTTAGGGTTTAACATTGCCATTTGGAAAACTTCATTTCTTTTCTTTTCTCCTCCTGAGAAACCTTCATTCATGTTTCTCGAGAGGTATCCACTTTTAATATTTAACAACTCCATTTTATCTCGCATCATTTTCAATAAATCTTTAGTAGACATTGGCTTCATTCCAGTCGCTTTTCTTTGCTCTGAAATTGATGTTTTAATAAAGTTTGAAACTGAAATACCTGGAATTTCAACAGGATATTGAAAGGATAGAAAAACTCCTTTTTGCGCCCTTTCTTCAGGGGATAATTCCAAAATATCGTCATCTTCAAAATCAATATTTCCCTCAACTACCTCATATTCTTCTTTTCCTGCAATAACAGAAGCTAGTGTACTTTTGCCAGAGCCATTTGGACCCATAATAGCGTGTACTTCTCCTGCATTTACTTCTAAGTTTATTCCTTTTAGGATTTGATTATCCTCAATTCCTGCTTTTAAATTTTTAATTTTTAACATTTTTAATTTTTAACCTACTGATCCTTCAAGGCTGATTTCTAATAATTTTTGTGCTTCTACTGCAAACTCCATTGGTAATTGATTCAGAACATCTTTACAATAGCCATTTACAATTAAGGCAATTGCTTGTTCTGTTCCTATTCCTCTTTGGTTACAATAAAATAGTTGATCTTCCCCTATTTTAGAAGTAGTCGCTTCATGTTCTATTTTGGAAGAATTGTTTTTTACTTCAATATATGGGAACGTGTGCGAGCCACATTTATCTCCCATTAATAAGGAATCGCATTGAGAAAAATTTCGGGAGTTTGTAGCTCCTTTTGAAATACGAACCAATCCCCTATAATTACCGTTACTTTTTCCAGCAGATATTCCTTTTGCAATAATAGTACTCTTTGTATTTTTCCCCAAGTGAATCATTTTTGTGCCGGTATCGGCTTGTTGAAAATTATTGGTTACCGCTACTGAGAAAAATTCTCCAATAGAATTATCTCCTTTTAAAATACAAGAAGGATATTTCCAGGTTACAGCAGATCCTGTTTCTACTTGTGTCCAAGAAATTTTCGCATTTTTATAACAAATCCCTCTTTTAGTTACAAAATTAAAGACCCCACCAACACCTTCATCATTTCCAGGATACCAATTTTGAACAGTTGAATATTTTATATCTGCATCATCCATTGCGACTAATTCTACTACTGCAGCATGCAACTGATTTTCATCTCTCATAGGAGCGGTACAACCTTCTAAATAACTCACTTGACTTCCTTCGTCCGCAATTAAAAGTGTTCGTTCAAATTGACCTGTTCCTGCTTCATTTATTCTAAAGTAAGTTGAAAGCTCCATAGGACATTTCACTCCTTTTGGGATATAACAAAAAGAACCATCAGAAAAGACAGCTGAATTCAGAGCTGAAAAGAAATTATCTCTAGTTGGAACAACGCTGCCTAAGTATTTTTTCACTAATTTAGGATGTTCTTGTATTGCATCTGAAATAGAGCAGAAAATAATTCCTTTTTCTGATAAAGTTTCTTTAAAAGAAGTAGCTACTGAAACAGAATCCATTACAATATCCACTGCAACATTGGCTAATTTCTTTTGCTCCTCAAGAGAAATACCTAGTTTATCAAAGGTATTTTTCATTTCTGGATCTAAATCATCCAAGCTATCTAAAACAGGTTTTTGTTTTGGAGCAGAATAGTAAATTACATCTTGATAATCGGGTTTTTTATAGTTAACATTTGCCCAGTTTGGCTCTTCCATTTCAAGCCATGCTTTATATGCATTTAATCGATATTCCAACATCCAACTAGGTTCATTTTTCTTGGCAGAAATAATACGAACCACCTCTTCTGAAAGTCCTTTTGGAATGGTGTCCGATTCAATATCGGTAGTAAACCCATATTTATATTCAGTTGATGTTACTTTTTCTAATAACTCGTCTTCCGACCGCTTTTTCTTATCACTCATTTTTATAAAATATTACAGAGAAAAACTTTCCCCACAACCACAGGTTCGGCTTGCGTTAGGGTTGTTAAATACAAAGCCTTTTCCGTTTAGTCCATCTGAAAACTCCAAAGTAGTACCAACTAGGTATAAAAAGCTCTTTTTATTAATTAAAAGTTTAATGCCATTATTATCAATTAGCTCATCATCTTCATTTTTTGTTTTATCAAAGTCTAAATTATAACTTAATCCAGAACATCCACCACTTTCAACACCCACCCTAACAAAGGGATGTCCCTTTTTATCTTTACCAAGTAAATGTAATAATCTATCTCTTGCGGGATTACTTATATTTATCATCTTTTCAGAACTAATCTAATTTTATGCAAAGTTACAAAAACAAATTGTTCTTAATTAAAATAAATTAAAATATATACCTTTGCCTTCATGAGTATATTTGAAGATAATAAATTACAAAACACCGATGTATCAGAGCTTGGTGAATTTGGTTTGATAGACCACATTACAAAATCATATAAATGTAAAAATAAAGGTAGTTTAAAGGGAGTTGGAGACGATGCTGCTGTATTAGATTTTTCCGGAGATAAACTACAGTTATTAAGTACAGATATGTTAGTTGAAAACATTCATTTTGACCTATCTTATACACCACTGAAACACTTAGGTTATAAAGCGGTTGCAGTAAATGTTTCAGACATTTGCGCTATGAATGGGAAGGCGACTCAAATAACTGTGAGTATTGCTTTTTCGAACAGATTTCCAATAGAAGCAATAGAAGAACTATATTCAGGAATTTATTTAGCTTGCGAAAAATATAATGTTGATTTAGTTGGAGGCGACACAACCTCATCTACTAGCGGATTAATAATTTCTATATCTGTAGTTGGAGAGGTAGAAAAAGAGAAAGTTTGCTACAGAAAAGGAGCAAACATTCATGATTTAGTAGTTTGTACTGGAGATTTAGGAGCCGCATATTTAGGGCTTCAGATATTAAAAAGAGAGAAAGAAATATTTTTAGAAAACCCTGGGGTTCAACCAGACTTACAAGGAAATGACTACGCTTTAGAGAGGCAACTTAAAGCAGAAGCGTGCACAAAACTAATTGATGTATTAGACGAGCTAAAAATAGTTCCAACATCCATGATTGATGTTTCTGACGGACTTACTTCAGAAGTTTTGCATTTATCAAAACAATCTGAAGTGGGGATTACGATTTATGAAGACAAACTACCGATTGATCATACAACAATGAATCTTGCAAAAGAGATGAAGCTGAATCCTGTTTTTTGTGCACTTAATGGAGGAGAAGACTATGAACTTTTGTTTACTATTTCTCAAGAACACTATGAGAAAATAAAGAAAGATATAGATTTTACAGTTATTGGATATGTAACCGATAAATCAGAAGGCAACAACTTTGTAACAAAAGACAATACATCTCATCCAATTACCGCGCAAGGATGGGATCCTATAAAAAAATAGAGTTCTGAATGGATATATTTAAGAATTCATCAGATCTTCTATTTCATCAGATTCAATAGGAATATTTTTCATTAAATCATCTGGACCATCTGCAGTTACTAAAATATCATTTTCTAGTCTAATACCCAATTCCTCTTCTAAAATATAAATTCCTGGTTCGCAGGTAAATACCATTCCTTCTTTCATAGGCCAGTCAAAATTACCTACATCATGAACATCCAATCCTAAATAATGTGATGTACCATGCATAAAGTATTTTTTGAATAAAGGATTTTTAGGATCTTGTTTTAGAACATCATGCCTGTCAAGTAAACCTAATTTTATTAATTCTGACTCCATGACCTCCCCAACCTCTTTGTTGTATTCTTTAAACATTGTTCCTGGAACAAGCATTTTTGTAGCTTCTTTCATTACATGAAGAACAGAATTGTAAACCGCTTTCTGCCTATTAGAGAACATACCATTTATTGGAACAGTCCTTGTCAAATCAGAAGCGTAATTAGCATATTCTGCACCAAAGTCCATTAGTAAAATATCCCCATCTTTACATTGTTTATTATTTTCAATATAATGTAAAACACAAGAGTCTCTACCAGAGCCAATAATTGGTTGGTAAGCAAATCCAGTAGATCTGTTTCTTAAGAATTCGTGCATTAATTCTGCTTCAATTTCATATTCCATTACGCCAGGATTAATAAACGGAAGAATTCTTCTAAGCCCTTTTTCAGTAATATTACAGGCGTTTTGCAGCAGAGAAATTTCCGTATCTGATTTTATTGCTCTTAACTCATGCATTATAGGAGCAACTTCTAAAATTTCTTTATTATATTTTTCTGAAATCATATTTCTAAACCGATCATCTCTTGTTTGTACTTTAGAAGCAGCGCGACTATGAATGTTTTTATTTAAATAAATTCCATCACATTTTGAAATAAGTTCTTCTAACTTCTCCTCCATTTCTGAAAGCCAATAAACTGCAGAAATCCCAGAAGTGTTTAAAGCTTCTTTTTTTGTAAGTTTTGCTCCCTCCCAAATTGCAATTAGTTCGCTTGTTTCTTTCAAAAAAAGAATCTCTTTTTCTTTATTGTTAGGGCACACTAATAATACACTTTCTTCCTGATCAACTCCAGACAGCCAAAACAAATCGTTATTCTGTTTAAATGGCATGGTTCCATCTGCGTTAGTTGGCATTATATCATTTGAGTTAAATATTGCTATTGTATTTTGTTTCAGTTTTTTTTGAAACAACCTTCTATTTTTTACAAATAAATTTTTGTTAATTATATCGTGTCTCATGTTTTTTTTTACAAAGATATAGGATTTATCCTGTTCTTTGTTCATCAAGAACGAACAAGTTTATTTGAGTAATAATTATTTTCTTTAATTGTGTTATTAATAATAATATTTTATAAATGAGTTTGTGTTAGAAAACAAAGTGTAGTATAAATTTTTTTAAAAAACATCCCTAAAATTAATTAACTCATATTTAATACATATAATTTCTTAGTGTTAAAATAATTATTATATTTCACCTGTATTGTGTTATTTTATTATCTTTGCTTAAAAATTATGATAAATTTTTATCTATATTATACAATTGGAAGAAAAGTCTTAATGGCTTTGTCTGGGTTTTTTTTAATGGTTTTCTTGATGCAACATTTAGTTATTAATTTAACCTCCTTAATTCCAGATAATGGCAATACATTTAACTCTATCTCTCATTTTATGGGGACCAACCCGCTAGTTCAGTTTTTCTTGCAACCAATTTTAATTTTTGGATTTCTTTTTCATTTATTAATGGGTATTATTTTAGATTATCAAAATAAGAAAGCTTCACTAAAATATTTTTCTAACAAAAATATAAATTCTAGTTGGGTGAGTCGAAATATGATAATTACAGGATTAATGATATTCTCTTTTCTTTGTTTGCATTTTATTGACTTTTGGATACCTGAATTAACAATAAAGTATATCAATGGAGATATGTCTGGTATGCATAATGGTCATTATAGATATTACGATGACATTCGTATAAAATTTAATGATTTATGGAGAGTTTTACTTTATGTTTTTTCATTCTTGTTTTTGTCTCTTCATTTATTACATGGATTTCAATCTTCATTTCAATCTGTGGGATTTAGGACAAAGAAATCCACTCCGATTATTAAAAAATTGAGCTATTTTTATGCAGTCGCTGTTCCAGCGGGTTTTGTGCTTGTTGCTGTTTTCCACTATTTAAATAATATTTTACATCCATTTTCACACTAAAAATATGAAGAAATTAACATTTGCAATAAATTACAGAAAACCAAAGTCTGAATACACATCAGATTCAATGGTAGAGATATGTATTAGGTATGAGTATTTTGATGAAAATCTTAAAAAGAAAAAAATAAAGAATCAAAGTTGTGGGATTAAATGTAGGCTGGTTGATTGGAATAAAGATTGGCATAAATATCCTGAAAGATTGCCAATATTAAAGACAGACCCTGACTATATTGCTAAAAATAAAAAATTGTTTAATATTAGAAAAAAATTATTAGTACAAGATTTTTCTATAAATGAAGAAAGGATTACAAAGAAAGAAAAAAGCAATTTAATTTTAGATTCAAAAGTGCCAGATGGACCTATCGAAAAAAAATGGACTAATCATAAAAATAAAATCAAATTAGTTAATCCCGCTAATAAAAGAAATATTGATGTCATTGTAGTTGGAACTGGATTAGCGGGAGGGTCTGCCGCAGCCTCTTTGGCAGAACTAGGTTACAATGTTAAAGCGTTTTGTTATCAGGATTCACCAAGAAGAGCTCATTCAATAGCGGCCCAAGGAGGTATAAACGCTGCCAAGAATTATCAAAATGATGGAGATTCAATCTACCGACTTTTCTACGACACAATTAAAGGTGGAGATTATAGATCTAGAGAAGCTAATGTTCACAGATTGGCTGAAGTTTCAGGAAATATTATTGATCAGTGTGTTGCACAAGGAGTGCCATTTGCAAGAGAATATGGAGGTCTTTTAGATAACAGGTCTTTTGGAGGAGTGCTTGTTTCAAGAACTTTTTATGCTAAAGGACAAACAGGACAACAACTTTTGTTAGGTGCATATTCTGCAATGAACCGACAAATAGCTAAGGGTAAAATTGAAATGTTTAATAGGCATGAAATGTTAGATTTGGTTGTTGTTGACGGAAAAGCTCGTGGGATTATAGCTAGAAATCTAGAGACAGGAGAAATCACTAAACATTCTTCTCACGCTGTTGTTATTGCTTCGGGGGGCTACGGAAATGTTTTTTATCTTTCTACAAATGCTATGGGGTCAAACGTTACGGCTGGCTGGAAAATACATAAAAAAGGAGCTTTTTTTGCTAATCCATGTTTTACGCAAATTCATCCGACTTGTATTCCAAGAAGCGGTGATCATCAATCAAAATTGACCTTAATGTCAGAATCTTTAAGAAACGATGGTCGTATTTGGGTGCCAAAAAACAGGGACGATGTTGAAGCAATTCGAAGAGGAGAATTGAAACCAACTGAAATAATTGAGAAAAATCGTGATTATTATTTGGAAAGAAGATATCCCGCTTTTGGAAATTTAGTTCCTAGAGATGTTGCATCACGCGCAGCAAAAGAGCGGATAGATGCAGGTTTTGGAGTTAATTCTACAGGAGAAGCTGTTTATTTAGATTATTCAACCTCAATAAAAAGATATGGAAAACAAAAGGCTTTATTATTAGGAATTAAGAATCCATCGGAAGAGAAGATTATTTCTCTTGGAGAAAAGGTTGTTGAGGATAAGTACGGTAACTTATTTCAGATGTATGAAAAAATAGTTGACGAAAACCCATACAAAACACCAATGATGATTTACCCAGCGGTTCACTACACTATGGGAGGTGTTTGGGTTGATTATAATTTGATGACAACTATCCCTGGATGCTATTGTATTGGAGAGGCTAATTTTTCAGACCATGGAGCTAATAGATTAGGAGCTTCTGCTTTAATGCAGGGGCTTGCAGATGGATATTTTGTGCTACCTTACACAATTGGAGATTATTTGTCAAGTGAGATTAGAACAGGTAAAATTTCCACAGATACAGTTGAATTTAAAGAGGCTAAATTGAAAGTTGAAGCACAACTACAAAGACTTATAAATATTAATGGTAGTAAGCCCGCTGACTATTTTCATATTAAACTTGGCAAAATTATGTGGGAGTATGTTGGAATGTCAAGAAATGAAGAGGGATTGAATAAAGCAATAAAAGAAATACAAGATTTAAGAAAACAATTTTGGGATGATTTATTTATTCCAGGAAACCAAAATTCAATGAATCCAGAGTTAGTGAAGGCTTCTAGAGTTTTAGATTTTTTAGAATTAGGAGAGTTGTTCGCTATAGACGCATTGCAGAGAAATGAAAGTTGTGGAGGCCATTATCGAGAGGAGTCTGTAGAGAAAGAAGGTCCTCAGAAAGGAGAAGCTAAACGAGATGATGAAAATTATTCTTATGTATCCGCATGGGAATATAAGGAAGATCCTTCAAATGCAGTTTTGCATAGAGAAAAGTTAGAGTTTAAAAATATTGAAGTTAAACAAAGAAGCTATAAATAATGGATTTAATATTAAAGATTTGGAGGCAAAAACAACGAGACTCTGAAGGTGTGATGAAAACTTATACTGTAAAAAACATTTCAAAAGACTCCTCATTTTTAGAAATGCTTGATATTTTAAATAACGATCTTGTAAACAATTTAGAAGAGCCAGTAGCTTTTGATCATGATTGTAGAGAAGGTATATGTGGTATGTGTTCTTTATATATTAATGGAGAGGCTCATGGCCCAGAAAAGAGAGTAACAACATGTCAGCTACATATGCGAAAATTTAATGATGGAGACACAATTTATATTGAACCGTGGAGAGCAAAATCTTTGCCTGTAATAAAGGATTTAGTTGTTGACAGAAGTGCTTTTGATAGAATCCAGCAAGCTGGAGGGTATATTTCTGTAAATACGTCAGGTAATACACAAGACGCTAACCTTACGCCAATTCCAAAAGAAGATGCGGACAAGTCATTTGACGCAGCTACATGTATTGGATGCGCGGCTTGTGTTGCTACTTGTAAAAATTCATCAGCAATGTTATTTTTGTCCGCTAAGGTTTCTCAATTTGCATTGTTACCTCAAGGAAAGGTAGAGGCGAGTCAAAGGGTGTCAAACATGGTAAAGCAAATGGATGAAGAAGGTTTTGGAAATTGTAGTAATACAGGAGCTTGTGAGGTTGAGTGCCCCAAAGGCATATCATTGGAAAATATATCTATGATGAACAGAGAGTTTTTAAAAAGCACCTTAAAAACATAACGCAATAATCAGAATATATTTTATTTATTCATAACAAAAGATGTCAAATATTTTAAGTTTTCCATTCAGATATTTAGTGCTTTTTATTGACCCAATAACCATTTAGTTTGTAGTGAATAATAATTTAAATATTACGTTAGTCCAATCTAACATTTTTTGGAAGGGAAAAGAGAAAAATTTCAGTCATCTTAATGATTTGCTAGAAAAAATTCAGAAAACAGATATTATATTGCTACCCGAAATGTTTAATACAGGGTTTTGTCCTGCGGACACTTCTTTATCTGAATCTATGAATGGGAAAACGGTAAATTGGATGAAGGAATTGTCTAAACAAAATAATTGTTCTGTTGCAGGAACATTAATGATAGTTGAAAACCATAAAGTTTTTAATCGATTAGTTTGGGTTTCTGTAAGCGGTGAAACGCTAACTTATGATAAATATCATTTATTTTCACTGATTAATGAGCAAAGATATATTTCAAAAGGACAAGAAAGATTAATTATAGATGAACAGGGATGGAAAATATGTCCACTTATTTGTTATGATTTGCGTTTTCCGGTTTTTTGTCGTAATAATGTCGATTATGATATACTTATTTATTTAGCAAACTGGCCTGTAAAACGAATTGATGCTTGGGGTTCCCTATTAAAGGCTCGTTCCATAGAAAATCAATGTTATACTATTGGAGTAAATAGAGTAGGAGAGGACGGAAACGGAGCTCTTTTTAACGGACACAGTAAAGTGTTTGATTCCTTTGGCAAAGAGATAATTTCTGCAACAGACAATACAGAAGCAGTTCTACAAATTTCTTTAAGCTTAGATGATTTGAAATTAAAAAGAAGACAAATGAATTTTTTGCAAGATAGAGATGATTTTACTCTTCAATAAACCACTCTAATTCTAAATTCCAATTTTCACGGACAGTTATTTTCTCAGAATAATAACGCATTTTTTCCGTTTGTCTTTTTTCTATCCAGCTTCCACTATCCCATAAAGTATTTCCATTTTTATCCCCCCAAGCTCTTAAAGTATATTCTCCTGTGGGGATATTTTTCAAAGTAAAATCTGTATTACTTTCAAATTTTTCTTGAATATAAACTTTGCTTCCTTTTAGTAGTTGTACAATTGTATTTCCACTAAAATCAGATTTTAAGGTTAGGCTGCCACCCGTAGTAATAGTTGTGTCTTTTATAATTTCTATAGAATCAATTTTATATATTGGATCAAAAGTAAATAGGTCGATTGTAGTATCTGTTCCAGCTCTTATTAATTGATCAGAAAAAGAAATAATATCATCTTCATGGTAAATATAATCGTCTCCAGAAAGGCTTGTTATTTTATAACTTCCTTTTATTAAGTTATTAAAATTTGCAAAACCACTTTTATTGGTTTTGCTTACATAATTCGGAGTAATTTTAAAAATTAAAGAGTCTGGGACATCACTATTATACAACAAAACCCAATGATTATTTTCATTTTCTTTTGTTAATGCGTTTTCAATTTTTGCGTTTAGATAATAAAAATTAAGTGTAGTATCTTTTGGTGGGATAATATATTCTAATTCTTCTAATACATTACCCTCTGTAATATCTTTTATACAATTATTCAAACTAATAATATATTTTAAATCATTGGAAAGGGTGTCTGTAATTGTAATGTATATCTCTTTTCCATTAACCTTATGTGAGACTTCTTTTAAGGGAGGGGAGCAATAAAAATTTCCCACAAAAAGATGTTCCTGAATTTTTTCATTAAATTCAAAAATGATGTTTTTTTCAGAATAATCTTCATTAAATTTCGATAAAGAGCTAATTAGAGTTGGCATTTCTTTATCTTGTGGTCCTCCAGAGGGAGGAACAATGTTTGCGCACCCAATCCATAATAATGATAAAACAAATATTATACAGTATTTCATCCCCAAAAACATACGATTAATCAAATCTAAAATAAGGAAGCTATATATTTTTTCCTGCTTTTGTCATGCTTCGCAGCTAGCGCATTCTTTCTTCTGTTTAAACTGTTGGGCTGCGTTCATACTGTGCTGGTAATAAAGAGACTTTAATCCTAGCTCCCAAGCTTTAATATAAATTTTGTTAATTTCTTTTGCTGGCGTATTTGGGTGAATCATCAGATTAAGAGACTGTCCTTGATCAATATAGTTTTGTCTATTTGCAGCCTGGTATATTATATCCATCTGATCAATTTCGCAATATGTTTTAAATACATTTTTCTCTTCTTTTGACAAAAAGTCTAAATGCTGTACTGACCCATCTCTATCTCTAATACTGTCCCAAACATCTTTATTGTTTTGGCCTTTAATTTCTAATAACTTGATTAAGAAGGGGTTTTTAATTGTTGTTTTAGTTTTAGCAATGTCTTTAACGTAAACATTAGACCAAATTGGCTCTATCCCTTGTGAAACTTGACCAAGTATAAAAGCAGAGGATGTGGTTGGTGCAACAGCGTTTAGAGTAGTGTTTCTTCGGCCTAATCCTTTTAGTGCTTTTGGCTCTCCAAACTCCTGTGCTAGATTCGCTGACGCTTTATAGGATTTGTTTTTTATGGTCTTGAATATTTCAGTATTAAGGTAGTAAGCTTCTTGGCTATTAAAGGCGAGCATTTTAGACTGTAATAATGAATGCCATCCTAGCACTCCAAGCCCAAGAGCTCTGTGTTCCTTAGCAAAGTTATAAGCTCTTTCCATAAATAAAAATGTTTGTTTGTCGTCTAGATCCATAGAATCCTTATAAACATTTAGTTTTTCCACAAATTCTGTAATTACAGCGTCTAAAAAATAGATCATTGTTTCGACAGCGTCAGTATCTTTCCATTTATCATAATGTAACACATTAATTGAAGATAGACAGCACACAAAAGACCAACGATCATTTGTAGGGAGCATAATTTCAGTACACAAGTTACTTGCATTAATGCTGTGATTATTTTTTTGATAAACTTCCGGAGCTCCATTATTTGCGTTGTCTTTAAAAAAGATATATGGATATCCAATTTCACCTCTTCTTTGTAAAACTTTTGCCCATATACTACGTTTTTCCATATCCCCATCTATCATTTCTTGCATCCAGCTGTTTGTAACTGTAACACCATGAGTTAGCTCTTGTATCGGATTTCCTTCAGTTCCAATATCTAAGAATTCGGATATGTCCTTATGTTCAATTGGCAGATATGGAGAAAATCTTCCTCTGCGGACGGAGCCTTGACTTACCACGTCAACCATTGTTTCAAATAACTTCATAATATGAACGGCTCCAGAAGCTTCTCCGTTGTTTTTTACTCCCGCTCCACGAGGCCTAATATGGCCAAAATAACCGGAGGTCCCTCCTCCTAACTTTGACATCATCCCAACTTCAGATTGAGTATACAAAATATTCCCCATGTCGTCAGAAATATTCGATCCAAAACAACTAATAGGAAGCCCTCTTTTCTTTCCAAAATTAGACCAAACAGGAGATGATAATGAATAATATCCGAGCTCCATATACTTATAAAACTTGTCACTAAAACCATTAATCCCTAATATTTCTTCCGCTCGATTTCCAATTTCTCTTATTCTTTTTTCGGGAGACCCTCCTTTTGGAATATAGCCTGCTGACAGGAATTTTCTGCTGTGTTCTGTTAGCCATTGAAAACTTTCATTCTTATCTTGAGAACTACTATAAGAGTTTTCTTCTTTTCTCTCTATGTTTTTATTTATAGATATTGGGCTATTATCTAATTTCTTTTTTAGTGATAAATCTTTCTTTGTTTCATTCATGTTTTTAAAATAAGTCTTGCGCTGTTATACTTTGTGTTCTTTTACTGTAGTTGATTGACCTTTTAACAAAAAAGTCTCCATGCTTAGTGCCAATAATTTCATCATTAAACCATTCCGTTCCACTTAACAAATTTGAATCTGTTTCAAAGACTTGGCCTACCCCTATGCTTGTTAAAGACCGATTAAAACGATCTTTAATAAATTCTTTAACTTGTTTTTTTGGTAAAAAATCTAGCTCTCCCTTTTCAAAAATCCAATCTATGATCGCGCTCTCGGCTGCATAAGCGTCTATGCACATGTTTTTAATTCTGTTTACATAATCTGCGTTAAACCATTCAGGGTTTTCAGACTTTATTATGTTTATTAATTCAATACCAAAGTCTCCATGTATCTGCTCTTCTTTTGAAGTAGCTTCTACTACATTAGAGATCCCCTTTAACATGTTTTTATGTTTGTTAAACGCCATTATTATTAAAAATTGTGAAAACAAAGAGACGTGTTCAATAAACAGAGAAAATAGCAAAACTGATTCAGCATAATCTTTTTTACTTTCACTTTTTGCACTGTTTAATGAGGAATCTAGGTACCTAACTCTTTTCATTATGACAGGATTCTTTTTTAAGTTTTTAAACTCATTGTTTAGTCCTAAGATTTCTAACAAATGTGAATACGCGTCAGTATGTCTTACCTCACTTTCCGCAAAAGTAGCTCCTACAGCTCCAACTTCGGGCTTGGGTATTTTATGATACATATCTCCCCAAAAACTTTTTACCGCAACTTCAATTTGAGAAATCGCTAGCATGGCATTTTTAATCGCGCTTTTTTCTGTCTCAGAAAGATGGGTTTTAAAGTCCTGTATATCGCTCGTAAAGTTAAATTCAGAGTGAATCCAGTATGAGTGTCTAATTGCAGGGACATATTCATACAGTTGAGGATATTCATAAGGCTTTAGAGAAATTCTTTTCTCAAATATATTTCTTTCTCGTTTTTTGGTTTGAATGTTTCTATAAAGTATATATGCTTTTGCAACTTCTAAAAACTCACTTTTCATAAGTGTTTTTTCTACCAAGTCTTGTATTTCCTCTACATTAGGAACATAGTAGGGAATCTTTTCTTTTCTCTCTAATAAAACATCACAGACTTGTTTAGAAATTTTTTCGGCGTCCCCCTCCCCGCCTTCTTTAACAGATTTCATAGCTTTTAATACCGCTTCACTGATTTTTTCAATTTTAAATCTCTTCTTCTTGTGATTTCTTTTAAAAATTTCTTCAATATGCATAATTATAATTTATTTTATTGATCAATAAGTAGACAGTAATTTAACAAGTTCTATATACGTAATCCTGCATAAGCTTCTTTGATTATAGTCTCAGATAAGCAAATGGATAATTTTTAGAAATTAAATTCCTGTTACTTTTGTGTCTACAATTTTAAAAATATTATTACTCATTTTACACGCCTGTATTATCAATTACTAACATTTTTCTTAACAAAAACTTATAAATATTTT
>TARA_Y100000385_G_scaffold291977_1_pt1 | contig 26492 bp, 23 predicted proteins | sample TARA_Y100000385 | Tara Oceans TARA_Y100000385 (sample SAMEA2620980) | marine metagenome | biome: marine biome (ENVO:00000447); feature: surface water layer (ENVO:00002042); material: "saline water (ENVO:00002010), including plankton (ENVO:xxxxxxxx)" | depth 5 m
ATATGTCGGGGCTATTATTGGTTCTATGGTATTAGGACTAGCTTTTGGAATGGAATATGTTATGTTACCATTATATATAGCGGGGTCAGGAATTTTAGTATCTATTATAGGTACTTTCATGGTATCTGTAAAAGAAGGTGGAAGTCCTCAAAAAGCATTAAATATTGGCGAGTTTGGTTCATCTGCTATCATGGTAGTTGTAATGTATTTTTTGATTACTAATTTTATTCCATTAGAATCTTTAAATAATGCACCTACTGCAATGGGTATATTTTATGCTACATTAATTGGGTTAGCTTCAGGTCTAGGTATTGGTTTAATTACTGAACATTACACAGGGACAGGAACAAAACCAGTCAAATCAGTCTCAGAACAATCTGTTACAGGTGCAGCTACAAATATTATTGCAGGTTTAGGTATCGGAATGCAATCAACAGCAATTCCAACATTAATTATTGCTACTGCAATAATTGGTGCATTTTCTTTTGCTGGTTTATATGGTATTGCAATGGCAGCACTTGGAATGCTTGCTAATACAGGAATACAATTAGCTGTTGATGCATATGGTCCTATATCTGATAATGCAGGTGGTATTGCAGAAATGGCTGAATTACCAGCTGAAGTAAGAGAACGAACTGATAAATTAGATGCCGTAGGTAATACTACAGCTGCTATAGGAAAAGGTTTTGCTATTGGTTCTGCAGCACTTACAACGCTTGCTTTATTTGCTTCATTTAGATCTGTTGTTGAAATGAAAACAGGTCAACCTTTATTAATAGATATTACAAACCCATGGGTTATGGGTGGTTTATTTGTTGGAGGAATGCTACCATTTGTATTCTCAGCAATGGCAATGGGAGCTGTTGGAAGAGCTGCAATGTCAATGATTGAGGAAGTAAGAAGACAATTTAAAGATATTCCAGAATTGAAAGCTGCCCTTAAGGTTTTAAATAAAGGCGATGAATCATCATGGTCAGATAAAGATAAAAAAACTTATAATGCTGGTTTAGATTCAGCAGAACATGGAAAATGTGTGGAAATATCTACTCAATCAGCAATTAAAGAAATGATGTTTCCTGGCTTATTAGCAATTTTAACACCAGTTATAGTTGGTGGTGTTTTTGGTCCAGAAGCTCTAGGCGGCTTACTTGCTGGTGTTACTGTTTGTGGAGTTCTAATGGCAATATTTCAATCAAATGCCGGTGGAGCTTGGGATAATGCAAAAAAAATGATTGAAGAAGGTGTTACAATAAATGGTGAAAAATATGGTAAAGGTTCAGAGCCTCATAAAGCTGCTGTTGTTGGTGATACTGTAGGAGATCCATTTAAAGATACTTCAGGACCTTCGTTAAATATTTTAATCAAGTTAATGTCAGTAGTATCATTGGTAATGGCACCATTTTTATTTTAAGAATTTTAAAAAGGAGATAGTTTTAATGAATAATTATGAAATAGTTTACATCATACATCCAGCTCTTCAAGAGGGTCGTTTGATAGATATAAAGAATAAAATTCATGAACAAATAACATCATCAAAAGGAAAGGTTTTATTTGATGATAACTGGGGCAAAAAGAAATTAGCTTATGCTATTGACAAACAAAAATATGGTACATATTTATTTTGTCAGTTTTTGTTGGAAGGTAAAAATGTTCAATCAATCAATGTTGATTGTGAATTAAATACAAATATATTACGTCATTTAATAACCAAGATTGAATCATCTGAGGTGTTAGATGAAAAAGATAAAAAAGAAGTAAAGAAAGTTGTAACTAAAGAAGTCAAAAAAAAATCTTCTGATAATATTAAAACTGATTCTAATGAACTAGAATCTAAAGAAAATGTCGATTTAAAAGAAGAAGTTATAGAAGAAGATAATTCAAAAGAAGAAAAATCTGATGAAGTAGCTGATTCAAAGGAAGAAACTGTAGAAGATTCTGATTCAAAAGAAGAAAAATCTGATGAAGTAGCTGATTCAGAGGAAGAAACTGTAAAGGATTCTGATTCAAAAGAAGAAAAATCTGAGAAGTAGCTGATTTGGAAAATGAAAATTCTAAATAAAAATAAAATTTAAAAAGGAGTTTAATAGTAATGGCAATATTAGCACAATCAAGAGTCTGTCCTTTTAAGGAAGATAAAGATTTAATTAAACAAATAGATTATAAACAATATAAATTTTTGAGAAAGTTTATAACCGATCAAGGTAAGATTATACCATCTCATGTTACAGGTGTATCAGCTAAGTACCAGAGATTAATTACAGCTGAAATTAAAAAAGCAAGGATTCTGGCATTATTACCATTTGCTGTTGATCCAAGATATAGTTAGGAGAAAAAATGAAAATTATATTACTACAAACACATGAAAAATTAGGACAAATTGGAGAAATTGTTAATGTAAAGTCAGGATATGCAAGAAACTTTTTGATTCCTAATAAAATTGCTTCAATTGCCACGGATGATAATATTCAATATTATAATAAATGGATCGAAAATCAAAAAATTAAAGAAGCTAAGAATAGAAAAAATTTAGAACTATTATCTAATCAACTTGATAAGCTTACTTTAAAATTTGAATTAAAAGCAGGTGAAAATGATAAATTATTTGGTTCAGTTACTTCTCAAATGATATCTGATGAGCTTGACAAAAAAGGCTATTCAATTGATAAAAAAGAAATTGTTTTAGATGAATCATTAAAAGAAATTGGCAATCATTTTGTATATATTCATTTAAATGAAAGCTTGAAACCAAAAATTAAAGTTAAAATAGCTGCTGAAAAATAGATACGTATTATTATTAATATTTAATTTTTTATTTACTCAATCTGAGTACCAGATATTAAGTATTCCCAAAAATTCATTTCTATTATCTCTTAATAATAGCTATGCTCATGAAGATATTGTTCATAATGATAAATATAGTATTAGCTATATTCAGTATCCAGCCCAAATTAACTTTTTAAACTTTAATATTGGAAGATATAGTTTTTCGCTTTTGAATTTTGGATTGATTGAAGACTCTATAGATAATAATATTATAAATTCATTTCAATCATATGAATATTTAATTGCATATGATATAATTAAATCAAATAACAATTTATCTTCCTCAATTGGCTTTATACATAGTCAAATAGAAAACTATAAATCAGATGCTTTCGTATTTAATATTAAAAAAAAATTTAAAATTAAAAGTTTTAATGCTTATATTGGATTAGAAAATGTAGGTCTTGTATTAAATCATTACACTTCAAATAATCAAAATAATCCTTATAAAATTCAATTTGGTTTAGATAATATATATCTATATAATAATTTTAATTTTGGATATGATTTAGTCTATAATCAATTTGTATCTACGCCTATTCATATTGTTTCTTTAAGTAAAAAATTTAGTAATTATTTAAAATTTAGAATAGGTAATAGTTCAAACTATAAAAAATTAAATGCTTACAATAACTACAAAGACTACATATATGGATTATCTATTGGAGTTACAATTTATACAGATAACAATAAGGCTATTGATATTGGGTTCTTAAATTTAGGACCTGCAGGATATGTTTACGGAATTACAATGAACTTTTAAATTATACTGTGTTTTTCTCCACATTTCCTAAATGCCTCAATAGCATATTTCAATTCCGACTTAGTATGTGCAGCACTAATCTGAACTCGTATGCGAGATTCATTTTGAGGAACTACTGGGTATGAAAAAGCTATTACATATATACCTAACTGTAATATATCTGCTGCAAAATTTTGAGCAATCTTTGCATCTCTAATCATAATTGGAACAATAGGATGAACACCTTCTTTAATTTCAAATCCTATTTTTTTAATTTCATTCCTAAAAAATATTGTATTACTAGTTAATCTATCTTGAAGCTTTGTATCATTTTCAATAATATCAAGTGCTTTTAATGATGCACATACAATATTAGGTGCTAATGAATTACTAAATAAATAAGGTCTTGAGCGTTGACGAAGTGTATTAATTATTTCATTGGATGAAGATGTGAATCCACCTGAGGCACCGCCGAGTGCCTTTCCAAGTGTCGATGTTATAATATCAACTTTATGTAGTACATTATGATAATCTGCAGAACCTTTTCCGCTAGGACCAATTAAACCAGTTGCATGAGAGTCATCAACATGAACAATAGCATTATATTTTTTTGCAAGCGAAGTAATATCATCTAATTTAGCAATGAATCCATCCATTGAAAAAACACCATCAGTAGTAATTATTCGTTGATTAAATTTACTGGTTTTTTTTAATATAGATTCTAATTCTTCCATATTTGAGTTACTATATCTAAATCTTTTTGCTTTACATAATCTTATTCCATCAATAATTGATGCATGATTTAATTGATCTGATATTATTGCATCCTTATCATTAAATAATGTTTCAAATAATCCTCCATTTGCATCAAAGCAGGATGTATATAAAATTGTATTTTCCTTATTTAAAAATTTTGAAATTTTCTTTTCTAAATCATCATGGATTGATTGAGTTCCACAAATAAACCTTACTGAACTTAAACCAAAGCCATAATCCTTAATTCCTTTTATTGCGGCACTTAGAATATCAGGATGGTTTGAAAGTCCAAGGTAATTATTTGCACAAAAATTTAATACTTCATAATTATCTTTGATGATTATTTTTGAATTTTGAGGTGAAAAAATTAATCTTTCAGATTTATATAATCCATTTTTTTTAATAAGATTTAACTCTTTTTTTAATGTTTTATTTAAATTATTCATGATTATAGTATTTTTTTAAACTTGGAATAATATAGTCTTCAAATAGATTATCAAAATTATAGATGTAAGAAAAAGACCATTCTTTTTTTGCTAAAGATTTATCAATAAAATTTGGCCAGCTATCAACAATTTTTTGTCTTTTTAAATCAATATCATAATTTAGCTTAAAATTTGGAAAAAATTCTTTTATTTTGTTTTCAAAATTAATTACTGAAGGACTAAATGATGTCACATTGTATACTTTAGATTTTATTTTATTATTTTCTGCATTCATTAAATTAATTATCGCTGAAATTGCATCAGGCATCGCCATAAAGGGTAAAATAGTTTGATTATGCACAAAGCAATTATAATTCTTATTAAGAAATGCTGAATGTATCATTTCAGGTGCATAATCACTAGTACCTCCGGTTGGTTTAGAGCTTGCAGAAATAATCCCTGGAAATCGAATACACCTAAAATCAACATTATTCTTTAAATACTTTTTAATACCAATTTTTTCACATTTTAATTTTGCTTTACCATATTCTGTAATTGGATTTTCAGACAAGTCTTTTTCATTAATAATATCATTTAAGTTTTGATTTAATACATTGTATACAGCAATAGAGCTAGGAAAGAAAAATTTAATTGAATTTTGATATTTAAGCGCTTGTGTTTTAGCAAGTTCTAATAAATTAATGGTACCGTTGTAATTAACCTCATTTGAAAAATCAGGGTTCTTTTGCGCTTTTGCGCTTAGAACAGCTGCTAAATGGTATATTTCAGATAAATTATATTTTTTGTTAATTTTATCTAATATGTTTTGATCTAATATACTTCCAGTTATTTGTTTTATATTAGGGCTAGTATAGTCATCATGTGTAATATCTAATGCAATGATAATATTATCATTTGAGAGTTGTTGAATTAATGATTTTCCAATTTCACCACTAGACCCTGTAATTAATATAATTTTTTTAGTCATTTTTTAATAAATTTAGAGATATCTATTATGTCAAATATAAAAATTATATTTCAATTTTTTTGGTTATTGTTTTTATCTTGTTCTGAACAAGAAAGCTATATTTTAAGTCCAAATGATTCATTATTTAATTCATCCCTTAATATTAAAGGTGATAATAATACTTTAGACTTAGTAACGTGGAACATTGAAAATTTTCCTAAAAATAATCTTACTAATATGTATGTTAAGCAGATAATTGATTCATTAGATGTTGATATTATTGCATTACAAGAAATTGTAGATATGCAAAATTTTAATAATATATTAGATTCCTTGGGTAATGATTGGGTTGGTTTTAGATCCGGCGGAATTGATTCTGATTATCAGGAGCTTTCATATATAATTAATACACAAAATATTGAAATAGTTTCAAATCCTTATACAATATTAAATGATAATTCATATTATTTTGCTTACAGAGAACCATATGTTCTTGAAATATCTTATCAAAATAATAATTTCATTTTAATTAATATTCATTATAAATGTTGTAGTGGTTCTGAAGATAGAAGATTGCAAGCCTCTTTATTACTTCATTCGTATATAAATACATTTTTTAACGATTCGAAAGTTATTGTTTTGGGTGACTTTAATGATTTATTAATAGATAATAATAATGTTTTTTCACCTTTTTTATCGGATATGAATAATTTTTACTTTACTGATTTTACTATTGCAAATTCTTCTAACACTTTCTGGTCTTTTCCTTCTTGGCCTAGTCATTTAGATCATATTTTAATTACCAATGAATTATTTAATTACGTTGTTGATACTCAAACGGTTCTAGTAGATTGGTCTTTGAATGGGGGTTTGAGTGCTTATGATGCATATATTTCAGATCATAGGCCGGTAATGTTAAAAATATTACTAGATGATTAGTTTAATATTTTTTTTAAAAAAAATGATATCTTCCTTGTGTGTTAAATAATTTTCTACTTCTTGGACATCAATCCATTTTGCTTCAGGATTATTTTTATCTATAGGTACTAATTTTTTTTGATTTGATTCAAATAAAAAGATATGGATTGTTTTAAGTTCTGATAAATCATCTCGGCCATCAAGTCCAATTCGGTACCGATTATAAAATCCTATTTTTTTTATTAAAACCGGGTTAGTGATTCCAGTCTCTTCGTAGATTTCTCTGATTGCGGCAATAATGGGAGTTTCTCCTTTATCAATATGACCTTTCGGTAATGACCAGGAATCGTGATTTTGATTTACTATTACAACTTTATTTGCTTTATTTAAAATAATTCCACCAGCACATTCAACTTTTTTTGTATTATTTTTCATTATTAACTATATATTCTAATATTTTTTTTGCTATCCTTAATTTTGTATTTTTTCTAAACTCTTTACTGCTACCCTTTTTAGAAAAAATATAAACATGATTGGTATCTTCATTAAAACCTGCTCCAGATTCATTAGCATAATTCAAAACAATATAATCGCTCTTTTTAGCTTTCATTTTATTAATTGCATTTACTTGTCCATTTTCAGTTTCTAGTGCAAATGCTATTTTAATTCCTCTATGTTTTGAGATAGTATCTGCCATTATATCTATAGATTTTTCTAGTTTTAAGTTCTGTATTTTATCATTACTTTTAATTTTCTTGTCAGAAAATTCTATTGGCTTGTAATCTGCAACTGCTGCAGCCATAAATATATAATCAAAAGTATTATTAGTTAATTCATCCTCTATTTTATTATTCATTTCTTCTGCAGTAGTAATATCTATAATTTTTACTCCAGGAACAATTGGTATAGAAACAGGCCCTGATATTAAAGTCACTTTACTGCCGTATTCTTTCGAAGCTTTTGCTAAAGCATATCCCATTTTACCACTGGAATGATTTGTTATAAATCGGACAGGATCTATTGGTTCTCTCGTAGGACCAGCTGTTATTAAAATTTTTTTATTTTCTAAAATAAGATTTTCATTAAATAATTTTCTAATATTATTCATTATATTATTAATATCTGCAAATCTTCCTTTACCTTCATGTAAACTAGCTAGCTGACCTTCTTCAGGAGGAACAATAATATTTTTTCTTTTTTCAAGAATTTTAACTGCATTAATAGTTCCCTCATTATTCCACATTCTAAAATTCATAGCTGGAGCAAATAAAATAGGAACATCGCATATTGATAAAGTAGTTGAAACTATTTCGTCTGCGACACCATTTGCAGCTTTACATAAAATATTTGCAGTAGCAGGAGCTACTATAATTGCATCAAGTTCAAATGAAAGTTTTACATGATCCATACCTCCCTTTGGATTATTTGGAAATAATGTCGTTAAAACTTCATTATTTGACAAAGCCGCAAGTGTAGCAACCCCGATGAACTTTTCAGCTGATTCACTCATCATAACTTGTACATTTGATCCTTCTTTTCTAAGGAGTCTTAACAGCTCGCATGCTTTATAAGCAGCGATAGATCCTGTAATACACAGTAATATATTTTTATTTTTTAAACTATTCATATTTTAATACAAATCATTAACCCATCTTTTATTGGAGCTAAAAATTTTGATACATTATCATCATTTTGGATATATTCTCTTGTTTTTTTGAAGTAGATTTTCTTTATCATAGTGTTTTTCATAATAATGATTTATGTTATTATTGATCATTGATTAATTCTTCTAATTTATTATTTTGGTATAAAACTTGGAGTTCTTGATATCCTCCAATAAAAGAATTATTTATAGAGATTTGAGGAACTGTATATTGTCCAGCTAAATTTAATAAATCTTTCCTAGACATATTTATTTCTTCAATATTTATTTCTTCATATTGAATATTTAATTTATTTAATAATTTTTTTGCAGCATCACAATAGCCACACCAGTTGGACGTATATATTTTAACCATATTTTTATTGAATTTAATATTTAAATTATAATCTTAATATAAAGATAAATAATAAAGGAATTATATGTATTTAAATATAGGTGAAAGTGCTCCAGATTTTGAGTTGTTTAATTATGATAACACATTGTTTAATTCCTCAAGCCTAAAAGGAAAAAAATATATCATTTGGTTTTTTCCAAAAGCGAATACTCCTGGATGAACTGTTCAAGGTTGTGGATTCCGTGATGAATTCAAAAATTTTGAAAATTTAAACATTAAAATTATAGGAGTTTCAGCTGATTCAGTATCTAAACAAGCAAAGTTTGTTGAAAAATATAATTTTCCATATCTGATGTTATGTGATGAATCTAAGTCAATGCTTAAATCATATAAAGCTTGGGGATTAAAAAAGTTTATGGGCAAAGAATACGAAGGAATCCATAGAATTTCTTACTTAATCAATGAAAAAGGTGTTGTTGAAAAAGTATTTGATAAAGTTAAGACTAAATCTCATGCTTTAGATGTATTAAATGAATTTACTTAAACTAATTTCGTTCAATAGTATATATATATTATTATCATTAGCTATGATATCTTGGGCTATTGCATGGACCAATGCAAAAATAGTAGGCGAGTATCTATCATTTTATAATCTCATTTTTTTCAGATTTTTATTAGGCTTTATATCTTTACTGCCATTTTTAATATATAATAAAAAGAATCTTCCTAGTCTTAAAGCGTATAAATATATTATTATACCGAGTATATTATTTTTCATATATAACATTGCTTTTTTTAAAGGTACATATTTTGGTGAGGCTGGAAGAGGTGCAATACTTGTAACTACATTAAATCCATTATTTACACTACTAATAATATCTTTCATTAGAAAAAAAATTATTTTTAAAGAAGTTTTAGGTATAATTGTGGGATTATTTGGAGGCCTAATTATTATGGATGTTTTTAAACATGGATTTGATATAATATTTGATATAAAAAATATCTATTTTTTAATCTGTGCTTTTACATGGGGAGTTATGACAGTTTTTATTGATCTTGCCCAAAAAAAAATCAATCCATATATTTTTATTAGTTTATGTTATTTTTTTACAATGGTTATATCTTGGTTTTTTACAGATTTTAAATTAATTGATTTATCTTTATTAGACGTTAGATTTTATTTCAACTTTTTTTTAGTTTCAATAGCTGCAATGTCTTTTGGGACCTCAGTCTATATGTATTCAACATCTATAATTGGACCTATAAAAGCGAGTGTTTTTATATTTTCTGTCCCCTTTTTAGCTATGGGGACTTCATTTATCTTTTTAAATGAAATATTTTCTCTAAATACAATGGTTGGAGGATTAATCAGTTTAATAGCTATTTATATTGTAAATAAATAATTATATTTAAATGTTTAAATTACTAATCGAAAGAAAAAATGGAACCATTAGATTTAATTAAACAAGCTGTTAAAGCTCAAAGTCATGCTCATGCACAATATAGTAATTTCACTGTTGGCTGTGCATTACTATCAGAAAATAATGATATAGTGTTAGGTTGTAATATAGAATCAGCGGCATACCCTAGTACAATGTGTGCTGAAAGAGTAGCTATATATGCTGCATTATCGAAAGGTATAACAAAATTTAAAGCAATAGCAATTGTTTCTTCTATATCAGGAAAACCATGTGGTCCATGCAGACAGATTATTCATGAATACCTGGCTGACATACCAATTTATATTTCTGATGGTAAAAGCAATGATTATGAAACACATCATATTTCAGATTTACTACCACATCCATTTGGTTAATAATTAATGTCCGATATTCAAAAATTAATAAATAATAAAAAAAACAACAAATTTCATAGCTCTAAAGAAATTAATTTTATTGTTAAATCATATTTAAATAATAAAATAAATAGTGATGATATGACTTTATGGCTTAATGCAATTTTTGATAATAGTATGAATATCGACGAAACAGTTTCTTATACAAGCTCAATTATTAAATCTGGAAAAAAAATAACTTTTAATAATTTAGATGGATATGTTATAGATAAACATTCTACTGGAGGAATCGGAGATAAAGTATCTCTAATATTAGGTCCTATTTTAGCAGCATGTGGATGTTATGTCCCAATGGTTGTTGGAAGACATTTGGGTCACACAGGTGGTACTTTAGATAAGCTTGAATCTATTAGAGGTTATAATGGTTTGATAGGTATTGATAGCTTCAAAAAAAATGTTAAGAATATTGGGATTTCTATAATTGGCCAAACTGATGAAATCTGCCCAGCAGATCGCAAGATTTATGCATTACGTGATAAAACTAATACAATTGCTTCTTTGCCACTTATTTGTGGGAGTATAATGAGTAAAAAAATATCAGAAGGGATTGAGGGTTTAGTATTAGATATTAAATATGGAAATGGCGCTTTTTTAGAATCTAAGGAAGAAGGGGTTAAGCTAGGAAAATTATTGTCTTTAATCGGTTCAAAATTTGATGTTAATGTGAAATATCTAGGTACTAATATGAATCAACCACTTGGTAATTTTGCAGGTTTAAGTTGTGAAATTATTGAATCAATTAATTGTTTAAAAGGAAAAGGTACAGATGATTTAATGGAGGTAGTTTTTGATTTAGGGCAAGCTGCATGTGCATTAGCAAAAATTAACAATGCAAAAGAAAAAATGTTAAATGTAATTAGTAGTGGTAAAGCTTATGAGGTTTTTGAAAAAATGGTTTATGAACATGGTGGTGATATAAGTAATATTAATTGTAATTACACTGATAATATTGATATCAAAGCTGCAGAATCTGGGAAATTACAATTTATTAATACTAAAAAAATTGGAGAAGCTGTTAATTTTATAAATGAATTAAATGGTAATAAGGATAACAATGCCGGGGCCGAATTTTTTAAAAAAAGTAGTGATAAAATAAATAAGGGAGATGTGATTTTAAGATTATTCTCTAATAATATGGATAATTTAAGATTTGCTGAAAAATTAGCTTATGAATCATTTACTATTAATTAATCATTAGATATATGTTTGCTGAATTACCAATAGATAGTAGATATTTTTATCATCATTGCTTATCATTTATAATGATAGTAGTATGGTTCTTTATTTTTATAAAAGGATATAAATTACAAGATGATATTTTAAAGAATAAAATTTCTAAATGGATAATAATTTTTTGCTTATCACAGGAGTTACTAGATTATATAAATAGAATATTTTTAGATTCAAATTATATCTTTTCAATTCATCGCGATTTACCTTTTCTACAATTTTGTCAAATTAGTTTTTATTTTTCATTAATATGTATTCTTTCTAGTAAAAGCTATAATCATAAAGATAAATATTCATCACATAATTTTTTATTTGATTGTGCCTTTTTATTAGGTTTTTCTGGAGCATTTCAAGGATTAGTAACACCAGACTTTTTAAATATAAATAATTTTATTGGAGTTATTTGCATCCAATTACAACACTCTTTAATTATATTAAATTTAATTTGGTTAATGACAGCGTATAACTATCGATTAAGATTTAAGGGTGTTTGTTTAACTTATTTGTTTATTAATATTATTGCACCTCTTGCATTAGGACTTAATCACTTTTTAGGAAATAATATTAATGGAGATCCTGCGAATTATTTTTATGTTATTGAATTGCCAAAAGTTGATACTATATTTCTAAATTATGCTGCTCAATACCCATCACCTGAATATATACTCTATATACAGCCAGTTTTTATTATTTATTTTCTTGTACTTTATATTCCTTTTGGAATTTATAATCAGTTCAAAAAAAATTAATTTAATATTTTCTATAGAGATCCTATAAATTGTAAATTTGTTTTATGAATTCAATCGTATTATTTAAAAATAATTTAAGAATAAATGATAATCCTGCTTTGTATTATGCAGCAAAGCATTCAGAAAAAATATTACCTGTTTATATTTATGATAATATAAATATTAAAAAAATTCTCGGAAGTGCATCTAGGTATTGGCTTTATAATGCGCTTAATAGTTTAAAAAAATCACTTGATGGAAATTTATGTTTATACAACGGAGATTCATCAAAGATATTAAAAGAAACAGTCAAAAAGTATTCAATTTCAAGTATTTTTTGTGAACAGCCGTTTTTAAAGAACGATATTGCTTTGTTTGAAAAATTAAAACGAGAATTATTACAATGTGGTGTTAAAGTAAATGTTTTTAATTGCACTTTATTGTGGGATCCAAAATTAGTTTTAAAAAAAGATAATACTCCTTATAAAGTTTTTACACCATATTACAGGAGAGGTTGTCTTGAAAAAATAGCACCAGATTTACCTCTAGGAAAACCTAATAAATTAAATTTTTTGAAAATCAATAATGATACAGACATTAAAGATTTGAATTTACTAAGTAAGTTTAATTGGTATGATAAAATGGATAATCTTTGGAAAATATCTGAAGATTCTGCTACTCAAATATTTGATTCTTTTTTAGATAGTTCAATCTATCATTATAAGCAAGGTAGAGATTTTCCTGCCTCAAATTATACATCTAAGCTTTCACCTTACATCAGATTTGGTATGATATCTGTTAATAGAATGTGGTATGAATTAAATAAATTAGATTTAGATAGAAATATTGCACACTATAAATCTGAAATAGGATGGAGAGAATTTTCATATTATTTATTATATCATTTCTCATTTATGGAAACTGATAATTTACAAACAAAGTTTGATGATTTCGTCTGGCAAAACTCAACTGAAAAATTTAATGCATGGAAAAAAGGTGAAACAGGTTATCCTATTGTAGATGCAGCAATGAGAGAATTATGGCAGACTGGGTATATGCATAATAGAATGCGTATGGTTACGGCTTCGTTTTTAGTTAAAAATTTATTAATAGATTGGAGGTTAGGAGAGAGTTGGTTTTGGGATTGTTTATTTGATGCAGATTATGCTTCAAATATTGCTGGTTGGCAGTGGACTGCAGGCACTGGTGCTGATGCTGCTCCATATTTCAGAATATTCAATCCAATTCTACAAGGTGAAAAGTTTGATAATGAGGGTAAATATACATTGAAATATGTTCCTGAGTTAAAAAATATTCCCTTAAAGTATTTACAAAAGCCATGGGAGTATAGCACAATGCTCGATTATGCTAGCCCAATTGTTAACTTAAAAGATTCAAGAGAAAATGCTTTATTCCAGTACTCATTAATAAAATAATTATTTAATTAGTCAATAATACTGTGCCCACCTCGTCTTTCATCAGAAACTGAAGATTTTTTACTAACTGCATTTACTCCTCCAAAAAATAAACTTTTACTTTTAAAAGACTTTAGATTAATATTTTTGTTAATGCTGAATTTTGTATTAGGTTCATGAAATAATGTATTTCCTTCTAAATGTAATCTAGGTTTAGATATTGCATCATGGAGATTCATTCTATGAACGAGTAAATTTAGAATTACTTGAATATTTGCTGATCTTATTCTATTACTTCCCCCGCTCCCAAAAATGAATTTAGGCCTATTATTTTTTGTTATTATTATGGGTGATAGCATCGTTGGAAGTCTTCTTTTTGTTGTCCAATTATGAAAACCAAAAGGATTTAAATCTTCTTCACCCAGCATATTATTCATCATGATACCATATTCAGGTATAGTATGACCACAGCCTTCACCATTTGTTGTCGTTATGCTTGCAGCATTACCCTGTTTATCAAGAACACTAACATGAGTAGTTGATCCAAAACCATCTATTGGTTTTGAAAATTTTGGATTATTTTCTTTAAATTCATTTAAATATTCTTTAAAATTTTCATCGTCGAATATATTATTAATTTCACTTTCTAACTCTGGATTAATACAGGCAGTTTCCCTTGCCTTTGATGTTATATTCATGGCGTAAATCAAGTTATCATTATTAATTTTTATTTTTGATTCCTTTAATAATTTTAATAAAAAAATAATAAGAGGTCCGCCATGTGAAGGTGTTGAATTTGTATATACTACATGATTTTTAAAATCAATTGATTTAGCTTTTCTTTTATATGTTTTATAATTTAAAAAATCATTTTTTGTTAAATTACTTTCATTGTCTAACGATTTTAAAATAGGATTTAAACCATTTCCATTATAAAAATAATTATGTCCTTTTTTAGCTAATAATGACAGAAAATTTCCGAATGCCGTGTTCTTAAAAATATCACCTTCTTTAATAAGTTTATTATTCTTTAGATATAAATTATTTGTAGAAGTATCATATTCGAGAATTGGTTTAATAAGACTTATAATATAGCCTTGATAGCTTGTTATTTTTACACCATTATTTGCTATGTAAATAGCATTTTGCAGCACATCCTTAATATCAAGCTTCCCATACTTTCTTTGTATCTCCATTAAACCCATAAGATTTCCTGGTGTTGCAATAGACCCTTTTCCGATATTAAATTTTTGTGAAGTTTCTCCAAAATCAACATTTATATTAACAAATTCACTTTTATTATTATTTTTATAAGGTGAGTTAACAAAAAAATCATAAACAAAAGGTGTTTTATTATCTTTAATTCCTAATAAAGTACCGCCACCAAAAGCTCCAGTGAGTGAAAATTCTGAAGTCATTGAAACAAAAACAGCACTAACGGCAGCATCAAATGCATTACCTCCAAATCTTAATATTTCTTTTGCAGCAAGACTAGCTTCTTCAGAACCTGTTGATATATTCCCATATTTCATTAAATTATTTTTTTTAATAATATTATCATATATAGTAAGTATTTAAATTTAAGCTAATATTTTTTTAATATATATAATATAATGGAATTACCAAAATCATATAACCCCTCTGAAGTAGAAGTAAAGCGGTATAAAGCTTGGGAACAAGATAAAGTTTTTTCTCCAGATGAATCTGATAATACTTTTACAATAATGATTCCTCCACCAAATGTGACAGGAATTTTACATTTAGGTCATGTTTTAAATAACACAATTCAAGATATACTTATAAGAAAAGAAAGTATGATGGGTAAAAATACATTGTGGTTACCAGGCACTGATCATGCATCAATAGCTACAGAAACAAAAGTTACTGAAAAATTATTATCAGAAAATATTAATAAGAAGGCAATAGGTAGAGAAAATTTTATTAACCATTCATGGGAATGGACTGAAAAATATGGTGGAATAATAATTGGGCAATTAAAAAGATTAGGCTGTTCATGCGATTGGGATAGACAAAACTTTACAATGAATAAAGAATACTCTGATGCTGTAATACATGCCTTTGTAAAGCTTTATAATGATGGTTTTATATATCGTGGTGAAAGAATGATCAATTGGGATCCAGTTGGATTAACAGCGCTATCAGATGAGGAAGTATTTTACAAAGAGAAAAATGGAAAATTGTGGTACATTAAATATCCAATTAAAAATTCTAATGAATATTTGGTTGTTGCTACTACTAGGCCAGAAACAATGTTAGGTGATACAGGTGTTGCTGTAAATCCTAATGATAAAAGGTTTAGTGATTTTATAGGTAAAAAAATTATTTTACCAATAGTAGGTAAAGAAATACCAGTTTTTTCAGATACATATGTAGATAAAGATTTTGGAACTGGATGTGTTAAAATCACTCCAGCACATGATCCTAATGATTTTGCAATGGCTCAAAGAAATAATTTAGAGATTATAAATATTATGAATGATAATGCTTCTTTAAATGATAATGTTCCAGAAAAATTTAGAGGATTAGATAGATTTGAAGCTAGAAAAAAAGTAGTTCAAGAACTTGAAAAACTACAATTATTAGAAAAAATTGAAGATTATACACATAAAGTTGGATTTTCTGAAAGAACAAACGTTGTTATTGAACCACGTATTTCTAAACAATGGTTTATGAAGATGAAAGATTTAGCTGAACCTGCATTAAAAGTAGTTAAGGATAAAAAAATAAAGTTTCATCCCCCGAGATGGGAAAAAATATATAATCATTGGTTAAATAATATTAATGATTGGTGTATTTCTAGACAATTGTGGTGGGGACATCAAATTCCTGTATGGTATAAAGATGGAGAAATTTACTGTGGTAAGAATCCACCAACAGAGGAAGGTTGGGTTCAAGATGAAGATGTTTTAGATACATGGTTTAGTTCGTGGATTTGGCCTCTTGCAACATTAGGTTGGCCAAATAAAACAAAAGATTTAGATAAGTTTTATCCGACTCAAGACTTGGTGACTGGTCCTGATATTATATTTTTTTGGGTAGCACGAATGATTATGGCAGGGCTCTATTTTAAAGGTGAAATACCATTTTCAAATGTTTATTTTACTAGTATAATTAGAGATGAACATGGTAAAAAAATGAGTAAGTCTTTGGGTAATTCTCCTGATCCAATAGAACTATTTGAACAATATGGTGTTGATGCGGTTAGAGTTAGTATCTTAATGATTGCACCTCAAGGAACCGATGTTCTTTTTTCAATTGACAGATTAGAACAAGGTAGAAATTTCATGAATAAGCTTTGGAATTCATCAAGATTTTTAATGATGAATATTGATGATTCTAATTCAATAAGACCTTTTAACCAAATTAATTTAGATGAACTAGAATCTATTGATTTTTGGATATTATCAAAATTAAATAAAACAATTAGCTTAGTTGATAATCAAATATCAACCTACAAATTAAACGAAGCAATTAAAACTATATATAATTTTGTATGGAGAGATTTTTGCGATTGGTACATTGAGTTTTCTAAAAATAGAATGTATGGTAATAATGCTAAAGAAAAAGAGATTAATATTTCAGTTGCTGTCCACGTTCTGAAAACTATTTTAAAATTATTACATCCTTATGCTCCATTTATTACTGAAGAAATATGGTCATTTTTTGAAAATAAAGATGAAAATATACTAGTTAAAAACCAATGGCCATCTGTAAATGAAGAATTGATTAATATTAATATACAAGAAGAATTAAACTTTATAATGAATGTTATTTCTGCAATTAGAAACATTAGATCTGAATTAAATGTTTCTCCTAAAAAAGAAGCAGAATTAATATGTCGTGGCACAAAAGATAAAATTGAAATCATTGTGAGAAACAAAAAATATTTTCAATCTTTAACAAAAATAAAATCAATTTCAGCAGGCGAAGATGTAGAAAAACCAAATTTATGTTCTACAGCAGTAATAAATGATGTAGAAATATTTTTACCGCTAGCTGATTTAATAGATATTAATAAAGAGGTTAATCGTTTAAAATTAAATATAAAAGATATCGAAGGTAGAATGAATTCTGTTAAGAAAAAATTAGATAATGAAAATTTTCTTAAAAGAGCACCTGAAAATATAGTTAATCATGAAAAAGAAAAATATATTAGTTACAAAAATGATTATGATAAGTTAGTTGAAAATTTAAAAAGCTTAATATCATAAAATATTTAATTTGAATAATTCCAATTACACATTTGATAAAAATACAGATATAAAATTTTTAAAAAGTGTCGGTCCTAAGCGTGCTCAAGCATTATATCAAAATGATATTAATACTGTTTCTGATATTTTAAAACACTATCCTAGAAAATATTTAGATAGAACAAATATTAAAAAAATATCTGACCTGATTGTCAATGAAAAAGCTGTTGTAGTAGCAAAAGTTATTTCAATGAGTGTAAAAAGAACAAAAAAAGGTAGTTTTTTTCAATTAACATTGACAGATACAAAAAATACAATAAATGGATTATGGTTTCATGGTGTATCTTGGATTATGGAAAAGTTTAATGAGGGAGATATAGTAGCTTTATTTGGAAAAATTGAGTTTTATCAAGGATATAGAATTATACATCCAGAATTTGATATTTTAGATGCTGACGATGACCCAATTAATACTGCTAGAATTGTTCCGCTGTATTCATCGAATAATATTTTAAAAAAAGCTGGATTTGATACACGGGGAATTAGAAGGTTATTACTACAAATTTTTAATAAGAATAAAAATATTTTTGTAGATTTTTTTAACATATCTATTTTAAAAAAAGAAGGTCTTCTAGAGTTAAATAAATCTATTTATTCAATTCATAATCCAATTGACCAATTTTCTATTGATACAGCATTATACAGATTGAAATTTAATGAACACTTTTTCCTTCAATTATTAAAAGCATTAAATAAAAAAAAGAATGAATCTTATAAAGGAAAAGAATATAAAGAACTTGGTAAGTATGCAGTAGAAATTTATAAATCTTTAAGTTTTAATTTAACAGAATCACAAATTAAATCTCTTAGAGATATTAGATCTGATTTAAAATTAAAAAAACCAATGAATAGATTAATTCAAGGTGATGTTGGCTGCGGTAAAACAATTGTAGCTGTTATTACCGCCGCAATCGTGGTAGGGCATAATTCACAAATTGCTATTATGGCGCCAACTGAAATTCTTGCAGAACAACACTTTAATAGTTTTATTAAACATTTTAAAAACTATAATATTTCTTGTGAATTATTAATTAGTAATATTAATAAAACTGATAAGAATGACATATATAAAAAGTTAGAAAATGGAGAAATTAATATTATTGTTGGAACCCATGCGTTAATTCAAGAAAAGGTTAAATTTAAAGATTTAGGTCTTGTAATCATAGATGAGCAGCATAGATTTGGTGTAGGACAGAGAAAAGGTTTATTAGATAAAGGTAATAATCCTAATGTTTTATCTATGACTGCTACGCCCATACCTAGAACTTTAGCTTTTACTATTCATGGAGATATGGATATTTCTTGGATAGATGAAATGCCTCAAAATAGAAAATCAATCATAACAAAATTAATTAATGATGAAAATATTCACTTAGTTTATGATCATATGAAAAAAGAAATGGACAAAGGAAATTATTGCTATGTAGTATATCCATTAATTGAAGAGTCAGATAAAATGGATTTAAAAGATGCAAAATCTGGTTATGAATTATTACAAAAAATATTTAATAATTATAAATTGGGATTTATGCATGGAAAATTGGTGAAAGATAAAAAAAATAAGCTTATGAATCAATTTATCAATGGTGAAATACAATGCTTAATTTCTACAACGGTAATTGAAGTTGGAATTGATCATAAAATGGCTACGATTATGGCAATTGAGAATTCAGAAAGATTTGGATTAACACAATTGCATCAATTAAGAGGTAGAGTTGGAAGAAGTTCTTTGCAGTCATATTGTTATCTCATTCAAAGGAAAGAAACTTTTAATTCAAATCAAAGATTAAAAATTATGGAACAAACATCAGATGGTTTTATCATTTCAGATGAAGATCTGAAATTAAGAGGTCCGGGTGATTTTTTTGGTACTAGGCAGCATGGATATTTAAATTCTGGTTTAATAAATTTTAGTCAAGATAGAGAAATAATAAATAGAGCACGAAAATTAGCATTTAAAATAATTGATGAAGATCCAAAATTAGAATTAGAAAAAAATAAATTAATTAAATCAGAATTCATGATAAATTATAAGGATATGTTAGAGTTTATTAATATTGGTTAAATGCATAAGAATATAAATAAAATATTATTGGTGTTGTCATTTTTTATTCCTTTCGTAGTTTATATTTTAACAATGGCACCCACAGTATCTTTTTGGGATTGTGGCGAATTCATTGCAACTTCCTATATATTAGGCGTTCCACATCCCCCAGGTGCACCCTTTTACTTGCTGTTAGGAAATATTTTTAGTTCATTACCTTTATTTGATGATATAGGTGCTAGGATTAATTTTATATCTCCAATCGCAAGCGCATTATCTGTAATGTTTCTATATTTAATTATTGTTTACTTAATAGAAGAGTATAGAGGGAAAGCAAAAGATTATTTAGATTCAATGATTAATTATGGTAGTGCTTTTACAGCTTCATTAACTTTTGCATTTACTGATTCTCACTGGTTTAATGCTGTTGAAGCTGAAGTTTATTCAGTATCAACTTTCTTTACATCTATAGTTGTTTGGATGATTCTTAAATGGTCAAAAAATCATACTAAAAATTGGAATTTAAGGTATTTATTAATTATTATTTATATGTTAGGATTAGCAATTGGAGTACATCTTTTAAATTTATTAACTCTTCCATTTGTTATGTTAATTATATATTTTAAAAAATTCAATTTCAATATAAAAACATTTATAGCTCCGGTACTACTATCACTGATTATTTTTATAACAATTTATATAGGCATTATAAAAGGTATTCCAGATTTAATGAATAAATTAAACGGAAATTTATTTTTCATTATTTTATTACCAGTTTTAATTATTACCTCAATTGCATTATTAATATTAAAGAAAAAAAATAAATTTTTAAATATATATGCATATTGTTTTTCAGCTATTTCGTTCTGCTTTATTTCTTTTTTGATTGCCAATTCATTGTTAATTAAGAGTCCGTCACAGCTATCAGATAATCTACATATTAAATTAATTGATGTTCAAAATCAGATAGATTTATATGATAAAGAAATTTATAAATTAACTAATCAAATTGAAAACAATCGCAATTCATTAAATCAACAGGGATTAAAAGATAAAGTTAATACTCTTATTATTACAAGAAATAATCAAGTGGATGAATTCAAATACTTGTATGATGATTATATTTCATTTGAAAAATTAAAAAATAATATATCATTTGTTAATCTTTTAAAATGGCAATCTAGAAGCAGTATTTTTTTGTTAGTATCATTAATCTGTCTGATTTGCTTTATATTTTATCGTTCCTACAATAGCTCAAACTACCAGTTTGAAATAGTTAATAAATTCATATTCTCAAGCCTCTTGTTAGTTTTGATTGGCTATTCAACATATATATTAATATTTATTAGGGCAGAACAATATCCTCGGATAAATGAAAATAATCCGAATACAGTTGATAGAGCTTTATCATACATGAATAGAGATCAATATGGAGATTGGGATATTTTAAATTGGAAATCAACAATGTCAAGGGCGGAGAATACAAACTGGAAGAGATATACACTAGATAAAAATAATCCTACTTTTAATGAACAGATGAATTTCTTCTTTAATTATCAAGTTAGTGAAATGTATTTAAGATACTTTGCATGGCAATTTATTGGTAGAGGAGATAAAGAAGATTTTCCTTGGTATATAAGTGACCTAAATGGAAATTTAATAGGTAATGAAAAATTAGATGGAATAAATACTTTTAGATACGGTATTCCGTTAGCCTTTATATTTGGTCTATTTGGTTTATTTATTCATTTTAAAAAAGATCCCAAGAGAGCTTTTGCAGTATTAAGTTTATTTTTAGCAACGGGATTGTTAATTATTATCTACTTAAACCAATATGATCCTCAGCCTAGAGAAAGAGATTATTCTTTTGTAGGTAGTTTTTTTACATTTTCAATTTGGATAGGAATTGGTCTATCTGCATTTTTGAATAAAGTAAGAAAAATTATTAAAAATAATAATATATCATCTTTCTTTTTAACCTCGTTATTAATATCAATTTTTATATTTATGCCAATGAAAATCTTAGGAACAGATTATTTTGAACATAATAGAAATAATAATTTTGTTGCATGGGATTATGGGTATAATTTGCTTAACTCATGTGAACCAAACGGTATTATTTTTACAAATGGAGATAATGATACATTCCCTTTATGGTATCTTCAAGAAGTAGAAAATATTAGGCGCGATGTAAAAGTTATAAATTTAAGTTTATTAAATACACCATGGTATATAGAACAACTAATGAAGCATGAACCTCAATTAGAGTTTGATTTTAGTAAAGATATTTTTAGTGATGATATTTATAAGATTGATCCTTGGTATGCAACGGAATCTGCATTTGAATTATGTGGTCAGAAATTCAATGAAGAAGAGTCCTGGAGTAAGCTTGAATGTACATTAAACAGTAATAATCCAATATCTTTTACTATAAGACCAACATTAATTGGTAGATTATTGAGAGTCCAGGATTATATGATTTTAAAAATTATTAATGATATTAATGTTACAAGGCCTATATATTTTGCAGCAACAGTTGCTCCAAATAATCAAATTGGATTAGAGCGTTATCTGTCAATGGAAGGAATGACTTATAGAGTTATTATAGACAAAAATAAAATTAATCCCATAAATTATAAAAAAATGAAACAAAATTTAATGGAATCCAATCTAGAAAAAATTATTAAGGATGAAATTTCTTATACACAGATAATTGAAAGTGGTGAGGGTATATATAGATATTCTGGATTAGATGATAATGGTATTTATTTTAATGATAATATTAAGAGGTTAGTACAGAATTATAGAATTGGATTTATTAGATTAGCTCAGTATGATATTAAAGAAGGAAATTATTTAGAAGCAGAAAATCTAATATCAATGATGGATAGTTACTTTCCTCCCGATATGTTAGAAATTGAACCTGGACTTGTGGTCTTAATCAGCGATTCAATTTATGGCTCTACAAATAATACGGTAAAACAATTAGAAATCTTAAAACGTTTATTTAATAAAAAAATTGATATTCAAACTGAAATTTATTTACTCCATAAATTAGCCGAGCTTAATGATTTAGAATTTATTAAACAAAGAGCAACAGCACTATTTACAAAAAATTCTGATAATTTAAATTTTGAATTACAAAAGTATATAGGAGATATTTTATCAGATAACTTAGAATCCAATGAATTTATTTCTTATTGCAATGAACTCTTTAAAGAGTACAAGCCAATCGGATTACTATATTCTATTGTAAGAGTTTATGATGAATTAGGTGAATCAGATAAAGCAATTAGCCTTATTGAAGATTTTTTAAATGAATATCCTCAAAATAATGAACTTATTCAGCTATATGATTATTTGATTCAAATTAATTCAATTAATTAATTATGAATAAAGTTTCAATTATTATACCCCACTATAATAATTTTTCAATTATTGATCAATGTTTAAAATCACTTCAAAAGTTAGTATATAAGAATATTGAAATAATTGTAATTGATAATAATTCTTATGATGATAGCTTTGATAAGATTAAGAATAATTATAAAAATGTCATTTTAAAAAAATCACCAAAAAATTTAGGTTATGCTGGAGGATGTAATTTAGGAGCAAGTTTTGCTACCGGCAATTATTTACTATTTCTTAATAATGATACAATACAAAACCCAGATTTTTTAAATCATATGGTTAAAAGTTTAGATGGAAATGATAAAATTGCATCCGTTCAACCAAAAATTAAAAATTTTAAAAATAGAGATTTATTTGATTATGCTGGCGCATGTGGAGGTTATATAGATTATTTAATCTACCCATTTTGTAGAGGAAGAATTTTTGATACAATTGAAAAAGATAATATGCAGTATGAAGAATCTAAAGATGTATTTTGGACTTCAGGAACTTGTTTTTTAACTAGAAAATCAATTTTTATAAATTTAGATGGATTTGATGAGAAACTATTTGCGCATATGGAGGAAATTGATTTTTGCTGGAAATGTAATTTAGCTGATTATAAATGTATAATAAATCCACAATCAATTATCTATCATCATGGTGGAAAAACTTTAGATTATGATTCGCCTTACAAAAAATATTTAAATCATAGGAATAGTTTGATTCTATTACTGAGTAATTATGAGTTTGTAAACGTAGTTAAAATATTTCCATTAAGATTACTTCTAGAAGTTATTTCATCTATAAAAGATTTATTAAGTTTAAAACCATTACATTTTATTTCACATTATTTATCAATATTATCATTATTAAATCTTCCTTATATACTTAAAAAGAGAGTAGTAGTGAAGAAAATAAGAGTATTAAGTGATAGTTCTTTATTTAATAAAAAAATTATTTATTCAAATAGTATAGTTTGGGATTATTTCATTCAAGGTAAATACTTCTTTAAGAATTTATTTAATTAATGATTGTGCCGAGGAAGAGACTCGAACTCTTACGCTATTAAGCACTGGTTCCTAAGACCAGCGTGTCTACCAATTCCACCACCCCGGCAGCTAAATCAAAGCCCAAATTTATACAACTTCATATGTAAAAACATACTTAATAATTATAACTTAGATTAAAGAAGTAATTGTTTTGTTTGATATTATAAATTGAATCATTAGATGTTGTCCACATAAAGTTTAACGGTCCTAAAATAGACATAACTCTAAGCCCAATCCCAAAGCTTGATAAATTATTATTTACATCACCATTATGTTTAAATTTTGATTTATATATATGATTATATAAAAATCTTATAGTAGTACTATTTTTATAATCTATATTTAGCTCTAATCCGTGCGACAATAAATTATTAACAAATAGATTGAATTGACTAAATGAAAGAGTTCTATCATATGGGAGATAATGTATACTTTTACATATTAATAAATTATCACTATGATTTAAATTACTATGAATTACATCTCCGTAATATTTTATTCTAGATGAATTAGACAATTCAAAGTAATGATTGAATTCTAATTTACCTAAATAGTATTTGTAGTTATCATTACTTTTTTCAAATGTATATTTATAATTATATCCTTTTTTTGGATAAAGGATATTATCAATTTGATCAATATTTAAATTAAAACTATAGTAGTAAAAATTTTCAGTATTAAATAAAGCTTGATAATTTATTTTTTGTTTATGAATTCCAAAATCAAAGTATCCATATTTCTTGAAATTAAAAATAGCATTAAATGAATAATCTCTTATGTATATAGATTGTCTATCTATAGAGTTATCTGAATTATAGTAATTAACTTCTTTTTTTATATTTTTTAATTTGATAACAGGTATAAATTTTGATTGATAATTAAAATTTTCTATATAATAAATATTCATATTGTTTTCTTTAATTGTATTACCAATTTTAATTTGTTCTGTAATTCTAAATTTTTCAATTGGTTTGTTTATCAAATCAAATTTTATGTCTCCAATAATTTTATAGTAATCATGCCATCTAGCAGCGACTTTCATTTTATTATTAGCATTTTCTTTAATAATAAATTTTAAATCTACCTTATTATGATTATAATTTTTCAATTCATATCTAATATTATCAAACAAATCTAGGTTATAGGCCTTATCTATATTACTTTGCAGATTATTGAAATCTAATTGTTCATCTTTATTTACATTTAAAATATCTTTAATAAATGATTCTGAAAGTTTTTTATTTCCTACTATTGAAATGTTATTAATAGTGATAGATGGTTTTTTTTCAATAGAGAAAATCAGTTTGTACCCATTTACTTCATTATAAAGCTTATAATTAAAGTTGATATATATTTTTGATTTTCTTATTTGGGATAGTCTATCTAAAAAAGACTCTTTTGATATAGTAAAAGGGTATAAATACTCAGGAAATATTTCATTTAAATTAATATTATCATTTGATTTAATTAATATACTATTAATTATAAAATCATTTTCTTTGATTGAGGAAAGTATGATTGATTTATTTTCAATATTTAATTTTTTTTGTAATTCTAAGAATTTATCAATTTCTTTATAAACAGCTTTTTGCCCGCTTCTATAAGAATTTTTAAGAGACTCATTATCATATGAACTTCCTGATTTTAAATCTTGCGGTTCAATTAGTATATCTACATATTCTTTATTCTTTATTTTTTTCTGTAGACCATTTAATGATATCGTTTGACGTAAAATGTCAAAAATAGTATTTATATCACTAGACTCTCTCAACGAATTAGAAACATTTACTCCAATAACTATATCGGCTCCAATTTTTTTAGCAATATCTGTTGGAAAATTATTACATACCCCTCCATCTATAAGCAAAGACCCGTCATT
>TARA_Y100000385_G_scaffold159407_1_pt1 | contig 26476 bp, 22 predicted proteins | sample TARA_Y100000385 | Tara Oceans TARA_Y100000385 (sample SAMEA2620980) | marine metagenome | biome: marine biome (ENVO:00000447); feature: surface water layer (ENVO:00002042); material: "saline water (ENVO:00002010), including plankton (ENVO:xxxxxxxx)" | depth 5 m
GGTGTATTGTCAAATTACAACATGGGGCTAATTACCAATAACGAGCGATACAATCAGATTATCGATATTTGGACGCACACCAATTCTAAATTGACAAATGCATTGATGACTCGATTGAAAAATGACAATCAAGGATTCAATTCTGTATACATGATGTTTGACTCTGGAGCGAGGGGTTCTAAGGAACAAATTCGACAGTTGAGTGGAATGAGGGGACTTATGGCCAAGCCTAAGAAATCTGGAAATTCGGGTGGTCAAGATATTATTGAAAATCCAATTCTTTCTAACTTTAAGGAAGGTCTTTCCATTCTTGAGTATTTTATTTCCACTCACGGTGCTCGTAAAGGTTTAGCCGATACTGCACTTAAAACTGCAGATGCGGGTTACCTTACTCGTCGTTTGGTAGATGTTTCTCAAGATGTTGTAATTACTGAGCAAGATTGTGGAACTCTTAGAGGTCTTACTGCAACTGCTCTTAAAAATAACGACGAAATAGTAGAGTCACTTTCCGATAGAATTGAAGGAAGAACTGCATTAGTTGATGTTTATGAACCAGAAAGTGATAATGTAATTATAGAAGCTGGTGGGGTAATAACTGATGACATTGCTAAGGAAATTGATGCTGCTGGCATAGAAGAAGTTGAAATTCGATCTGCGCTTACTTGTGAAACGCGTCGAGGCGCTTGTGCAAAGTGCTATGGTAGAAGTTTATCTTCTGGATTTGCTGTTCAAAAAGGCGAATCTGTAGGTGTAATTGCTGCTCAGTCAATCGGTGAACCAGGTACACAGCTTACGCTTCGCACATTCCACGTTGGGGGTACAGCTTCTAATATTGCTGCTGAATCAAAAATCATTGCTAAAGCAAGTGGTAAGTTAGAAATTGACGAACTAAGAACTGTTGTTAAAACAGCGGATAACGGAGATAAAATCGAATGGGTTATTGGACGTTCTGCAGAGATGAGAATCGTTGATGCTAAAACGGGACAAGTATTATTTACAAGTGTTATACCTTATGGAGCTGAAATCTTTAAAAAGAGCGGCGATAAAGTCAAAAAAGACGATAAAATTTGTAAATGGGATCCTTATAATGCTGTAATTCTTACGGAGTTTGATGGGAAGATTGAATTTGAGAACATTGAAAAAGGTGTTACTTACAAGGAAGAATCTGATGAGCAAACTGGATTTACTGAGAAGGTAATTATTGAAAATAGAGACAAGAAAAAGAACCCTACTATTCATGTTCGGGACAAAAAAGGCGAATCTCTTAGGTCTTACAACATTCCAGTTGGAGCACATATCATCATAAACGAGGGTGATAAAGTCACAGGAGGAACAATTTTGGTCAAGATTCCACGTCAAAGTGGTAAGTCGGGCGATATTACTGGGGGATTGCCAAGAGTAACAGAGTTATTCGAAGCACGTAACCCATCGAATCCAGCTGTGGTTTCTGAAATTGACGGTATCGTTAGTTTTGGGAAAATAAAGAGAGGGAATCGAGAAGTTATCGTTGAAGCGAGAAATGGAATGATAAAGAAATATCTAGTTTCCTTATCTAAGCATATTTTGGTTCAAGAGAATGATTTCGTTAAAGCCGGAACACCATTAAGTGATGGAGCTATTACACCAAATGATATTTTAAATATCAAAGGTCCTACAGCTGTTCAAGAGTATATCGTTAATGAAGTGCAAGAAGTTTATCGACTTCAAGGTGTGAAAATTAACGATAAGCATTTTGAAGTAATTGTACGTCAAATGATGCGTAAGGTTGAGATTATGAACTCTGGTGATACTAGATTCCTCGAAAAGCAATTGGTTAATAAGACTGATTTCATTGAAGAGAATGATGGTATTATCGGTAAAATGATTGTTGAAGAGGCTGGCGGTTCTGAGAAGTTTGTAGCTGGTCAAATCATTTCTAAAGTCAATTTCAACGATGAAAATAGTATGCTTGGAAGAAAAGAGCTTACACTACTTCAAGGTAGAGAAGCTAAACCTGCAATAGGTAAAACAATTCTACAAGGTATTACAAGAGCGTCTCTTCAAACAGATAGCTTTATTTCTGCTGCATCTTTCCAAGAGACAACTAAAGTCTTGAATGAGGCTGCCGTAAGAGGTAAAAGAGATTACTTGAAAGGCTTGAAAGAAAATGTTATTGTTGGGCACAAAATTCCGGCAGGAACTGGACTCAGAGAATATGACGATTACATTGTAGGTTCTAAGGAAGAGTATAACAAGTTGCTCGAAACTAAAGAAGACAGTGTTATTTTAGATTAATATTATTAAAATTCAAAAAAGGCCTCTTCGTGAGGCCTTTTTTGTTTTATAGCTTTGAAGAATGGAAGAGAATAAAGAACAAAAAGAAGGTCAAATTAATATTGAATTAACCGAAGAGGTAGCAGAAGGGATATACTCTAATCTTGCTATTATTACACATAGTAATTCTGAATTTATTGTAGATTTCATAAACATTATGCCGGGTACGCCCAAATCAAAAGTAAAGGCAAGAATAGTTCTGACACCGGAGCATGCAAAAAGGCTAAGTGGAGCTCTTGCGGAAAACATACATAAGTATGAGTCAATGCATGGTGAAATTAGGGATACAGGTGCAAACACTCCACCTTCAGTTCCTTTGAACTTTGGAGGCCCAGCTGGTCAAGCTTAGAATAAGGCTTTTTTGTTAAATAGAATATATCCAAAGTGAAATAGAAAAGTAAGCGGTGTGGTGTTTTCTGGCGCTACTTCCGGTACATTATAGTAATAGTTTAAACCTATGCTTACTGGTCCAACAGGAGAGTTGTAGACTAAACTTCCTGTTGCTATGGAGAAAAGAGATTCGAAGCCTATTTTTTCACTTTGTGTGCCGTCATCATTTTTAATAACTCTTCTGTACGGCGACATGAAATACGCGCCAAAGCGAATGTCAAAATTGTTTATTGGAGTTATTATAAATTTTTGGCCAATAGATGCATACTCATATGCCCTAAAGGACTCTAAGAAAAGAGTTTTACTTTCTGGAGTTGGTTGAAATACAGGTGAGCGCAGAATACTTGCTGTATAATTGGAAAATAAGTTTTGATTATTATAATTAATGTCGGAGTAAACGCCCATTCTAACTAGGCCTTGTTTTTTGTAGAAATAATCAAATTTTAAATTTACATTATGCCAGTCATGAAATACATTAGAGAATGTAGAGCCAGTTTCTGCTGTTGTTCCAGGGTTTGTTTCTTCTTCACCGGCACTATATCGATAGCTTAATTTAAAAAGAGTACCTGAACTTGCATAAATTTTACGGTTTTGTGTATTAAATTCATATTGAAACCCTGCCGAATTGGTATTCATTCTAGTGTTGTCTGGAATGTCCTCTGAGGTAAACTCTTTTAATTGGTAGTAATCGTCGTTTAATTCTGCAAATGAATAGATTAACCCTGCTTTTGAATTATTACCAACTGGTGCATTTAAGCGCGCTTCTGCAAATGATTCTGACTGAATAAGGTATGTTGGTTTTTTGTCATCAAAGAAAAAGTCTTTACTCTTAAAATAATTCCAATTATTTAAAACCAAGTCTCCTTCTAATTCTAGTAATAGTGCGGATGTAATGTCAACACTAAATCCAACTAAACCTGAATTATAGAACCTGCCGAAATAAGTGTTTGCTCGAAATCGCCAACCAACTTTGCGGTATTTCATAAACTTCACTCCGACGTATCCTGTGCTTATTGGCCTATTCGAAACATTTCCACCAAATTCAATGGAAAATGGCTTTTCATTTTTGGCAATGATATCAAGGTCATATAAATTTGATTGTGGGTTGAATTTCGCAGTTGGATACAAGGACGATACAAATGGGTCAGCCGAGGTACGATAATAATTCTTCCTAATGTTACTTATAGCTTTTTCGTGATTTTTTTGCCACATATTGTTGGTCAAATAACTGGCTTGCTGCGCTGAAACTCCTTCTATACAAATTCTATCAATTATTAGAGGTGGTTTTTTTGAATTGAACTTTTCTCTTTCATATTTTATTTGGTCTTTTGTTACTTCTGCTGCAACAGACATGCGTATTTGATCAATCTTTCTAATTGTTACTGCATAACCAGAATCAATAATATCTTTAATATTTTTAAATTCGAAAGTACCGTGGTTCGTTTCCGGTTCTATTATAATTCCTTTCGATTTAAGCTGAAAGTCAGTTTTACTAATCAGCATATTTTTTACTTGACTTAATAAGTCATCCTCATTTGATGGGTCTTCATTGCTGGTAACTTTAATTCCTATTATAAAATCCGGATTAAAGTTTTCCGTCATTTTATCGTGAGGAAAGTTATTATACAAACCGCCATCAAATAAAATTCGACCGTCGACTTGAATCGGCTTTAGATAAAATGGGTAAGTAAACGAAGCTCTTACTGCAGTCGCGAGGTCTCCATTTTTGAAAACATACTCTTCTTTTCTATCTATATCAGCAGCTACGCATCTGAAAGGCACAAGCAGACTATCGAAGTTTCCTTTAGCAGCTGAATTAGCAGCCGCAAAAACTTGCATGAGCTGATAATCAACCGAGGAGGGAGTAGCTAAATTAGTGGGAAGTGAAAGAGGAATTGACAAACTCTTAGACAACCTTAATTTCACCATTCCAGCACCATTGTTATGTTCTTTAAAGAAAAAACGGTCTTTGTCCTCTATTTCTCCTCTGGTCATTCGTTGAAATTTATCTGATAAAAAGAAAGCTTCCATTTGTTCAGGAGTGTATCCTGCAGAATACATGGCCCCTACGAATGCCCCTGAACTTGTTCCGGTAATGAAGTCAATTGGAATGTTGTTTTCTTCTAACGCCTTTATTACACCTACATGCGCAATGCCATTAGCTCCGCCACCACTTAATACCAAACCAATACTTTGAGCGTAGCTATTCGAGCCCAAAAAGAAACTGGAAAATAACAGAAGTTGAAAGGTTCGAACGAAAAGATTCACAATACGCAAATGTATGGAATACACCCTATGCTGTCAAAGATGATATTAATCTGGTAAAATATTTAGGCGCTTCGATAATTGCTTTTCCATACCAACTAAATAGCCGACCGTCAACCAAAACAACTTTAGAGTTTTTACAATTCAATTGGAATTGTAATCTGTTTTTTTCTTTAAACGGAAAAGGTTCAGAGGATAGGAAAATGTAGTCAGGGCTTTGCTTATTGAGCCATTTAATACTTATTTCGGGGTATCGCTTTTTCTTCGTTATGTTCTTAAGACCAATTTTATTCAACCAGCTTGAAATAAATGTATCGTTTCCTGCAATCATAATTGGATCTTGCCAAATTACATATGCCACGGTACCGGAAATACCTTCTAATGGTGAATTTATTTGACTTTTTATGGTCGCTGATAATTTCTTAGCTGTTGGAATTTGCAAAAGCCCTTCTAGTTTTGAAACCATTTCTAACCCACTATCCAGGCTACTAACATCACTTATCCAAACAGGATAAGAAAGTCTTAAAGCGTCAATATCTTCTTTTCTGTTTTCCTCTTTATTAGCTATTATGAGGTCTGGCTTAAGTTCGAGGATTTTTTTAATATCGGGATCCTTAGTTCCACCAACAATGTGCTTTTCCTTTCGAAGCCTTAGAGGATGTTCGCAAAATCTTGTAATGCCTATTAAACTGATGTCTGGCTCGTAATGTGCCAAAAGCTCACTGATCGATGGAACAAGTGAGATTATTCTTTTTGGCACAGTAGGAAACAGTAACTCAGTATTTAGTTGATCTACTGTTTTTAAAACCATTATTTTATAGCGTGAATAATGTCGTATTGAGTGATGATATGCGTCTTACCAATCATGTCTTTTACTAATACTGCGGGATGCTCTTTATCAATTTTTTTTGAAATTTCCTCAGTGCTAGCATTTGCTTCTACGTATTCAAAGGGGAAAGCCATTATTGTTTCAACATCGCTATTTAGTACGTCAGCGTTTTCAGTTAATTTTGAAAAAATAATAGATTCAGTAAGAGAACCAACGTTCTTTTCTTTATCGAATACAGGAATCTGAGAAATCCCAAATTGCTGCATTTTTTGAACAACTGAAGAAACTTTTTCGTCAACCTTCGCGGTTACTAATTCATGCTCCTTGTGCTTTTCAATTAGCCCCAAGGCATTAGGCTCAGATTCTAAGAAACCTCGATCTTTCATCCATTCGTCATTGAACATTTTACCGACATATCTGCTGCCATGATCATGAAATAAAACCACGACAACATCTTCTGGTTTGAAGGTTTCTTTTAATTGAAGTATGCCAGAAATTGCAGCACCAGCTGAATTACCTACAAAGATTCCTTCTTTTCGAGCAAGGTGACGAGTAAATAACGCAGCATCCTTATCGGTTACTTTTTCAAAATGGTCAATAATACCAAAATCTACATTTTTTGGAAGTATGTCTTCACCAATGCCCTCAGTTACATATGGGTAAATTTCATTTTCATCAAACTCACCAGTTTCATGGTACTTTTTGAAAACTGAACCATAAGTGTCAATTCCAATAATCTTAATTTTTGGATTTTTTTCTTTCAAGTATTTACCTACTCCTGAAATTGTTCCTCCGGTTCCAACTCCAACTACAAAATGAGTGATTTTACCATCAGTTTGCTCCCATATTTCTGGACCTGTGCTCATATAATGAGCTTTAGCATTTGATGCATTATCGTATTGATTTACATAAAAAGAGTTAGGAATTTCTTTTGCCAATCGTTTTGCAACAGAGTAATATGATCGCGGATCGTCAGGCTCTACATTTGTTGGGGTAACGATAACTTCAGCACCCATTGCGCGAAGAATATCCATTTTTTCCTTACTCTGTTTATCAGCAAGCGTACAAATCAACTTATATCCTTTTTCAATACAAGCTAGTGCCAAACCCATTCCTGTATTTCCACTAGTTCCTTCAATAACAGTACCGCCAGGCTTTATCAAACCGTCCTTTTCAGCGTCTTGAATCATTTGTAGCGCCATTCTATCTTTTACTGAATTGCCTGGGTTCGTTGTCTCTACTTTTGCGAGAATCAACCCATTTACGCCTTCAGTCAAACGATTTAGTTTAACGAGAGGCGTATTTCCAATAGTTTCTAAGATATTGTTGTAATATTTCATGCTATTTCTTTGTGCAAAAGTACTTGTATCTAGTTAAAGCGTATGGATTTTGAAGGTAAAATATTGCTAATTACCAGCGCTGGCAAAAGCAGCATAATAAAGCACAGTATAAAAGTAGCGAGGTTTAAAATTGCCCACTCAACTATTCCAAGATCAACAGGCACGTAATCCATGTAATAGGATGTCTTATCTAGCCCTATTAAATGAAATTTATCTTGCAGATAAATAAATCCAAGCCCCAGTAGATTACCCCAAAACATTCCTGATAAGATAAGGTATGAGGCCATATAAATAAATACTTTTCGCAATTGCCTGTTTGTTGCACCAATTGCCTTCATAATGCCAATCATATTGGTTTTTTCTAGAATAAGAATCAGAAGGGCAGTAATCATATTAATACCACAAACAAGCGTAAGTAAGGTTACAATCACAATAACATTAAGATCTTGTAATTCTAGCCAACTGAAAATTTCAGGATATTGCTGTGTAATGGTCGTTGTATTTAGGCGAGTAGGTATTTTCTTGTATAAAATTTTGTCCATTTGAAATAAATCCTCGTACCGGTTTAATAGCACTTCATACCCACTAATTTGGTTTCCCGACCATTCATTAAGCCGTTGTATGTGCTTGATGTCCAACAAGATGTATGCTTTATCGAATTGTTGCATTCCAGTATTGTAAATTCCTGTAATAGTGAGCTTTCTAGGACGACTTTTTCCATTTTGAATAAAGTAAATGAGCAATTTGTCATTCAATTTGAGTTTTAGCTGATTGGCTAGGTGTCTTGAAACAATAACCGAATTTGATTTAACGCTATCGTTAATTTCAAGAATAGCGCCTTCTTCCATGTTTTGTGAAAAGAATTTCCAATTAAAATCTGCACCAATTCCTTTGGCTATAATTCCTGCAATTTCTTCATTTGTTTTAATGATACCTTCCTTAAGGGCATACATCTGAATGGACGCAACTCCCTCTTCATTTGCTAGACTTGGATAAAAAGGTTGGTTTTTCTCCATTGGTTTAAAGTTCAATGGGTTTTCGTAGTTAAATTCTGTAATTTGAATGTGCGCACCAAAGCCAATTACTTTGCTCCTAATCTCACTTTGAAAGCCTTTTACCACTGCCAAAGAAACCAGCATTAAGAGCAGGCCCAATGCCACACCAATTATTGAGAATCGAAGAATCACCCTGGTTCCTTGGTTAATGGAATTGTCAGTGTTTTTCGACTTTATAATACGTTTTGCTATAAACAATTCAAAGTTCACAGAATACCTCGCGTTTTGGGCAAAGGAATACAAAAAGGAACAACATTTGAAGGCTATAAGCTATGTGTTTTAAGGTTTTCAACATTTTCTTTGCTTTTGCATTCTTAAGCCTATCGATTTATGGGCAAGATTCGACAGTTTATTTTAAAACCAATACTACTGTTATAAATGGCGCAGAGCGGTTTAATGAATATGAAAATATTCTCAGGGAAGAAAAAGTAGCTGTAGTTGCAAACCAGAGCTCTGTCATAAATGACAGCCTTCATCTCGTAGACTTTTTAATAGAAAAAGAAATCAATATCCTCAGAGTATTCTCTCCGGAACATGGCTTTAGAGGAAAGGCAGATGCAGGTGCTCATATTAAGGATCAGCGTGATGCGAAAACAGGTTTGAAGCTTATTAGCCTTTATGGAAAAAGTAAGAAGCCTTCATACGATCATTTAGCAGATGTAAACGTTGTTGTGCTGGACCTGCAAGATGTAGGGGTACGATTTTACACCTACATATCCACAATGCATTATGTAATGACCGCTTGTGCCGAAATGAAAATTAAGGTAGTTGTTCTAGATCGACCAAATCCAAATGGTTTTTACGTAGACGGCCCTATATTGGATCCTGAATTTCAGTCTTTTGTCGGCATGCATAAGGTGCCCATTGTGCACGGAATGACAATAGGGGAGTATGCTAAGATGATAAATTCAGAAGGGTGGCTAGAAAATGGCGTAAAATGTGACTTAACTGTTGTTCCTTGCCTTAATTACGACCACAACGACTATTATAAATTAGGGATAAAGCCATCTCCTAATTTGCCAAATTCGGCGTCTATTTTCTTATATCCGTCTTTGGCTCTATTTGAAGGAACCGTCGTAAGTGTTGGAAGAGGAACGGAAACACCTTTTCAAATTATCGGACATCCGAACATAAAAGAAGGAGACTTGGAATTTACTCCTCAAAGTTTTCCTGGTGCTAAATCACCAAAGCTCATGGGACAAAAGTGTACTGGATATCATTTGAAGAGTTTTGGAGAATCTACACTGCCTAAAAGGAAACAGCTGTATTTATTTTGGTTACTAACTATGTACAAAGAGATAAACACGGAAGAAACTTCATTCTTTTTATCAAATGGCTTTTTTGATCGCTTAGCGGGAACAGATAAGCTGAGAAAACAAATTGAAAGCAGTTTAAAGGAAGATGAAATTCGAGCATCTTGGCAGGAAGGGTTGATTGAATTTAAAAAGATTAGAAGCAAATATTTGCTTTACGCCGACTTTGAGTAGCTGTTATTTGGCAGCAACTGGAGGCGCTTGAATCACCTTAACTACTTTATTTCCTTTGTAATACAAAGCACAGTGGGTGTTGCCTTCTGGATTGTAGAAAGTCCAATAACCATCTTTTTTGTTTTTGTTAAAGAATGCATTAGTTACCTGTAGACCATCTTCCGTAAAATCTTGCCATAATCCATGTTTATGACCATTTTTGAAATGACTGATTGATTTGACGGCTCCACTTTTATAAAAATGCGTAATGCGTATGGTCTGATTCTTTTGCTTGGCGTATTCGTACTTAATATTCCCATTGCGATAGTATTTGTATTTAACCACCGAACGACCTATACATAGGCTTGGAATTAGAAGTGCGAGTATTAAAAGTATTCTTATCATTAACTTAATGTTACGTCAAAGTTACTAAAAAATTAACGTAGAGTTAACATTGGGGTAAATTTAACATTGCTAAAGACACTTGAGGGGCTCAAAACACTAGCTAATAAGTGTATTTTTGAAGACCCATAAAAATGCTTGAAATGGAGCGAAAAGAAGAGCTTGTAAAAGAAATAAAGACTTTAATAAAGTCTGATAACATACTGGAAGTTAAACGAGAGATAGAATCATTACTTAAAGAATATGATTCTATTTTTGAGAAAGAAACAGCGGAGAAATTGGCTGTTTTTGTTTCTGATGGCGATAAGCCTGAATTCTTTTCTATGCCAAAAGATGATAGCGATCATGCTATGGAAGCATTTAAAACTCAGTTTAAAGAGAAAGTTAAAAATGCCCAGGAATCAAAGAAGGCAGCTGAAAAAAAGAACTACGAGATTAAGCAATTGTTGCTCAATGAGCTAAAGCATTTAGTTGAGAATGAGGATAGAATAAGTGCTGCTTACGATTCTTTTAACGATATAAAAGAGCGTTGGGCAAATGTGGGTAACATTCCACAGAACCATGTCAAAGAAATGCAGCATGAATTCCGATTATTGACTGAGGAGTTTTATTACAAGATTCAGATTTATAAAGAACTGAAGCAAAATGACCTTAAGAAGAACTTCGAGCAAAAACAAGACGTAATAGCCCGCTTAAAAACACTTTTGAAAGAAGATAATATTAAAGAACTGGAAGTTCTTATGCGTGCTTTACTAGTTGAATGGGATACTATAGGGCCAACATTCAAGGAGAAATGGGAAGAAATAAAAACTGATTTTTATGGAACTTACCACGAACTGAATGACAAAATAAAAACACATTACAAGCAAATAAGAGACGAGCAAAAGCAAAATCTTGATAAGAAAAGAGCGCTAATTGAAAAAGTAAAATCCTTGCTTAGTGAGGAATTGAAAACTACTAAACATTGGCAAACTGCCTCTAGCACAATAAAGGAATACCAAGAAGAATGGAAGAAAATTGGATTTGTTCCAGCTGCATACAACCAAAAAGTATGGAATGAGTTTAGAAGTGTCGGTAATGAACTGTTTGCGAAAAAGAAAGAATTTTTTGGAGAAATTAAATCTCAACAAAAGGAAATATTTAAAGTAAAAAAAGACCTTATAGCCTCAGCCGAAGAGCTTGTAGCCTCATTTAAAGAGGAAGGGAAAGCAGATTGGGCTATTGCAACAAAAGGCATTATATCGCTGCAAAGGGATTGGAAAAAGGCAGGCTCAGCTATTCGTCAAGACGAGCAAAAACTATGGAATAAGTTTAGAAAAACCTGCGATGAGTTTTTTGAGGTAAAAGATCAACAAAATAAAAGCCTACGAGATGCTGAGGAAAAGAATCTAAAGGTGAAGGACGAGATAATTGGGGAATTGAAGGATTTTAAACCTGGAAAAACTCAGGATAATTCATTAGCGTCAATTGATGCGTTAACTGCAAAATATAATGCAGTGGGTTTTGTGCCATTTAAGCAAAAAGAGAAACAAGAAAAAGCATTTGAAAAAGCCGTTGAAAGTGCTTATAAAATTGCTGGTGTTTCAAAGTCACAAAAAGAGGAATTGTTGTTCAATCAAAAAGTTGAGCAATTAAAGTCTGGAAAAAACAGTTTGAAATCGCTAGAATACGAGCTAAAATCTGTGCGTCAAGATATTAATAAAGCAAAAGGGCAAGAACTTCAGTTGGCAAATAATCTTGGTTTCTTTTCTGGCAGCGATACTAATCCATTGATAAAAAAAGCAAAAGCTGATCATTCTCAAGCTGTTTCAAAACGAGAAGGGCTAGAGGCGAGAATGAAACAATTAAATATTGAAATTAATGCTGCGAAAAAGGCTGAAGAAGCTGAAAATGCAGAAAATACCGAAGAAGTAGGAGGAGGCGAGTAATGGCAATAGCAGAAAAGACAGCTCCAGTTTCAACAATTGAGCGATCTATTTTTGAAAAAGCGTACCGTTTAATGCTTACCGCCAGAACGTTGAGTGATAAATACGAGGACAACGCAAAACTTACCGCTAAGTATGTTCATGCTACTTCTAGAGGACATGAGGCGGTTCAGCTAGCTCTAGGAATGCAATTATTGCCTCAGGATTTTGTTGCACCTTATTACAGAGACGATTCAATTTTATTAGGAATTGGAATGTCTCCTTATGAGCTTATGTTGCAACTTTTTGCCAAAAAAGATGACCCATTCTCAGGAGGACGAACTTACTATAGCCACCCTAGTTTGAGAAGAGAGGATATGCCAAAGATTCCTCATCAATCTTCTGCAACAGGAATGCAAGCCATTCCAATTACAGGTGTTGCTATGGGCATGCAATACAAAGAGAAATTGGGAATTGCCGAAAATGTTGGCGACGATAAACCAATTGCGGTTTGTTCAATTGGCGATGCTGCTACTACAGAGGGAGAATATTCGGAGGCAATGCAAATGGCAGCAGTCAAGCAATTCCCTATTTTGTTTTTTGTACAAGATAATGAATGGGATATATCGGCAAATGCTGAAGAAATTCGCGCTCAAAACGCTGCTGAATACGCCAAAGGGTTTAACGGAATTGAAGTTCGATCAATTGACGGAAGTAATTTCGAAGAATCGTATTCAACCTTGCAAGAAATTATCGGAATAATGCGTAAAGAGCGCAGACCGTTTCTTTTACATGCCAAAGTTCCATTATTGGGCCATCATACCTCGGGTGTTCGAAGAGAGTGGTATAGAGATGATTTAGAAGAGCATAAAACTAGAGATCCGCTTCCAAAATTGCACAAACAACTACTGGATTTAGGGTTTAATCAAACAGACTTAGATATAGTCCAAAAAGATATATCAGCCTTAGTAGAAAAGGAATTTGAAGAGGCAAAAGATGCACCTGATCCTGAGCCAACCGATTTGTTTGACTATGATTTTGCTCCTACACCAATAACCGAGGAAAAAGGCATTCGAGAGCCAGCCGGAAAAGAAGCAACCGTAATGGTTGATAGTGCATTATTTGCCATACAAGAACTGATGACTGCTGATAAAAACTGCTTGTTGTACGGACAAGATGTTGGAGGTAGACTAGGAGGAGTATTCAGAGAAGCGGCAACCTTAGCTCAAAAATTCGGAGACGATAGAGTATTTAATACGCCGATACAAGAAGCGTTTATCGTAGGTTCAACTGTTGGAATGTCAGCTGTTGGTTTAAAACCAATAGTTGAGGTTCAATTTGCCGATTATATATGGCCAGGGCTAAATCAATTGTTTACTGAAGTTAGTCGTAGTTTTTATTTGTCGAACGGAAAATGGCCAGTAAGTTCTATTCTTCGAGTTCCAATTGGAGCTTATGGAAGTGGAGGACCGTATCATTCTTCTTCGGTAGAGTCTATTCTCACAAGTATTCGTGGAATTAAAATAGCTTATCCAAGTACTGGTGCAGATTTAAAAGGTTTAATGAAAGCTGCTTATTACGATCCGAATCCAGTTGTAATGCTAGAGCATAAAGGATTGTATTGGTCAAAAATTAAAGGTACTGAAGGTGCTAAAACCATAGAACCTGACGCGGATTATGTAATTCCGTTTGGAAAAGGTAGAGTAGTTCAGTCGGCAAATGAAGGTGAAAATTCATGTGCAATTATTACTTATGGAATGGGTGTTTATTGGGCGTTAGCAGCTTCAAAAGACATTGCCGATCGCATAGAGATTATTGATTTGAGAACGCTTTATCCTTTAGATGAAAATTTAGTTTTTGAAACGGTAAAAAAGCACAGTAAGTGTTTGGTGGTTACAGAAGAACCGTTGCAAAATAGTTTTGCAATGAGCTTGGTTGGAGCGATTCAAGGCGAATGTTTTGAACAGTTAGATGCTCCAGTAATGGCTATTGGCTCTGAAAATATGCCAGCAATTCCATTGAACTCAATTTTAGAAACGGCAATGATTCCAAATGCAGAAAAGGTTAGAGTTAAGCTGCAACAATTATTGGATTACTAGAAGATATAGCGATTTTGCTTTTCCTTTAAAAAACGAAGCTGACAATCGTTATTGGAATTAACGCTCTTTTCATTTCATTAAAAGGGAAGTCCAAAAATTCTTTTCATCTTTGAAGCAATGCGTTTTTCGGCTTCCTTTTTTCTTTTTATTATCGGATGGGCTTTCTGTCCTATTGCGGCGAACGGCCAATGGGTAAAGGAGGATGATACTTCTCGAATTTGGCTCAATGCCGGAATCTATTTAAGCGATAGTTCATTTTTTAGTAATGCACCTGATTTGCTATGGGCAAATTTTACAGAAGAAACTTGGCGGAAAAAAGACTCACTAGAACGAAGAAGAATTCTTGTGGGAATTGGTATTCCTGATTATTTTAACGGAAACATTCGAATAAAAACACGTTTTGCCTACGGAATAGACTCAGCAGGTAAAGAGCGGTTTGTAAGTTTGAAGGAAGTGTTTGCTATAACCGTATTAGGTACTCCTTATTTAAATATTTCAGAAGCAGTAAACGAAAACTTTATTAAGGTGACCATGCAAGGTGTTATTAGCTATGTGCAGTATTACCGTCGTGTGCCTGATCCATTCTCAGTTTCAGCTGGAGCCTTATACAATGAGCCTAGAGAGGCATCAGAATACATCGAAGAGATAGTGGATTTTGAAGCCAGAGAAATTGTTCGAAAAACACGGGGAAATTTAGAAAAGATAGTAGAGCGAGACCCTGATTTGAGCAGTCAATTCCAGAACGAAAAAAGGAACTACGCTACTTTAATGAAATACATAAAAGCATATAATGATAAACATCAATTTGAATTTGAGTAAGCTTTAAATGTGCCCAGCGCGCACACTTTTAACTCTTCACCGCAACTTATTTTCCCTTCCACAACCAATGTTGATTTTCCGCGCTGCAAAACCTTACCAACCCCGATTAGCTTTTCGTTGGTAAAAACAGGCTTCATGTAGTTGATTTTGAACTCGATAGTGGCCACTAGTTTGTTTTCACTTTCAACTTCACTCAGGGCCGCAACACCAAGAATTCCGTCCATAAAACCAGCAATAGCGCCTCCATGTGTCATTCCTTTAATTGCTTCCAGGTGTTTACTAGTGGTTAAATAATACTCGACATGTCCTTGCTCAATAATGTTAAACTCCATGCCCAAGTATTGCCCAAACTGGTTATTCCTTATATACTCTTCAATTAACTTTGACATTGCAATGTTTTGGGGCTAAATTAAAACACTATTCGTACTATTTGATAGCTTTGGCTTATGATTAATAAAATTCGGCGGTTTTTTGAAGTTGAAATTTGGAATGTAGGCAGCCACATTGGTGGTTTTTTGGGTTGGCTACTCAAAGTTCTGCGTGTATTCATTGTTTCAATTCAAGACTTTATTGAGGATAAATGTTCTTTAAGAGCATCAGCATTAACCTATTATTCTGTTTTATCTCTAGTGCCAATCTTGGCTTTATTTTTTGGTATTGCAAAAGGATTTGGACTAGATGATAAGCTTAGAGTTCAAATAATGAACTCAACGAGTCAGAATCAAGAACTGTTCTTATACCTCTTCAACTTTGCTGAAAACACGATTAAAAATACTCAAGGTGGAATTGTAGCTGGAATTGGTATCGTCGTCTTATTGTATACCATACTGAATACATTATCATTGGTTGAAGAGTCCTTTAATACGATTTGGCGTGTAAAGCAAGCGCGAAGCATCATGCGTAAGTTCACGGATTATTTATCCATGATGCTCATTGCTCCGTTTATGCTCGTTTTTAGCAGCAGTATTACCGTTTTTCTATCATCAAATATCAAGACCGTAGCTGAGAAAACCGGAGTAGAATTTGTGGTTGGGCCAATTGTGGATACTATGTTGCAGTGGACTCCCTTGTTTTTACTTTGGCTTTTGTTTCTATCGCTTTACATGATTATGCCAAATAAAAAGGTGGACTTTAAAAGTGCATTATTTGCGGCAGTTATTGCTGGTACTGCATATTATGGATTTGAATGGGTTTACATTTCATTTCAAGTCGGTGTTTCAAAATACAATGCCATTTATGGATCATTTGCTGCATTACCACTGTTCTTAATTTGGCTGCAAATTAGTTGGACAATTGTACTTTTTGGTGCTGAGTTAAGTTTTGCGCACAGCAGCATTGATGAACTCGTTATAGAGCACCGTAAAAAAGAGCCATCAGCCTATGAGCGTTTAAAGGTTTCGATAATTATACTTACAGAATTGGTTAAACACTACGAAGATGTAAAGCCTTTTCGGTCGGTAAAAGAAATAGCTGAAGCTACAGAATTGCCTCAACATAGAATTAATACAGTTATTGAAGATTTGGTGGAGTTAGATCTTATCGTTACAAAGGAAGAGAGTAAGCAAATGGTATATCAACCAGCTAGAGATAAAGACCAATTGACTATTTCTTTTGTGATTGAGTCGCTTTTGGGTAAAGATGAAACAGAAATTCCAACAGGTGAGCGATATATAAACGAGTTATTGAACGAGCTTTCGTCTGATCTCCATAAGAGCCCAAGTAACCTCAAACTTTGGGATTTGGCACACAAAAAGAAACCGATTTTGGCAGTATAGTAATTCAATTAATAATTGTGTTTTTTATCCTTAGATTTTCTTTCTTATGTGAGGTAATGGCCACTTTAGAACCAATTGAATTTGATTTACGATTTAAACGAGTATTTAGTGTTCCTGTTTAGAATTAACTTTTCTCATAAACATCGATAGGTTTCCTTTTTTAATTTGATATAAAGTGAGTTATTTCAATGACCTCATTTCTAAGCTCGTCCAAGAGCTAAAGGCAAAAAGAGGAAATATTCCGCTCAGGTGTATAGATTGTTAATTATTACTATTTTGCACTCTACAATTCTTTTATTATCTATTGACCTTGAAAATTAAATACTTATGAAAAAAACAGTTTACTCATTAGTTGTGCTAGTGTTTACACTTTGCTCGGCTAGCTTATCATCTCAAGTTGTAATTAATGAAATAAGCTACAACGCACTTACACCTAATAGCCCAGGTAAACAGGGTGGAGTGGAATACTTGGAATTATACAATGACGGAACCGGGCCGGTCAACCTTATTGGTTGGGAAATACCAAGAACTGCAAATAATGGCATTAATTATACCTTCGGAAATGTTACCATAAACGCTGGGGAGTACTTGCTATTAACTAACGATTCTGTCGGCTTTTTTGATCTTTATAATAAGTCAGTTCTTGAGTATACAGGCTTTATACTTAATGGAGGCTACCGTTTGGAATTATTAGATTCTGCTGGTAACAAAGAAGATTCGGTTCGTTATGATGATAATGCACCATGGCCAACATTAGCTGATGGACAAGGTTGTTCTATTGAGTTGTGTGACCCTACTTCAGATAATGCTGATGCAGCTAATTGGAGAAGAGCGACAAATTATTTTGGAGTCTATAACAGACGAAAAATTTATGGAACACCTGGAGCAATGAACTCAACATGTTCGAGTACTCCAATAATTCAAGTATTATTTCGCAGCTCAACTCACGATGAAAATGACGGAGCTTTAACATTCGATGTTTATATCGACAATACCAATGGAGCTGCTTCTTCTGTTGAGGTTGAGGCATTTAATGGTACTGGTGATGTTGCTACTGATGTTGTTTTTAGTTCACCTACTGCCATTTCTTTTACAGGAAATCAAGATGAGACTATGCCTTTTACGCTAACTATTGTTGATGATACATTGGATGAGCCAGAAGAAAATTTATGGCTGGTTTTAAAGAATCCTGCGAATGCTTCTTTGGCAAATGATACTTTGGAAATTATTATCAATAAAGATAATTTTGATATAGTTTTAACTCGCCAATTAAAATTAGCTGGGATATTAAATATAGGAGAGCAAAACCCGGCCCCAAATTTGATTGAAATTATTCCATTATCTGATATTGCTGACTTGAGTACCTATTCTTTGGGCTGTGCAAATAACGGCGGCGGCACTGATGGAGTAGAATTTCAATTTCCAGCAGTTTCAGTAAAAAGAGGACAATCTTATTTTGTAACGAGGCAACCTGACGCATTTAAAACCTTCTTTGGATTTGAGGCAGATTTCTTGGATACTCTTGCAGGTAGGGGAACTACTACGGCTACGAATTTTACTGGAGACGACGCTTTAGAGCTTTTTGAATATGGTAGAGTAATTGATCACTACGGAGAAGCTAATGTTGATGGAACTGGAGAGGTTTGGGAATATCTGAATAGTTGGGCTAAAAGAAAAAAAGATACAGGACCTGATGGAGATGGTTTTGTAGCAACCAATTGGACATATGGCGGCTTTGATGCGCTTGATGATACTTTAAGTAATGACAGTTGTTCAAATCCTTATCCATTTCCCAAAAAACAAGTTGAAGGACCTGGATCAGTTTTTAATTCAAAATTTGGTCAAAATAATTATTCTGTCTATCCTAACCCCTCAGGTAACTTTCTTAAAGTTTCTGGTTTAGGTTCGGCAAATCAATTAAAGGTTATTGACCTAATAGGAAATGTTGTACTTGATGTCAAGGACACTCAAAATGAAGTTGAACTTGATTTGACAGAAATTGAAAGTGGAGTGTATTTCCTACAGATTTTAGATGAGAATAGTCAAAGTTCTGCAATCAAGTTCATAAAGACTGAATAGAAAGTTAGAACTCTTAAAGCATAAGGAAGCCCGATTTATTCGGGCTTTTTTTTTGAATACGGAAGTTGGTCCTAAGGGTTTTTAGTTAACGTATGCATTGTAGGTTATTCTGAATTTAGTTCAAAATCACTGCCTCGAATTTCTGGATAGAGATACTGAACTAGATTCCTCCGACGGTGGACTATTCTTGGAGTTGCCAAAAAAAAGCCGCTCAATTGAGCGACTTTTTTTTCTAGTCGGGATGAGAGGATTCGAACTACTGTGTTAAATTACTGATTTACAGGTGTTTGTATTTTGTAGTTTTTCATTTTTAGATAGTTTTGGGGAGTAATACTCCCCAAGTTTCTGACCAATTATACAATACTCAATTTTGGGTTTCCTCTACTTCAATTTCACATAGAAAAACATTCACTATTCACCCTCTTCACTAAGATTTGAATCCCTCTCAGAAAAATTTTGAGAAATTCTGTGATTTTCTATTGTTTAAAGATTTACTCCCATACTTATTGATAGTTAACACCCTTCAGAAAGGTGTTATAGTCAACAACCGACAGTATTGTAATATACTCGGAGTGATACCCGGTGGAGGGGAACTGAACGATAATGGGGTTGTGATAGTGAGTACTCAAGTGATGAGTTATCCTATCAGTCGTCTACAATGGATTTAGGAAAAGGATTCCACATTGAATTCATTGTGAGTATTACGACACTGATAGGATAGATTATATCTAAGTGATAAGTAATAAGGAGAACAACAAATGAAACAATCACCAAATGAATTACACAATGAACTAATGGATAAACTCAAAGAGTTTACGGATGAGGTTGGATACCATTTACCACCCGATAAGATTCCTGATACCACTAAATCTCTAATTAACCTATTCATTACTTATGAGAAGTATAGAGATTCAATCCTTTTCAATGGAAAGAGAACCTTAGAGAAAGGAATAGGACAACTCCCTATTGAAAAACAAAAAGAGTTTGAAAGAAAGATAAAGGAGTACTATGGAAGATAAACTAATGACAAAGTACGAAGTGATGAGATATCTCAATATCAGTAGACGTCACTTTGAGAAATTGGTAACGGAAGAAAACCTACCCATTATAAAGATTACTAAAAATAAGAGGTATATGAGGTTATCAGACCTACATCTGTATCTGAACACCAAAATGGTTAATCAACCTCAGGAAACTACTCAGGAACCACAACCTGATAAAGATTTCCAATGGAAGAATATATGGAGTAAATAAATGAGATTAAATGAATTTAGATTTGAGAACGATATAGAATCAAAGATTGATGAGTTTGGAATACTCTCAGATAAGATTGATAAAGTAAAGAAAGAACTAAGTGAACTTTCAAACCGATACAAAGAGATTGAAGGAGAGTTACGACCAACGTTGGAACAACTCACAATACAGAATAAGAAATCCATTCAAACAAAGAGGTATTTGGTAACTCTGAAAAGAATGGGATACAATAGAGATAACTTCAAATACAAAGAGAGTTTTGTGGAATCACTAACTAAGGTGAATAAACAAACCAAAAAGGTATTGGAAGATATCCTACTTAGTACTAAGACAGTTAGTAGAGTTGTATCCACAATTGGTGTTCAGAGAATGGATGAAATCTCCTTAAAATCAATGTTAAAGAAACTAATATCTCCTTTTAAGAAGTTATTCAGTAGGTTAAAGAATACCAATAAGAGTATTGATGGGTTGAATGGGGTGTTGAAGAGGATGGTTTCCTAATACATCAAATGTTGTTTAGATTTATCTCTCCAACCTGATTGATTCTTATACTTCACAAAATAAATCTTCAAATCACTTTGGTTGGGATAATCAACGAAGTATATCTTTTTATCTGATTGGTTAGGGTAATCTACAAAATACCACAACCCTTTGTTCCCATCAACTTGATTTGGGTATTCTACTTTGAATACCTTCAAATCACATTGATTTTCATATTCAACTACAAACACCTTTACATCAGATTGATTTGAATACTCAACTGAGAACACCTTTTGAGAGTAGGAGGTGATTGGTATTAGGAACAATATGAAGAGGAGGTGTTTCATTAAGTGAGTGTTTTATTATAATACCAAACTTAACAAATCCTCAAATAAACTCTTCGATTTAGAAGTAAACCCACCTAAGGGGGGGGGATTTTCTTGTAAACCGATTCAAACCTTTTCATTGGGTTTGAAAGTGGGTGGTTTATATGTCGATGTCAGGATTTTATAGTTGGGTGAAAACCTCCCTATCATTAAGATTACTAAAAACAAAAGGTACATGAGGTTATCTGACCTCAATAGGTATCTGAACACTAAGATGATGAACAAACCTCAGGAAACCACTCAGGAGGTTGAACCTGACGAGTTTAAATGGAATAATATATGGGGGAAGTAGATGAGGTTAAATGAATTCAAATTTGAGAATGATTTTTCTACAGTCTACTTAAGATATTCTACCGTCATGACAACCGTCATCTGCTTTGGTTTTATACCAATCAACAAACTCAACTTTTTGAAATTTTCTCTTATTCTTTCTCCCGTAATTAAAACTACTTAATAAACTTTAAAATAAGATTATAAAGAAACCCTTTAAGTCCATTTTTTGTTTGATCTAATTGTTGGTTAATTTTAACAAAATCCCCCTGATTTGTGTATTCAATTTTTAACATATAAGTTCCAGAAGATTTCAACCAAACTAAGACTTGATTTTCTTCTTCATTAATAATGTTAACTGGATCTCCGAGTTCAGTTATGATTTGTGATTTGTTGTATTTACTTAAATCACCTGATTTAATGACTTTTAACTTGAATAGAAACCCACCAAGTGAACCTAAAAGTGTTATTACTAAGAAGAGAACTAATCCTCCTAAACCGGGTAAAATTATATTTTCCATTGATCAAAGATAGAATAATTTTTTAAATTCAGTATACATTATCAAATTTGAGAATGATAGAGAATCAAAAATTGATGAGTTTGGAATACTATCAGATTCTATTGATATGAAAGAGTACCAACTCAAAACAAAAACCGATTGGTGGAAGAAGATGAGTACCACCTAAAGAGGGGGTGGGGGTATTTTCTTGTAAACCGATTCAAACCTTTTCATTGGGTTTGAAAGTGGGTGGTTTTTATATCGGTGTCAGGTTTTTAATTCAAGTCTTTTATAAAACAATTATCTTGAATTTGTCATCAATTGTAACTGTTTCCCCAACATCACTATTGAAAATAGACTGTATGAAAATGTTGATGGTGTCTCCTTCAAATTCATTATCGAATAAGATGTTTTGTTTAGGGTTATAGGTGTATTTTGAATGTGTTCCAATTAGTGTAGGGAAGTAAGGACAATCGAAACATCCTTTTTTTGGAATTTCATACCCAACTATATTCAAAGGGGAATACAAATCAGATAAAGTGATAATTGTATATGTATATTGACCAATTGGAATTGGAGTGTTTAAACCAATATCATTAAACCAACCTAAATATGAATACATTGGAGTCCGAAAGGTTATTGAGTCCATCACAATCCAATAGTCTGAATCGAAGTTACACTCAATTAGAGGGACTTTATTGATAACATAATGAGGGTCTAATTCTGATAACTCCCCTTCAATTTGAAAGTAATTTAACCCATCCCATTGTATTCTGTAATATCCATCAGAACTAATTGGTATTTCTACGTTTTTATAAATCAGATGGAACTTAGTTTCACAATCACCTACACAGGGTTTAGGATACTCTTTTTCTTTTGTACAAGAGGACAAAACACTCAGAATGTATATGATACCTAATACTTTTTTTAAGTGTTTCATTCTCTAAACCTTTTTTAGTTATTGATTAAAGATTTCTCTGTGTCTTTTAAGATATTTCTTCATCCCACTTGTAACAAGTAGAACTACCATTTTGTCAATCCCCAACTCGTAAAGGACCTCATCAGATATTTTTGATAAATTCCATAACTTCATTTTAGAACAACCAAGATACAAATTTCCAAAAACAAAACCGATTGGTGGAAGAAGATGAGTGAAACCACCTAAAGGGGGTGGGGGTATTTTCTTGTAAACCGATTCAAACCTTTGGTTAGAGTTTGAAAATGGGTGGTTTATATATCGAAGTCAGGTTTTTATAGTTGGGTGAAAACCTCAATCATTATCATTTTAGAGTACACTTCAAATGATAGTATCGAACCCCTTGTAAAACCTTGATTTTCTCAGGATATACTATTATTTTAGACACGTTTCCTGATTACCCTTAAATAATAGTAAAATGAAGGTACTTTATTCACGTGTTAGTTCCCAATCTCAGAATGAGGAACGACAGATTCAAAATACGGATGGATTCGATTATGTTCTAGTAGATAAGTGTTCCGGTCTGATTCCGTTTTGGGAACGACCACAGGGTTCTCAAATCAAAAAACTAATTGATTCAAACCAACTCACCCATTTGGAGATTCACTCCATTGATAGATTAGGAAGAAACACATTAGATGTTCTTTCAGTATGGAAGGAACTCTCTGAAAAGAAGATTACCATCATTTGTAGAAATCCCAATCTCAGAAACATCGATGAGAATGGTAAAGAAGATAAGTTCTCACAATTGATGATGAGTATTCTATCTACAATGAGTGATTTCGAACGTTCATTGATAAGGGAACGACAGATGGAGGGAATCAAAATCCGAAAAGAGAAAGGATTGTATAAGGGAAGACAAATAGGAACGAAAGAATCAAATGAGAAGTTCCTCTCTAAACCTAAGAACCAAGAGATATTCAAACTCGTAGAACGTGGTTTGAAATATTCAGAAATACAAAAGATAGTTGGGTGTTCTCCTAATTTGATTAAGAAAGTTAAAAAATATAAATCCACTATATTTGCTTCAACAATTTAGAATTAATGAAAACAATTATAACCCTAACAATTGTTCTGATAACCCTAAATGGGTTTTCTCAGAACTTACCCTCTTATGTTCCTACTAATGGATTGGTTGGGTTTTGGTCAATGAATGGAACCCACTTAGACTCTTCACCTAATCAAAATCCAACAACGAACTATGGAGTGACGTTTGGAGGATATCGTGACAACCCAAACAATCAGGTTGGTATATGGAATCCTGATACGAATTGTAATTCTGGATTGGTAGTTACACAACTAGATACCTCAGGGATGTATGATGGTTTCACATTAAGTTTTTGGGTTAAGTTAGATTCGATTCAAGGTTGTTACAATCCGAGGTTTTTAAATTGGAGTGGGTCATTTCAATTAGGTGTAATACAACCTCAAATTAATCCACCTAGTGGTTTATGGTATGGTCATAATAACGGAATCAATAATGTGGGGATTGATATCACATACAATGTACTTGACTGGAATCATATTGTTTACATATTCGACACAGACTCTATTAGACTATACCTCAATAATAGTTTACAAGTTTCTATTGAGAATACTCTAATATCGAATTCACCTGGGATTGGAACAGGAATTCGACTGGGACACTCACAATCTAACTCTGGTAGTCTAACTGGTGAAATGGATGATGTAGGTATATGGAATCGTGTATTAGATATTACTGAAGTAGGTAACTTATACGGAGGTTCTTGTCAGGTGTACGATACCATCACTGTATTAGACACCATTCCATACTCAGTAACCGATACTTTATTTATTGATGTTCAACTTACATCAACGAATCCTCTTGAATTTCAGAATACTATAAAGGTTTACCCGAACCCAACCAACGATTACCTACAAATTGATTGTGGAGATATTTCTTCAATGAATGGATACTCTATTAAAATTATCAATTCTCTTGGTCAATCTGTATTTGATGAACCCGTATCTCAATCTCCCTTCAATATCGATATGAATGGATGGAATGGGAACGGATTATACTTTCTCCATCTCATTGATGGAAGTGGAAACATCACTGATATTAGAAAGATAGTCCTTCAATAAAAATTCAATTAAATAATGGTTAAAGGAGAATCAGAAACGGTTCTCCTTTTTTTATATCAATTCTCCAACTTTCATCTCATATATATCCTTAATAATCAAACCTAATTCATAGAGTGGTTTGGGTTGAGATAGTTTGGACGAATTAATGAACACTTCACTTCAAATTCCTAATCATCTGTAACACTAACTTCCGTTTATCATCATCGAAAGAAGAAATTGTATTTATAATTTCTTCCATTTCATCCTGTTCGTCTCTAGATTGTAGTTTATACAATTGAGAACCTTTCATTAAGTCCTCTTGGTTTACCGAAACATATTTAAGGAACTCTGAGTATGACCTGTGTCCGGATAATTTCATAATGGTTTTGTAGTCCATGTTTCCTAAATCAATCAAGTTCTTAATGAATGACCTTCTTCCACTATGAGAGGAAATCAATTCCCATAGTTGTTTGTCATCATTATCGATAATTTCAGAACCCTTCATTTTAGGGTGTGAGACCAATCGATTAAACTTTAAATCTTTCAGTAATAGTTTTAGATGTTTATTGAATTTTTGTTGAGATATTTTTGGAAACAATCGTTGTTCCAAACTCTTACCACCACTATACTTTTTGAAAATATTACCACTGATATCAGTTACTGGTACTGAAACACTCTTATTGGTTTTTCGTTGAATCCAAGTCAATGTTTGAACATTAGAGTTGAAATCAAAATGTCTTACTTTAAAGTGTTCAATATCCGAATATCTACAACCAACAGAAGACATGAATAGGAACACATCTTTAACTAATTCCCAATTAGTCACTGTCAGTTCACTTCCAAAATGTTCACTTCGGGTTCCTTCTAATGATTCACGGATAATGGTAATATGTGGATTCTTTTTTAAATCCTTCTCCTCTTTATAGTTCCACTTTGAAGAGGAAAACAACTTGTATATCTCCTCAGTCTTTAAATAGATTTTCTCATCTCTGTCAACCTCACGTAGTTTGGTGAATTTTGGTTTTTGTTGGATATAATTCAGTTGTTGAGACCAAAAAAGAAAGTTTGAAAGATTATTAAATAGTTTATTGATATATCCATTACTCAAATTCTTTTGAGACCACAAATAATCTTGAAAGTGAGATTGAAATAGAATCGTTTTACCCGTGATGTATTCAAATGTGATTGTTCGTTTTGAATGTTTCTGAAACCCAAGTAAATGATTCTTTAAAGTCAACAACGTTTTAACATACCCTCTTGAATTGTGTTTCTTACTCAAATAAAACTCTTCGAATGAATTCCAAAAACTTTTATAGTTGGGGGTAACAACTTCCTTGGAAACACGATTTTCAAAATATAGATGTTTGACGAGAGTAGGATTAGGTATTTCTCCTTGATGGTTTATCTCACCAATAATCTTCTCAATTTCATCCAAAATAGAATTAACAACTTTAATTTTCGAACTGTAATTCGGAGAACTTTTAGAAATACCGTTGTTCTTAAAGTGACGAGGAAGTAGTTTTATTTCTGTTGAAATGGATGTTTCTTCAGTTTTACCATTAACCGACTTACCTCTTAACCTGATGTAAAGTGGTTTTTCTTTTCCGTTATTGGATGTGTCTAATTTGAGGGAGACATTCACTACCCAAATTTAGGATATTTATAAGTTTTGGGGAGTAATATGGGGAGTAAACAATATCAGTGAAGTTAATTCACTGATATTGAATACATTAAAATTAAAAAAGTCGGGATGAGAGGATTCGAACCTCCGATCTCTGGTCCCCCAGAC
>TARA_Y100000385_G_scaffold154814_1_pt1 | contig 26349 bp, 37 predicted proteins | sample TARA_Y100000385 | Tara Oceans TARA_Y100000385 (sample SAMEA2620980) | marine metagenome | biome: marine biome (ENVO:00000447); feature: surface water layer (ENVO:00002042); material: "saline water (ENVO:00002010), including plankton (ENVO:xxxxxxxx)" | depth 5 m
GGTGAGCAATTTGGGCTAAGGTGGTTCGACTCCACCACATCCTCTCTTTTTAGGGTATTATAATATAGAAGTTCAGTTACCATAAATACTGATGGAGCAATATTATGTATGACAACGAGCCAGAAAATGAAGAATATGACGATGACGAATATAAAAATTCCCCTGATGGTGGTCAGTACAATAACTATAATGAATATGGTTATCCTCAAGAGTTTAAGTTTGATTGGGCTTCATGGGAATTATGGCTTAAAGATGCTTTGAAGGATATAGAAGAACATAATAATAATGTTTGGTTTTTTGGTGGACACAAACAGAATAAGAGTACCACTTCAAAAAACTTTTCTGCTGACCAAAGCGCATGGAAAGATAAATATTTTATGTATTTAGGCTCTAATGTATACGATGAAGCTATATGGAAAACTAAATTTTTTATCAAAGAAAGTTTAGATATTGATTATAAAAATCATATCGCTTCACATCCTGCACACTTTTTAAAACAACCGCATTACTATAAAGGAATGTTTGACATTCTTAACTAAAATGTATGATGAAGAATGGTACGAAATAACAGATTTAAAACTTTTTGTTGAATCAAGCAGAGTTTTAGTATATAGTTTGTTTGGTTCTGTTTCTGACGATCCGTATAAAGTTTCTATTGACGAACTAAATACTGAAGAACAAAAAGAAATTGATACCTTGCTTACTTATTCTGAATGTATGGACATAATAAAGCCCGTATTGAAAGAAAGTTCTGCTGATAACGAGTATAAAATATCATCAGATGAATATTTAGATTTTGTAGAATCTATTAACTTGAGATTAATAAGTAATATATTAAAGTCACTAGTAAATAAAGGTTTGCTTGAAACAGGATTTGACGACAGTATTAACGATTTTATATTTTGGATTCCCGATGAAAATAAAAAACAAGACAGTAAAGAATAAAGTTAAACCAGTAAGTTTTATGCTAGACTTTGAATATAGATGTCCAGCTTGCGGACTATCTCATTTTGCTACATATAATGAATGTAGGGCTAATGACTTTTTTATTGTTTGCGACTGTGCCACTAAGTTCAGAGTAAAGACAATAAAAGAAATAAAAATACAATATAAGAAACCAAGTATAAAGAAAAAGAAATCCAAGTCTATACCTGTTGAACAAACATCTAGTACTGTTATTAAAACAAAGACATTTAGTTGTCCAGATCATGCTATACAGGAATGTATTTCCACACTTAGTCCTCTAGGTTTTACAGACAATGAGATAAGAGATCAAATCAATAACATATATAATAAACACCCCGAATATGATATACCTAATTTAATAAAAACTTTTATGAAAACTTTGGAGATACAGCAAGATGAGCAATAGTCTTAGGCCAACTAAGTTTGAAGATATCATTGGGCAAGAAAAGGCTGTAAAGAATTTATCTGTTATGGTTGCTGGTTGCTCTGATGGTAGTCAGGTCATGCCGCATGTTTTAATTGATGGGCCACCGGGACTAGGTAAAACAACTATATCTAGCGCAATAGCCAATGAGTTAGGTACTAATCTGTATACTGTAAATGCCGCCAATATCAGATCACCTAAAAATATAATGCCATACTTAATGGGCATAGAGGCAAGGTCTGTTTTATTTATAGATGAAATTCATAGACTGCCAAAATTAGTTGAAGAATTTTTATATCCTGTTATGGAAGATTTTCGTATTGATATGCTGATAGAGAACAGACCAGAATCTATTGATATACCAGTATTTACTTTGGTTGGGGCTACTACAAGTGGAGGTAGTTTAAGTCAGCCTTTCTATGATAGGTTTACAATAAAAGAACATTTGAATTTTTATAGTCCAGATGTACTAGCTAAACTTGCAAGGTCGTCATCTGATAAGCTAGATATTAATATAACAGATGATCAGCTTTTACAAATAGCAGAAAGAAGTAAAGGGACTCCAAGAATACTTAACGCAAGATTACAGTGGTATAAGAATTATGTTAGTTGCTATCCACAAGAAACCGAAGTGGATACTGTCTTTGAAGCACAAGGAATAGACTGTCATGGATTTGATTCTAACGACTCCAAATACATACAGGTTTTAAAAGAACACAGAGGAAGTCCTTTGGGTTTAAAAGGTCTGTCTACGCTTACGGGAATCGCTATGGAGACTATAGAAAATAGTGTAGAGCCTTACATGATTCGTATGGGTTACGTTTATAGAACACCTAAAGGAAGAGTATTAGGTAAACTATAATAGTTTTTCGATAAGTTTCAAATCTTCATTACTGTCAATTTGAAAACTACGAAACATAGGCATTTCTAATATACCTATGTTGCCACTATATCTTAATTTAGATTCTATGAGTGCTTGTCTGCTTGTAATATACAATGCTCCATTTTCAACCCACTTTTCTTTACGCTGTTGTCTCATTGGACGACATTGAGGAAACCATCCGTCAGGCTTACCTTCTAAAGTCCATCTAGGAATCCAATGTTCTTTATATGCGGAGAAGATTGAGTCGTAGTCTGCCATCATCTCAAGACCCTTATTAATATCTGATGCCGTTATTAGTGGAGATGTTGGTTGTATGAACACTAGAATATCGAACGATATAGATTCTGCAAAATGTAGCAGAGCTTCTTCGCTTTTAGAATCGTCTCCAGATATACTTTGTGGCCTGATTATTACATTAGCATTATTTTTAATTGTTTCTAACATAATATCACTACAATCTGTGCTTACAAATATATCCTTAGCCTTAGATGCCTTAGCTGCTTCTATAGAATACTGTATTAGAGGCTTACCGTTGATGTCAACAATGTTTTTTCTTGGTATACCTTTACTACCACCTCTGGCGAGAATTATTGTTTTAGTATTCATATGGAATATTCTAATTTTTGAAAATCATTTATGTAAAAATTGTACGCTATATCTAAGGTTTCACTATCATAGTAACTAATGTAATTTTTTTTCCTATCACTTTTGTTTATGAACGGCAATTTTGATTTAATTGAAAGAGCCTCACATACTTTAGAAAAATCTTTTTCAATACTTTCAATTTTCATAACATAGTTATATTTATAATTTTCGTCAAACCAATTAACTTGAGGCTGAATCGTCCATCTTTTATCTAAGTGCAATTCTACAAATTGTTTAAAAGTGTTATCGTTAGCTAATATGCTTGAATCAGAAATTGAACCTTCCTTGAATCTCTTTCTCATAAAGAAATACCAAGATACGAGTCTATCTAGAGGATGTCTTACACAAGTGAATGTAAAATACTTGCTCCATAACTTATGATCATAGTCCTTTGGGAACAAGTGTCTTTTGTTTTGTTGAATGTTTCCACCTATACCTTTGGTTATAGACTTTCCAGCAGTTTTAGGTATATGAACAAATATGTATTTTGTATCATGACATATCATTTTTTTAGTAGTATTCCCTTTGGTTTAATATATTCTACAAATGTAAAACCTTCATCTTCAAATAATTTAATCCACCATTGTTTGTCCCTAACAGTTAAGTGTAGATATCCCGTTCTATCTGGTGACAACGCTGGTGCTAATAAGGCATGTCTATTATCTTTTAAAACACGGTAAATTTGCTTTACTGCTTTTCTAGCATCTGTTTCAGTTAAATGTTCTAAAACATCAGTACAAGTAACAATATCAAAATACTTTGCTGTATATGGGTATGGATCGGCAGCAGAATTTTTTATGCATTCGATACCATTAGACTTTGCTTTTCTTACTGATTTATCTACTACGTCCATGCCATGAACTTCTATCTTATTTTTTATTACAGACTTTAACTTATTAGCACTCCCACACCCTACGTCTAACCATTTTTCTTCAGGTTTTATATATTTTAAACAAGTGGGCAAGTATTGTTTAATATGTATCCCCGGAGAGACATAGTTTATTTCATTGTAAAAACTATCGTAATCCATTTTGCCCTTAACATAATTTTTTTCTAAAGAATTTATAATTATATCTTCTTCTGCGTGAGGGTTAATACTAAACGGCATTCTATCCATCATATATCTCCATTAATTTTTTGTATACGTTTTCAGAATTTGGATCAATATAATTTTCATATTTATATTCGCCAATATCCTGCAAAAAGAATTTGAGCTTATCATGAGTTATGATGCTTTTAGTATTACAACCCAAGCCTATCGAAATCATTTGACTGTGACCCGCCATGCAGTATAGAGTATCTATAGATTGAAAATTCTTTATGATTTTTCGTACTGATACTTTGCAGTTTTGTATAACTCTTGGTTTAATTCCATTATCGCTTAAATAATTTGCAATTTTATTGTTATGAGGTTCATGTAGTAGTACTGCTATCTCTTTTTTATCTTTTATTTCTTTGCAAAATTTAAGTATGTCCTTAAAGAATCTTTCTCTGCTTGTGTTATGATATCTTCTCCATTTTCTATCTTCTTTTATTTCAAAAGCCAAAGTATTACTTGGTTTATTTTCAGAAGCTAAACTTTTTGCATATTCTATAGTAGGACAAAATTGAAAACTTATCTTATCATGCAAAGATGTTGGTACATGCTTTTTGAGTAGCTCTATATCACCATTATGTCTTACTGAAAACAACGTACTTTTATCTATTAATGTACTTATGTTTTTATTAAATATTTTAAGTCTAGATATATCTTCATTGTTATTGTATCTTTTAGGCATACAAATAGTTTGATTATAAAATAGATTATATCCTATACTAACCACGTATATAGGTATTGTTATTTTATTGATGTTATTGTCGGATATTCTCCATTGCCAACAAGAAATATTGTTGGGGGTTGTGTCTGGTAATATTAGACCACCTCCACCTACTAACAAAGCATCATATTTTGAATTTATTTCATCAACCATTTTTTCATCAAAATGACGTCTACAAGATTTATGAACAAAATCAGCATTGTGTATATTTTTTTTAAACCATTGCCTAGTAGCAGGGCCGAGCAAGAAATCTCCAGTATTGCGCTTACTAACGCCCCATAGGTGTAATACTTTTTTCATTTTCGTAAACTTTCTCGTTTAAATTTTTCTCCCTGTAATAATACTCTTGGGCCTACTGGTTGTGACATGCTTTTTTCAACATCTCTAATACCTTTTACTAATTTAAATAAACCGGCAGGCTCAAGACTTGACAGATGATCGCTGCCCCACATAGCATGATTTAAAGTTATGTGTCTCTCGACCCATTCTGCCCCAATAGCTACCGCAGCAAACGTAGAGACCAAACCATATTCATGTCCGCTATATCCAATTTCTTTTTTGGGCCATTTATCTTTAAGCCATTTGATATAATTTAAATTTAATTCTTCTGTTGGAGAAGGGTATGTGCTATTTGTATGCATTATAACATCTGGATCACATGCTTTGATACATTCTTCTATCTCTTCTTCTGTACTCATACCAGTAGATATTATTAAATTACTAAAATTTTTACGAGCATGTCTACACAAGTCTAAGTTTGTTATTAAAGCAGAAGGTATCTTTGCAACTCTACTATATCTTGACATTACTTTGGAACTGGGTATATCCCAAACACTTGCGAAAAATTCTATTCTTTTGTCTACTGCATAGTCTTTAATAAAAGATATCTGTTTTTCATTAAACTCTAATCGTTTCTTATAGTCTAAGTAAGTCATATCTCCCCAAGGAGTAGAACGTATCTTATTCTTTTGAGATTCTGGTACACATAAATCGGGTGTTCTTTTTTGTATCTTTACATAATTACAGCCTGCAATAGAAGCTATATCTATTAATTCTTTACAGATATCAATTGAACCATTATGATTTATACCTATCTCTCCGATTATTTCTGTACTCATTTATTCACACTTTAAATCTATAAAATTAAAACAACCTTTATTAAATTCATTAGAAAAATATTCTGTTTCTGCAAGTGGGTTGTGATGACTATAATTCATTTTCATCTCGTATCCAATAAGATATATTTCATCTATATTTAGATCGCTAATAGTTTTAACCCAAAGATAACCGATTAGTCCTGTACTGAAATTACTTTTATGACTGTCAATAGAACCTAGAAACTTTCTACATTCTTTTAATAATAGGGATTTTTGTGATAGTTCTTTTAGATAATCTAACTCTTTTATTTTAAAATCACTTTCATCCTCTATTCTTGGGCCTACTTTATCTTTATGTGTTTTTCTGGTTGCTTTAAAACTAGGAGTTAAATAAATTTTTTTATATTTATTTTTAAATTTAGAAATTATATTCAAACCACTATAACCTAAATAATTCTTATAATTAACTCTAGATAAGTGATGAATGTTTGGATGTTGTAAATTAGGAAAAACAGTAGTCATAGGCAAAGCATGATTAAAAGTCATAATCATATCTTTATCTTCTATTTCTGGCAAAGATGAATAGAACTGTTGCAAAAGGTTGCAATTTGAACTGATTTGTTTTAATTTTGCATTATTAGCGAAAAGCAAATATTTCATTATAACTATAATGTCCTTACTACATAGTAGTTTTTTATGATGTCCTAAGCAACTTATACACCATCAGGTATAATATAATTTGACCTATTGGTGTATTATATAATGAATATTAGTCATTAAATTTAGTGTATATATTATGGACAATTTAAATATGCTTACAATGTGTGTGGTACTGTTTACTCATATGGCTTTATTTATTGCTGGTATATGGGTTGGTAAAAATTTGCTATCAAACAACGAGATTATTAACAAACCTAAAAGTTTCTTAAAAACTCAAGGCAAACCAGAAGATAATGACCAACAAATATCTATAGATGATACTAAAGTTGTGCTTAAAATAGATACTGGTGGCATGGAGAAAAAATTCGCAGATCTAGGTAAGACCAAGAAATCAGACAATGATATTGGTTCTGCTATAAATAAACTTAAGAATATGAAAGGTAAATAATTATGAGTAAAGGTTTAGACGTAGGTACTTCTTTTATTATTATGTCCCAGAATGAAGGCGACCAGATTGTATTCAAGGATTTCAGGGATGCCTTTTATGTAATAAAACCCTCTACTCCAATAGCAAATAAAATGATTGAGAAGGGGTTGGTTAACAAAATATTCGTAAAAGATACAGATGGTTCTTTTATTATATTGGGCAAAGATGCTATAGAAAAAGCTGTTGAAAGAAACGAAACAGCAAGAAGGCCCATGTATAGAGGTGTTGTTTCTGTAAAAGAAAAAGATGCAAAAAGAATATTGGCCTATATCTTGAAAGAAGTAGTCGGAGAAGCCTCGGAGTCAGGCGAAAAAATAGTATTCTGTGTGCCAGCACAACCTGTAGATCAAGAAGACGATGATTTTGATGTTGGCTATCACGAAGATGTAGTTAAAACAATTCTGTCTGAAGTTGGATATGATGCTAGGTCTGTAAACGAAGCAGAAGCATTATGTTATGCAGAGTTAGAGGATAGTGATTATACCGGAATAGGTATTAGTTGTGGAGCAGGTATGACCAATGTATGTGTTATGCTTAATGGAGAACCAACAGTAGTCTTTAGTACTACAAAGTCTGGTGATTGGGTAGATCGCATGAGTGCAGTTGCTACAGGAGAACCTGATAGTGTAGTCCAAGTAGAAAAAGAAGCTGGTGGTTTTGTCGTAGGAGAACCTAACGAGAATCCTGTACTGAGTGCTGTAGCTTCGTATTATGAAAGATTGATTGAATATACAGCAAAACAATTATCTTTTGCTCTTAATGGTCATAAAGCCCTTCCAAAGTTTAAACATCCTATTAAAATTGTTGTGGCTGGAGGTACATCTCAGGCAAATGGTTATATTGATAAGCTTAAAGAAAAATTAAATGAATCAGTATTCCCTCTAGAAATACAAGAAATTAAACATGCAGATGATCCTCTTCACGCTGTTTCCAAAGGCTGTCTAATAGCAGCAAGTATACTGGATTAATAATTATGTGGTTTTTAAAATGGTTTCGACATTCAGATAAATTACATATTCAAAGGTCTTCTCAGTGGCCTAAAATAAGAAAAAAACATATAGAAAAACAACCTTGCTGTATGGCCTGTGGTTCTTGCAAGAAGCCAGAAGTACATCATATAGTCCCTGTTCATGTTGATCCGACAAAAGAATTAGATCCAGATAATTTAATTACTTTATGTGATAAATATTGTCATTTTATGTTTGGACATTTAATGTATTATAAGAGTTGGAATGAAAACATTGTAAAAGATGCGGAGAGATATCTAAATATGGTAAAAAACAGACCAACAAAACAGAATTAGTGTATAGATTAGCGTATATCTAATTAGAAATTTATTGCTAGGAGACAGTAATGATAAGAGAAAAAGTTGGCTTATTACCATATGTTAGAGAAGATGTTTATGGTCATACGACCCAAAGCTTACAGCATATTGGTTGGGAAATTGAGAAAATGGGTATACAGAAATTATGGGAAAAAGGTAAGGGTAAAGGATGTACTGTTGCTGTAATTGATACTGGTTGTGATCTAGATCATCCTGACATAGCTCCTAATTTATTACAGGGTAAGAATTTTGTAAACAAAAATAAAGATCCTTGGGATGACAATGGTCATGGTAGCCATGTTTGTGGTACTGTTGCAGCTATCGACAATGGTTTAGGAATTGTAGGGGTTGCACCTGAAGCTAAAGTAATACCGATTAAAGCACTAGGGTCTGATGGTAGCGGTAGTATGACAGATATAGCTAAAGCCATTGTATGGGCTGCTGATAATAATGCTAATTTTATAACAATGTCATTAGGATCACCTTTTAGAAGTGAAAATATAAATATTGCTATTGATTATGCAGTAGCTAAGAAATGTGTGGTTTTTTGTGCGGCAGGTAATAGCGGACCTACCAAAAATATAATGTTTCCAGCGGCTACACCAAGTACTATAGCTATTGGAGCTATTGACAGGAATTTAAATAGAACATCTTTCACATGTGCTGGAGAACCTTTAGACTTTTTAGCACCAGGTCATGATATTATGAGTTTGGTTCCTAATAATAATTACGCTCTTATGAGTGGTACAAGTATGAGCAATCCTTTTGCTGTGGGTTGCGCTGCCTTGTTGTATGGAGAGCTAGTCAGAAGAAAAAGAACATACGTACATAAACAATCTTATTACATATCTAGATTTAAAGAAAATGCTATATCTTTAAAACAGCAAAAATATAGAAATAAAAAATACCAAGGCTATGGAATTATTAACTTAAAAGCATTATAAAATATGAAAAAAATAACAGATCAACACATACACATAAATACAACCAATAGTCCAAGAGGTACTCCTTGTGATGTTACTTATGATGTAGACCCAGATAATCAATATGAAACTAGCGGTACTATATATGTCAGTGGTAATAACGGAATCACTAATATTTTTAGATTTGGAGAGGATTCATTATTTTCAAGTGGAAATCACTCTAATACTCAACAAACTACTTCTCATGTAATCCAATATTATCCTAGTGGAATATCAGACACATATTTAAATTTGTATGATGCTAATGATATTTCATTTCCAAGATGGCATAATCTTGACACTGGGATTGTTTCTAGTACAAATAATAATCCTATTAAAAATATTAGTGCATTATTGACTAATAGTGTGAAATTTCAAGATTTTATGAATAGTAATACAGGATTGATGGTCGTACCTACTGGAGGGATATTAAGAGTTTTGTATAGCGGAGCAGCTATTTCTTCTTTATATGCTTCTGAAATAATTCCCATAGAGATGCCTGTAGTGTCTTTAGAAATACATAAAAATGTAGAAACTGATCACTTTTTAGATTATAGTATAGATTATGATGTTGATTATACTTATCTTAGTGATCCTGTATCTCCTACAAGGAATTTTATAGCTTGTAGAAATTATGTAACAAAAAAAGACTTCTCGACAGAAGAAGGAACATACGGTAAAGATTATGCAGAAAATCCGATAAGTTCTGAGCAAATTATAAAATTACCAAATAGTGGTTTATTACCTAATACTGACGGTAGTGGTATAATTAATATAGATTATCATTTATATACCACTGGTCTGGGTAAAAGTCCAGAAGATATGATCGGAGGACTACGAAGGTATGGTAACGAGATTGGTCAAGGACAAACTGGGAAATTAGCATATGAAGGAAAATATTGGAAAAGCGAACCTGGTGCTAGTTCAAATCCAACTATTGAAAGTGTAACTTATTACAATGGAACAAACACACAAGGGTATGCAATTTCACCCATATACACAGCTTATCCTGATTTTGAAATAAATGTAGATACATATGTTAATAAGATTGTAAGACATAAAGAAACACTAAGTTACAAAGGAGTCAGTGCTAGTGTTACACAGACTACTGGTGCTTATGATGGGCATATAAGTTCATTAGGTAATCTTGCAATTACTGGCATGCTTACACTAAAGGGCGGAGAAGTTAAAATACAAGATTTAAGACACTTCATGCCATCAAATAACGAGTCATGGTTCGGGTCGGATCAGGGAGTGAGCGCAAGCCTTAAGTCTATAAATAAAAGTAATTGGGAGGTAAGTCAATATGCTTTTCAGGGTGTTCAACCTTATTATGCAGGTAGGATATCAAGAAATAGATATTATGTAGACAACCCCAACGACACAAACACTTCAGGATTATTTATTGTTCCGTATAAAGAAACAGCAGACATTGAAGTTGTTGAAAAAAGATTTACAAATGATTCTACAGAAGATGCAGAGTGGAGGACTAGACCAACTAACTCCTCGCAACACAAAAAATTTATTCCGGGGAATTTGGAATGGACAAAAGTTAATAATAATATATATAATAACAGCAATATTAAATTTCAAACTCTTTTACCAAATACAACTATCCCAATCATACAGAGATCTGCATTAACAGATGGTTGGGAAACTGGAGAAATATCTAACGAGCAATATTCTAGAAAATCTTTTGCTAAAAAAATAGTAGGTATTAATAAGTTAAATAGTAAAGGTTTCTTTACAAACACTTATCCATACAACAGTAGTTTTGCTCTGACTAATACATATTTAGGTGGCGGCGCAAACCCAAATGAATATTTTAGACAAGACTATTTAGTTGATGATGGTGTTGCCTTACAACACACGCAAGCACAGACATGGTATAGGGATGCACCGAATGATAGTTCTACAAGACATTGGTATAATAAAATATTTTGGGATGCAAATAGAATAAACATTGGTTCTTATAATGGTGACTTAGAAGATAATTTTGTATATGAGCTTATTATTCCAAGACCACAATTTAGTCCAGGTTCTTCTCTTAATGGAAATGCAGATACTCAATATAGTGCAACATTTAATATACCGAGTGCATCTGCCTATGAAGGACATGGTACTTTATATCAAAGATTTGTTTTGTGTAACTCAAACTTTTCAACAAACAGAGAAGTTCTATCGAATTGGTCTACTGACATAAAAAATACTTATAGCTTAGACATGGTGAACTATAAAGAAGACTCAAGAGCATCTGAATGGTATTTTTGGGTTCAATACAAAGTTGTAAATGGTAGCTTTGATTCTAATGCTTTAGACAATAATGATATGATAGTTGATCCTAATCATATAGATAAAGATATACAAACCATATATTTAGACAAAGCTAGGAGTGATCTTAAAGTTTCTGAAATTTTAGAATCTTTAGCTTCAGCAGTGGCAACTTGGTACACAATGACATACAGTCCATCAACTAATAATGATGGAGTTAGAAGTTGGCTGATTGGTAACTCTATTCAAAACAATACAACGGATGGTAGAACTAGAGCTTCTTTAAGTAATTATGCAAGATTAGGTTACTTGGCGAATAGACCAGCAATAGCAATAGCTGGACTATTGAACACAAGTGACGATTATCACTCAATAAGTGTTTTACAATTATCACAAGCTGGTAATTCATGGAATATGCTTAAATTTACTAATGAAGTAGGAGTACCTGATAATATTACATTAAATTCTGACGGTACTATGGACGAAGGTAATATATTTAATAGTGATGGCACTGTAAATAGTCAAGGAAATTTCTTGTATCATAAAACAAAAGAAATATTAGATGCAAATAATCATCGCTTTGAATTTGCAAAAAATGGAACCGCAATAATTTATGGAGATCCTGGATATAGTGTAGCAACAGGAGATGCATCGCATTTTACAAGATTTGAAAATGTAGGTGCAATTCAAATATTAAGCTATGCAAGTAGTACTGGTAAATATTTACCATCAAGACCTTTAACAAGAGAAGGAACTTTATCAGAAACCAGAATTAATGATGGAAACGGAAACAAATTTATCTCTAAATATAGCGAAGATTGGAAAGAAGGTGACAACTTTGGAAATTCCACTACATTAAGCGACAACGGTACTGTTATAGCAGTATCGATGAGAAAAACTGATAGTGGTGATGATTATGGAGCAGTTAAAGTTTTCAGAATCAATAGTGGTTTTATAGGAGGTACGATTAATGGAACGTCTACGGACACTGGCTTTGGTAGTGCTATTTCTCTAAATGCAAATGGTACACTTTTAGCTATTAGTGCTCCTAATACATCAGGAGGAGGTCTTGTTAAAGTTTATAGATACGACGGAACGAATTGGTTCCAATTAGGAAATGATATTACATTATCTATTTCTACAGGAGAAGAAGAGTTTGGCAGTAGTTTGGCATTAAGTCCCGATGACAATTACGCAGATTCTTTCTTGGTCGTAGGAGCGCCTAAATACAATTCCGATGATACAAGTATATACGAAGGTGCTGTAGCTGTTTATCGCTGGTCAAATGCAACAGATGATTGGGAGCAAGTACAATCATTTGTAGGAGACAAAACATATAACGGATCAAATATTGGAAATAGTATTGCTATAGGTGCTAGTCATAACTTGTTTATATCTGGTAATCAATACAAGGTATATAGTTGGGATGGAACAGCATTTATCCAAAAAGGACCTAATTTAGATTATATGCCTCAATCTGTGTCTGCTGGTGAAGGAAACAGCCCCGATGAAGTTAAAGAACCAGAGTATAGTAAACTAATTGACATATCGGATGATGGAAATATAATAGCTATAGCTAATCCAGATACTGTAGTAGATAACGATGCAACAACACCTGGAACAATTAGAATTCTTGAGTGGAGAAATTAATTCTCTTTTCTTTCAGAAGCATCATAATGTTCAAATCTGTTGTGAGTAGTTGGAGACAATAAAAGTATAGCCGGTTTAAGATAATTGGTTGTTGTTAGCTTATAAATATGAGACATCCAAGTTTGTTCATAAGGATGTTGCCATTTGGTTTCTAGAAACATTTTTCTATTACCATTCTTACTGACGATTTGAGGCCAGTTGCAGTAATATATTTCTCCATCGGCATATGCTAGTCCGTTGTAGCTTTTTATATTACGAAATAAACATAAAGGAGGACTGTCTTTAGACACATCTTTATTGTCTGGCCATTTTTCAGATCTATATTCTTGAGAGACATTATACCAAGACCATTGAGTAGAATTATCTCCAAAAAATTCTGTAAAATTTAACTTGACAAAATCATATTCTTCATACAACATTATATTTAATAAATCAGCGTATAGATTCTTATGATATTTAAGAAATCCATTTTTACATTTACTATCAGATAGATCACATCCATTCATAATCATATCATCTTCAAAGAAAAACATATACTCAGAATTAGTTGTATCAAAATGTTCCGCAACATATTGTCTTGCTCCACATATTCCTATATTGTCTAACTTAAATTCTGCAAAGTTATATTCACGAAAAAGACTGTTGTATTCCAAAGCATAACTATCGTCTGTCGAGTTGTTAATTACATACTTATTAGAATTAACAAACATGTCTGAACAATTATTGCGTATAGCTTCTGCCGTTGCTTTAAATTGAGCAGGCGAATTGTAAGTTACTATGTATAGATCTGTTTTATTAAAAATAGTACGAATATTATTTTGAAGTCTTTCGAAGAACTCATATATCAATCCATTAGATTGTATCATTTGGATATTGATTTTTTCTGGATATAAATAAGTTAATATTGTAAATATAGACTCTTCTGTACCCATATAGCCTTCAGATAAAGATTGCTTAGATATCTGTCTAAAAGCTTTAGACATTTCTTGTACATCAAGTGCTTTACCTCCAAAAAAAGTAGCACGAGCTACTCTGTTTACATTTTCAGTTTTACAAATTTCTTTCATTTTATCTATGCTAAATCCATGAATTTCTGTAGAAGAATCATACGGAAAACATAAGAATAGAAATTTCTGAAGATGATGTGTTAGTCTTTCTTCTAGCCAATATTTAGAGAAGTATCCAGGATGGCACTGAGCATTGGCAATTCCAGCATCAAGCCAAATGAAATATTCTGATTCAAATGGATTTTCTAAAGATATGTTTTCTAGAAAATGTATTTTTTGAAAAATTAAAGCATTATAAAATTCTAAATTTGCTTGCGTAGAATTCTTTAACCATCCGACTTGATTTCTCCAAAATTCATCCTTTCTTATTTTTTGTATATCATTATAGTATTCAGTATTTTTAATGTACTCTGTTGAAATACTTTTAAAAACAATGTTATCATTTTTTATCGTTCTGATTTTATCATGATATTTTTTATCTATGTATACAACTAAATTTTTATCTTTTAAATGTTTGAGTAAAGTAAAGAAAGTCTCTAAGTATCTTTCAAAACTTCTTGAGAAATCACTAGACAGATCGGACCTGCCTATATCTAATAATGCTGTAACAAAAGTTATTTTACTTTTCATAATATTTTTCTTGAATGTACCTGTATAATTCTATATCGCAATAGTTATTTTGAACTATAAACTCTTTTGCTTTGTCTGGTATAGTATGGTTATTCCTTTTCTTTTCATGCATATTGCAAGGAACGGATAGAATATTACATATGTCATGTAGTGTTTCTGTGTATTTTTCAAATAGTCCTACATACAAAAAATTATCTACATTAGAAATGGCTTTGTCTAGCATATCTCTATCTGCAAATAAAAAAGGATTGGAAAGATCCTCTTCTGCTAATACTTTTGTATAATAGTTATTAAAACCATTTCTTTCATGTGGCATTAATCCTATTGATTTCTGTTTTCCAACATAATCTATATAATTACTCCAAAAAACACTCTCATCTATTTGCTTATCATCTGTTATATATTGCTTGAAAGCTCTAGAAGAAGTTATTTTTTTTACAAAAGACACCACTCTGTCTAAGGGATTTCTTATTATAGTAATAAATTTATAATTATATTGGGATGGTAAAAATTTTTTTATATTAAGAGAGAAATGACCAGAAAATAATATGCACTTATCCCAAGATTTTAAATTTAATATGTCTTTTTGTTTCTTGTTATCTTTTGATATGTTTTCAACAATACTGATTTTATTTAGCTTTTGTTCATTGGGTGTTCCAAAAAAATTGATAAATTCATCTGGCCCCATAGATTCAGATATTATAGACTCTAAATAAGTACCTCCAGTTCTAGGCATATGAGTAAAACCTATTTTAGTATTCATAACGGTCCAACTATTTGCTCACACCAACCCTTGCTTTTACTATGAGGCCAAACCAGCCAACTGCAAGGTTTTTCTGTGGCATTAAATTGTCTCCAGATTTTAATGTAACCATCAGGATCATCCATCATCTGTCTTATCTCTTCTTGCGAAGCATCAGACCTATATAACTCTTCTCCTTTAACATTTTTAAAAACCACACACCAAAAATCATAATCTTTTTCTGGTACTTGATCTATAGATATGTCGATACAATGTTTAAATATAGTTTTTATTTTTTGATAGAAAATATAATCAGATAATTTTATATCGTCATAATTTGGAGTAATATTATCTAAAGTATCTTGAGTTACCCCTCTTACTTTAAAGCAAAGTCCTGAATATTTTTCGTAATCTAATAAACTTCTTTCCGTCCCCATATCATATTTACCGAAATTTATATCTTTCAATGAGCAGTCTATCCCAAATAATTTCCTATTTCTTTCATGACAATATGAATTCCTTTGAACCCAAATGCTATCATCATCCCACTGTTTAGTTCTATTTTTTCTAGTATATTCATGCCATACTAAAGCCTTATTAGGATGGAATAAATCGTAACCATTAGTAAAAGCTCTAGCCGCTATGCTAATTTCTTCTCCATGAAAATAGTATTCAGGATCATGCTGAACTTCAGTACAAAAACTCCCTAAAGAAAATGCAAAATGTGCGCTATAAAATCTAGCTGGTATAGGTTCCTCTAATTCATCATCATCAAAATCCCCAGGCATAAAAAACACGACACCTTCAGGAGTATACCTATCAAAATTCATCTTCCAGGGTTTCATAACTCTAGATTTTGGATCATCATCAGGATCAAAGCTAGGAGCATAAGCAGTAATTAAAGGCTTATTATATCCTTTCTTCTGAATTCTTTTTAACATATCAATCAATTCCTGATCCCAATTTTCTGCAAACCTATGATGACTATCTATCTGCAGAGTATAATCTTCACCATCATATAATTGTTGAACTATATTCCTTGCCCAACAAACACCCTTACTTTCCTTGTAGTTGATATCTAATATCTTAAATCTTTCATCATCTTTTAGGTGGTCAATATTGTCCCACTCGTCATCTTTCGAATGCTGCCAAGCTATTCCTATAGATAAATTATTGGGATTTTTAGCAGAAGAGATCAGTGATCTGATTGTACTATTCAGCTGAGGATCTCTATAAGAAGCGATCTGTATAAATATTTTAGAATTCATAGGTATATAAGTATTATCCCGGAAGCTGCATAATTATATATCCTAAAACAGGTGTTGTCAATGTGAAAAAGCCTCTTGACAAATAAAGATTGAAAAGGTATGATATGTTATGATTGTTGTACTCGAAAATTTAATTAATAAGAATGACAAAAATGGGACACAATAAAAAAAATAAAAAAAGAGTCAATACGCCTGGTTATTGGGAGGATGAGAAAAATAGAAGTACGCAGGAAAACAAAGCCTTTAAGAGAAAGAAAAGAAGATTTTTAGAGCATGAAGATGAGGATAGCGTAAACTGGAAAAGAAGAGATGAGCATGGTAACAAATGAAATACATAGAAGAATTGCAAAATGGAGACGCTTTTTCTTATAAAAATAAGATATATGTTATAAGTTCGGATCTAGACAATAAGGGAAGAAGGAGCTGCTTATCTTTATTTGATGGATTTCCCAAGTGGTTTAAACCCTCAGAAACAGTTGAATTAACGCAACTTTTTTTCGTAGATGAAAATAATCATTTTATAGCGATCAAAGAAACAAAGAAAGAAGAATGAAATATTATTATAAAATTAAAAACTTTATACAATCTCTATGGTTCCATGTAGGAGCAGGTCTTCCTAGATCTTCTCAGCAGGTTATAGAATACAGGTATAGCATCTGTAAAAGCTGTGAATTATTTGATAGTATAAATAAAGAATGCACTGTCTGCGGTTGTATGATCAATAAAAAAAGACAATTTTTTAATAAACTAGCATGGGCAGATCAGTCTTGCCCAGAAGGGAAATGGCAACCAACAAATGAATAGCACAATTAACAAAGATAAAAAAAATAATCTTTTTGAAATATGCATTAAAGCAATGAATGCACCAGAAAATGGTTGTAGTTCAATGATTATTAATCTTACAAATAGCATTAAAAAACCCTTGAATGGCTTCTCAAGTAACTTGTATAAAAAATACCCAATCATACAGGCTAATTATGATATGGTTACACATACTTTTTTAAAAAATAATTTAGGCTATTGTCAAACCGTTAAGATAGAAGAGAATGTAAAAACTCTTCATTCTATTTATGTAACAAGTATAAATTGTCAATTAAATACTAAATCTAATCATAATCCTAGACCAATAAATTATGCAGGACTTACTGTTGGCCTATTGAAGACTAATAAATATATAGAAAAGAATATATCTCAATCAGAATCTGTAGAAATACATTGCCCTAAATTACACTTCGGTTCTACTGGAGGTAATTCGATATTCTATGAAAATATTTTACAAGATGTTTTCTTGAATCGTAACGTATATGTTTATGAAAATATTAAAACTAAAGAAGGTGCGAGATGAATACTCTTAATTGGATTTTATTAAGACTTAAAAACAAACATAAAGAAACTCCTGATATCATACAACTTTTAGAAAATATTATTAATAATACTAACATTATAGATAAAAATAAATTAAATGATACTTACATAGATAATGTTTTATCACAACATTTTCCAGACTATAAACTTGACAAGTGTGATGAATTTACTTTTGGCTTCACAGAAGACCAGAGAAATCTTCATAGAACTATTGCTAGACAAATAGTAGAGGGTCTAGTCCTGTGACAAAAATTATATCCTATTCTTTATGGGGAAATTCTCCTAAATATAATGTCGGAGCCATAGAGAACGCCAAGCTTGCTCAAGAAATTTATCCCGGATGGAAATCTAGATTCTATATTGCTGATTCAGTACCAGAATACACTATATCAGCGCTAAGAGATATTAACGACACTGAAGTTTATATAAAAAAAGAAGAAGGTTCTTGGAACTCTATGTTTTGGAGATGCGAACCCTGTTGGGATGCTAGTGTTTCTATGTCGATATTTAGAGATACAGACTCTCGAATTAGCTTAAGAGAAAGATATGCAGTTGATGCATGGATATCTTCTGAAAAAACTTTCCATATCATGAGAGACCATCCTTTTCATGGTTACTATATGCTTGGTGGTATGTGGGGCTACAAAAATAATAATAAATATGATTTAAAAACTATATTTGATTCTTTTACTCCTAGCAATACTTATGGTACAGACTATGATTTTTTTGCCAATGCTCTTCAACATGTAATAAAAGAAGATAAATTAGTTCATGATGAATTTTTTGAACATAAACCTTTTCCTAAGTCAAGAATTGGTACAGAATTTGTTGGTGATGTTTTTGATGAAAACAATAACAGGAATGCGGAATTCCAAAGATATATAACGCCTCAATAATGCATAAATCAATTATACTTCATCACCACTTAGGACTAGGAGATCATTTTGTATGCAATGGCATGGTTAATGTTTTATCTAATAAGTACAACATATATCTACCGGTAAAAAAACATAATTATGAAACAGTAAATTATCTATATTGCGAAAATCAAAATGTTACTTTGTTTAGTGTAGATGGGAAAAATGAAAATAAAGAAATTAATAATTTCTCTGATACACACAAAATAAGTCTTCATAAGATTACCTGCGCAGCTTCAGATTTATCTAGATGGGACAAGGCTTTTTATGAACATGCAGGTATAGATTTTTCAGAAAGATACAACGCATTTAAATTACCTAATCAGAAATCCACAACATGCCTAAAAACACCACAGAATCCTTACATTCTAATACATAATAGCTCTAGCGAAAAAACATATGATCTTTTAATTAAATCAAAAAATATAAACAAGCAATATGTAAAAATTTTACAAGGACACCACATGTTAGACTATCTAGATATGATATATCTCGCTGATGAAATACACTGTATAGACAGTTCTTTTTTTCACTTGATAGATAGCATACCAAATTTAAATGCAGATCTTTTCTTTCACGATGTTCGCAAAAATATTACAAATTTCCAAAAAACAAAAAAATGGAATATAAAAAAATATGAATAGAATTGTTTTTACTAATGGATGTTTTGATATCATACACACGGGTCATGCTGCATTATTAGATTTTTGTGCAAGTGTCGGTGACACAATTATAATAGGCATAGACTCTGATCAAAGAGTAAAAGAAACGAAGGGTAAAAATAGGCCCATAAATAATCAAGAAGATAGATCTAAAGTACTTATGTCAATGAAAAAAGTCTCTAGTGTTCATATCTTCAATAGCGATACTGAATTACAAAATTTAGTTAAAAATATTAGCCCAGACATTATGATTGTTGGTTCTGATTGGAAAAACAAAAAAGTCATTGGTTCAGAATTTTCTAAAAAAATATTTTTTTTTGAAAGAATAAATGAATACTCAACAACAAAAACCATACAGAATATTACTTATCGGTGATAGCTGTATAGATAAATACCATTATGGAGAATGCAAAAGATTAAACCCAGAATCTGCTTCACCATTATTGACATATAATAATACCGAAATAAATGACGGTATGTGTTTAAATGTTTTTAATAATATGAAATCTTTCAAGAATATGCATGTAGAATTAAAAACCAATAAAGAAAAATCGATTAAACACAGATATATAGACTTAAGAAATAATGCACAATTACTTAGAGTTGATTATGATGTAATAAGCAATCCTATTAATGTAGACGAAATTGATATAAATAATTATGACACCGTAGCAATTTCTGATTACGATAAAGGGTATATATCTAATGATTTTTTGTTTTCAATAACTAAAAATAATAGAGTACCTATATTTATAGATAGTAAGAAAAATTTACTACCCACTGAAAATTGTTACTTAAAAATTAACGAAACAGAATATAATAATTTAGTTGATAAAAACAAACATACTAATAGTATAGTTACTCTTGGAAGTAAAGGTGCTAAATATTTAGATAAATTATATACTACAAAATTTATAAATAATCCCAATGTTATTGGTGCCGGAGACACTTTTTTTGCAGCATTGGTTGTTAGATATACAGAAACAAAAAACATAGAAGACTCAATTGCTTTTGCTAATAAAGCATCTTTTATATCAGTAAAAAACAAAGGAACGTATGTATTAAATAATGAAGACATTAACTTATTGTATAGATATTGATAATACTATATGTACAACTAAAAATCTTGATTACGCAGATAGTGTACCTATAAGGTCTAGAATAGAAAAAATAAATGAATTGTATGATCAGGGACATACTATAAAATACTTTACTGCCAGAGGCATGGGCAGGTCGAATGATAACATAAACAATGCTTACGCCTCCCAGTTCTGCTTAACACAAAAACAATTAGATGATTGGGGCTGTAAGTATCATCATTTAATTCTTGGAAAACCTTCAGCAGATTATTACTTAGACGATAAAGCATTAAAATTAGAGGATGTATTTTAATGAAAATAGTTAAGAAAGGATGGGGCTATGAAAAATGGATAGTTAATAAGCCAGAATATTGTGGTAAATTATTATTTTTTGAAAAGAACAAGAAATGTTCTTGGCACTACCATAATATTAAGGATGAAACATTTTATGTACATTCAGGTTTATTGTTGGTACGTTTTTCTAATTATGACGATATATCTACAGCAAATGAGTTGGTATTAGAACCTGGTGATAATTTTTATGTTTACAAAGGACTTAGGCATCAAATGCTAGGTATAGAAGAAACTTACATGTACGAATTTTCTACAGAACATTTTGATTCTGACAGCATTAGAATAATAAAGGGAGATTGATGAAACCTATTCTAGTATGTTCTCATGAAAGATCAGGGACACATTTTCTAATATCCTCTATAGCAAATTGCTTTAACATGTCGAATGAAGTTATTAATCTACCTGATAAAAGTAGAGAATTTGACAATGATAAATATGAGAATATTATTAATGAGTTCATGTTAAATCATACAGAATCTTTAAAAATACTAAAGTCTCATCATGATGTAAGATTTTTCAAAGATTGGATTTTTGATTCTTATAACGTTATTTATATAGATAGAAATTACTTAGATGTTTTAACTAGTTGTTATTACTACTACAAGCAGCATTATCCCTACGTAGACTTTCCTTTTGATAATGATATAGACAATTTCTTATTTAATGTAAAACCTTATAAACATTCAACAGATCAAGTATATTCCTACGAGTTCTACGAAAATAATATTTTGCGTTTAAAAAATCATATATCACATTGGCTAAACTCTAAGAATAGAATACAATTTATTAAATACGAAGAATTACATCAAGATTTTAATAAACAAATTCAAAAAATTGAAATTTTTCTTAAAGAGAATATTTTTAACCTAAAAAAGCCTGAGCTCACAGGAGTAAGTCCGAGAAAAGGTATTATTGGAGATCATAGCAATTTATTCAGTAAGGATCAAATTTTACAAATAAACAACACATGGTGCGATAAATGAATGACGAACCAGTAATCGAAAAATATTTAAATACTATTGATATACAGCCATATTATGTAGATATCGGCTGTAGCAATAAATTCAATATTTCATATTCTAAGATTATAAACTCAAAATATACTATTTTTATAGAAGCTGATAAACAAAAATATAATTTCTATGATAATAAGAAATTTAAAATAGATAATTTTCAAGCCATAAATAACTTTGCTACCCCAGACAATGTGTTAGACTTGCTAAAAAATTTAGAACATATTGGATTTCTAGATTTGGATATAGATGGATATGATTATTTTGTATTAGAAAAAATATTGACAAAATATCAACCAGATTTATTATGTTGTGAAATAAATGAAAAAATACCATGGCCAATAAAATTTACTGTGCTATATAATGAAGCATATCAATGGGATGTTTCTCACTTTTATGGTATGAGTCTGGCGAAGTTGCATGAATTAGTTAATAATAATTACATTTTAATTAATTTAACAGGTAATAATGCTTATTATGTAAATAAAAACATAAACTGTGATTATGAAAATATTAATCCTGAATACGCTTATAAAAATTTCTATGACCCTAATAATTTTAGTCACAATCATAATGTCAATAGATGGCTAAGTATGAATCCAGATCAAGCTATAGAAGACATAAATAAATATTTCACAAAATATAGAGGATTGTATGAGGTATACAAATGAGCGGACAGATAAACAGAGGATCAGAATTAGGCGAAATTATATATGACTATGCCAAAATAAAAAAATATAAATCATTCTTAGAGATAGGAACGTGGAATGGCGAGGGGAGTACTAGATGTTTTATAGATGGGTTGTTAACTAGAAATGATGAGTATAGTTTCATTTCGTTGGAAACTTCAAAAGATTTTTTCGATGCAGCTACAGTATTCAATAAAAAAATATTAAATCCAAAAATTAATATTGTATATGGTAGGATAATAGAAAATGAAGATTTAATTACAGATAGCCCTATAGATAGACATAAGCAGTTTTTAAAAGAAGATCGATTTGACTATAGTATTTGCCCCAATGTCTGGGAAAATATTCAAAGACAGTTTGATGTAGTACTTCTAGATGGTGGAGAGTTCTCCACATTTGCAGAATATAAAAAACTAGAACCTTTTACTAAAATCTTTTTGTTAGACGATTCTAAAATGTTAAAAAACAATCTTGTTGTTAAGTCTTTAAACGAAAACAATAATTGGAAACAAATTAAAAATTCTAATTCAAGAAATGGTTTTGCTATATATGAAAAACTATCTACAGATTAATAAATTTTCATATTTAAATGAATTAAATGATATAGTTTTTTGTAAAACAGATTATATCCTACAAGATTTTGAACAAATATCTAAGCTCAATAGAGATATTACTTTTATAACTGGAAATTCAGATTATGGAATTACTGATGATATTGTAAAAATTTCTCCGCCAAATATTAAAGTATGGTATGCTCAGAATGCTTTATCAAATCATAAAAAAATACAACCTTTGCCTATAGGAATAGAAAACAAAGAACCTTCTGTTAGATTAAATCATGGAGTAGGATATTTTGATAGGGTAAGTCAAAAAGAAAAAATATTTAATACACTAAATACATTATCTCCATTTAAATCGACGGAACCTAAAAAATTTATGTATTCAAATTTTGTTGTTCGCAACAATCCTACGCATAGAAGTATAGCAAAAGAAATTTCAATTAAAGAGGATTACATTGATTGGGAACAGCCCGATTTGTCTTTGGAACAATTATTCTTACGATTCTTAGAATACAAAATGGTACTTTGTCCTGTCGGCAACGGAATTGATACTCATAGATTATGGGAAGTGTTGTATTGCAATAGAATTCCTGTTACAATTAAGGTTGGAGACTTCAAGCTATACAACCTTTACGAACAGCTACCAATTGTTATTTTAGACAGTTATTCCGAGTTGATGAAGCCAGAAAGAATAGAAGAAAAATATCAACAAGTAATAAATAAAAAATATGATACACAAATATTAGAAACTACATACTGGGAAAATAAAATAAGGAATGCTAAATTATGAAAGTATATATAGAAGCGGGTGCTAACAATGGTATATTTCAATCTAGATCTTTAGGTCACGTGAATGATGAAGAATATTTTGGAATTCTAATAGAAGCACTACCTAATGTCACAGAACAATGCCGTCGTAACAGAGAAACAAAAAACTGCATAGTAATTAATTCTGCTTTGGTTTCATTTGATTATCCAGATGATACAGTAGAAATCAACTTACATAGAAGACACACTGCCATGGCAAGTGTAAGAGATCTAGATAAAAATGAATATCCGAATAAAATTAGAGTAAAAGCAGCAACACTAACAGATATTTTAACAAATCTTAAAATTGATAAAGTTGATGCATTTTATTTAGATGTAGAGGGCTATGAATTAGAAGTATTGAAAGGAATAGATTTTAGTAAAATTTCTGTAGATAAAATTGAAGTAGAAGCTCACTATAATATTAAAGGCATTAATACTACCAGAGATGAAGCTATTAAAACACATGTTGACTATCTTGCCCCAATGGGATATAATTATAAAATAGTCTCAGAAGCAGGACAGCACGACAAAATTGTTTTTACAAAGAAATAATATGGTAGATTCTACAGATTATAAGTGTTCACTATTTTGTTCTTTTTACAAAGGAGAGCAATTTATAGAAGGTTATATGGAAAATGTTTTAGAACAATCTATATTTAAAGATATAGAATTTATTTTCTTAGATTGCAACTCACCAGAAGATGAAAAAAGTTATATATTACCTTTAATCGATAAATACAAAAACATAAAATACTTTAAGCTAGATAAAGATCCAGGACTATACGCTGCATGGAATCATGCTGTCGGACTATGTTCTGCTGATATTATAGGCAATTGGAATATAGATGATAGAAAAAACTCAGATGGTTTAGAACAACTTGTAAACACTTTATACAAAACCAATGTTGATATTGCTTATGGCCTTACTTATATATCTAGAAAACCCAATGAAAAATATATAGATAATAATCTTTTAGAACCATATCCATGTCTACCTCATTCTTTCCAAAATCTTTTACGCAACAACAGTCCTCACTGCATGCCTGTTTGGAAGAAAGAATTGCATGATAAGTACGGTTTTTTTGACACATCATATAAAACTGCATCTGATGGAGATTTTTGGTTGCGTTGCTCTCTTGGAGGTGCTACAATAAAGAGGATAGATACACCTGTTGGTTTATACTTTTGGAACCCTAAAGGCAGATCCAGTAACCCAGAAACTTTACAGGAAATGCTTCAAGAAGTTAATATTATGAGATCTAAATATAGGATTTAATTTATGTTGTATTTTTATGTTGTTCTTTTTGCGTGTCTCGTTGGTTGGGTCAAAGCCGGAAAAGAAATGAATGCTGTCAAGAAAGATCCGTCTCTTGGAGTTCCCCCTTCCAAAAATATTTTCACTTTCTTATTTACTGACCCCTATTAAAATATAAAAATGAATAGACTAAAAGGACAAAGAGTATATCTTGCTGGAGCAATGGATCGCGTTGCAGATAGGGGACGAGGATGGAGAGAAAATACTACTCCTTTCTTAGATTCTTTAGGCATAGTTGTATTTAATCCTATCACGAAACCCACAGATATAGGGCTAGAAGATCAAGATAGCCATGCAATAAAGACTAAGCTTAAAAAAAATAAAAGATATGACGAATTAGCTTCAATGATGAAAGTAATAAGGTCAGTAGATCTTAGGCTAGTAGACATTAGTGATTTTTTGATTGTCAACCTAGATTTAGAAATACATCCATGCGGTACATATGAAGAAATCTTTTGGGCTAACAGACAAAAGAAACCTATTATTATTCACATGGTTCAAGGTAAGGAGCACACTCCTGATTGGTTATTCGGAGTAATACCTCATCAAATGATATTCTCTGATTGGAATGATATCTATGGGTATTTAGAACATATTAATCATTCTGAAAATATTAACACTTATAATAGATGGTATTTTTTTAATTACTAATGAAAATTTTACAAGATATAAAACTAGATTTTAATAATGTTCTTATAAAGCCTAAGAGATCTAATATTTGCAGTAGGTCACAGGTAGACATTAACAGAATT
>TARA_Y100000385_G_scaffold8743_1_pt1 | contig 26167 bp, 25 predicted proteins | sample TARA_Y100000385 | Tara Oceans TARA_Y100000385 (sample SAMEA2620980) | marine metagenome | biome: marine biome (ENVO:00000447); feature: surface water layer (ENVO:00002042); material: "saline water (ENVO:00002010), including plankton (ENVO:xxxxxxxx)" | depth 5 m
AGAATTCGATTGCATTCAAAGATAAAAAAGATAATAGGCAAAGTATATAGAGATGGAACTGTTGTAATGAATATTTGGTGAGTATAACCATCAGGAACAATCGAAGTAATATAAGGCACCGAAAAACCCATGAAAGGAACAAGCAACACCCTAAACCAAAAATCATTCCCTAGATGTAAAAATCTTAACTTCATAAAAACTATTTCCATCGAGAAAAAATCAAATCTAAGCTCAACATAAATTTTTGCCAATAAACAGCGATTTTGTTTATCGGTTAAATATGGACGCTTATCTATAATTAATGGAGATTCATCGGAAAAATCACAGTCATTCGTCAATTGAAAATGATTGTAACATTTAAGTAAATCAAATACTCGCCTTCAATTTAAAAAATATCATTGTATAAAGCAAATTTAGAGGGGCATAATAATTTTATAATGCTTAAATTTGCAAGACGAATAAACTACATTTTGTATGCAAAAAAAGAAAGCTGTTTTATTGGTAAATCTCGGCACTCCAGACAGCCCAAAAACAAGTGATGTAAGAAGTTATCTTTTCCAATTTTTAAATGACAAAAGAGTAATTGATATTCCTTGGTTACTAAGAAAAATTCTTGTCAATGGCATTATCGTTCCTTTCAGAGCGCCAAAGTCTGCAAAGGTATACAAAGAGTTATGGACAGACAGGGGTTCACCAATCATCTATCATACCGAAGACTTGACGAATAAACTAAAACAAGAACTAGGCGATGGTTATCACGTAGAATATGCCATGAGATATAAAAACCCTTCTCTTAAAAAGACCCTCAAGAGCTGGGAAGGTAAAAACTTTGAACAAATCATCATCTTACCCCTATTTCCCCACTATGCTTCTGCCACAAATGGTTCAGTTATAGAGGAGTCAATGAACGTTTTTAAAAAATGGTGGGTTATTCCAGAAATCAGTTTTGTCTCTCAATTTTATGATCACGAATTTTATTTGAAAGGTTTTGAAGAGCAAGGCAACAAACATAACTTTGAAGAATACGATCACGTATTGTTTAGTTTTCATGGTTTGCCAGAACGTCATGTGGATAAAGTTTATGATGAGAGCTTATGCCAAGACAACGAATGCGAACAAGGCGTTACAGAGGCAAATCAATTTTGCTATAAAGCGACCTGCTACGAAACAGCTATTCAACTTGCTAAACGCTTTAATCTCAAAGAATCTGACTACAGCGTAGGCTTTCAATCAAGACTAGGCAGAGGGTGGATAGAGCCTTTTTCTGATAAGATTATTGAAGATTTAGCTAAGAAAGGTGCTAAAAAATTACTTGTTTTCTCACCAGCATTTGTTGCAGACTGTCTGGAAACAACAATAGAAATCGGTGATGAATATCAAGAGCTATTCGAAGAATTTGGAGGTGAAAAGGTGCAACTCGTAGAGAGCCTAAACTCTTCAGACACTTTTGTAAATGGTCTGAAAGAAATGATTTTGAAACGAAGTATTTAATCAATGATAGACTCATTTTATAGCATCGGAATTAGTCACTGGAATTGCCCTCTTGAAATTAGAGAAAGGTTCGGAATTGACAAACAACAATCCATTGATTTCATCAAGGAATTGAAATCTCTTGGAGGTTCAGCCTTTAGTGTATCGACCTGCAACCGTACACAGGTATTTGCTCATAACATAAACGTCCATCAGCTCAAAGAAAAGTTTATAAAACATAGTGGAAACCAAACTGATAATTTTGAAAAATATGGCTTTGTTCTTGAAGACCATGAAGCAATTCAAAATTTATTTGAAGTAAGTACTGGTATAGATTCTCAAATATTAGGCGATTTACAAATCTTTTCACAAGTAAAAGAAGGGGTTGACTTAGCAAAAAATAATGGCTGTATAAACAGCCATATGGACAGGCTATTGCAATTTGTATTTCAAGCAAATAAAGAGGTTCAATCATTTACTACAATAAGCAAAGGAGCAGCATCAGTAGCCCATGCTGCCGTACTTAAAATCAGACAAAAAACAGAACACCTACAAAAGAAAAAAATATTAGTTTTTGGTACTGGAGAGATTGGTCAGCGAACATTAGAAAACTTAAACAGTCAAACTAAAGCAGAAATTACAATTATCAACAGAACTGAAGAAAAAGCTAAGGAATTAGCTGAAGTTTTAAAGGTTAATTATGCTCCACTTGAGCAACTTAGTCAAGAAATTTCCAAGTCCGATGTAATTGTAGTAGCTACAGCATCCAAAAGCTATACCCTTACGAGTGAACACATTAGCAATTTGAGTTCAGAAAGCCTATTTATAGATCTTTCTGTTCCAAGAAATATTGATCCTGAAATTTCTTCAAACAAAAATGTTGAGTTAGTAGATATGGATCAACTTAATTCTGAGGCAGACAAAACTCTCGAAAAAAGAAAAAAAGATATCCCAAAAGCAAAGACCATAATCAATTTATACAAATTAGAATTTGAAGATTGGTCTAAGCTACATACACTTGGACCAACAATCAAAAATCTGAAGCTTTCATTTGAGGATATAAAAAACTCAGAAATAGAGAAATACAAAGGGCAATATCAAAAAGATGAATTAGAACGTATAAAGCCTTTGATAGATAGTATCGTCAAAAAAATCTCTAGCAAAAACATAGAATATCTCCGGAAGAGATATCGCATTGATGAAGAAATACTAGAAGTCATGCGTGAAATGTATAAAATCAACTAAATGCATATAAAAATTGGCAGTCGTAAAAGTAAATTAGCTCTTTGGCAAACAAATCATGTTGCCGAAAGACTTTCGCAACTTGGGCATACTTATGAGCTTATACTCATTGAGTCAGAAGGCGACAAAGTCCTTGATACACCACTACCACTTATGGGAGGAAAAGGTGTTTTTACTAAGGCTTTAGATGAAGTGATTTTAAACAAAACTATCGACATAGCCGTACACTCATTCAAAGATGTGCCTACCGATTTAGAAGCTAATTTGGAAATTTGCGCCATACTGAAAAGAGAAAATCCTAGCGACGCTTTAATTAGCCGAAAAGGTTTAGATTTTTTAAACAAGGAATCCGCAATTATTGCAACGAGTAGTAATAGAAGAAAAGCTCAATGGCTGAGTAAATACCCACATCACACTATGGTGGATATTAGAGGGAATGTACCCACCAGAATTCAAAAACTAAAAGACAGTGCATGGGATGCCACAATTTTGGCTAGCGCAGGACTTATTCGACTAGGACTAGGAAACGAGATTGACAAAGAAATAGATTGGATGTTATCAGCACCGGCACAAGGTGCAGTAGCCATTGTTTGTCACTCGCAAAATGAAGCAATTAAAGAGATTATCTCTGAGCTTAACGACAAAGACACCGCTATTTGCACAACTACTGAAAGATCTTTCCTAAATGCACTAAGCGGTGGCTGCTCCGCTCCTGTCGGTGCATATGTTACTATTTCAAAAAACACCCTGTTTTTTAATGGCATCGTCCTCAGCACTGACGGTAAGGAGAAAATTGAAATATCTTTAGAAGATAAAGTAGAAAATGCAGAAAAATTAGGTCAAAAAGCTGCAGATATTGCTCTATCAAAAGGCGCACTAAAACTGATTGAATCAGCAAAGGATGAAAAATACAGCTAAACATCTTCTTTTTCTTAATGATTTATCAAAGCAAACACTTGAGAAATTAAATTATGACAAATCCATCAAAGTAACTGCTCAACCACTAATAAAAACCTCAGCAATTGCTTTTAATCACAATGATTTAGATGTAATGAAAACATGGGTTTTCACTAGTAGAAAAACTGTAGAAACATTAATAGAAAACAATATTTCTTTTTCAAAGAAAAGTTACGCTATTGGTCAAAAGACTGCCGATTTAATTCCTTCAGCAATTACCCCACAAAAAGCTTCTGCGATTGATTTAGCCGAACTCATTATCAAATCACAAGAAAAAGAAGTGATTTTTATTTGTGGCAACAAAAGACGTGACGACCTACCATCAAAATTGCTATCCCATGGAATTAAAGTTAAAGAAGTCATCGTATATCAGACTGAAAATCTTAATAAAACCGTAAATTTGCAGGGCATTGACGGATTAGCTTTTATGAGTCCAAGTGCTGTTCATTCATTAGCTCAAAACGGCGGCTTTAACAATTTACCCTGTTTTGCAATTGGCACAACAACAGCAAAAGCCCTAAAAGATGAAGGTCAAAAATGTATGATTAGTAAAACTACAAATGCCGAAAGCTTAGTAGATATCGCAAAACACTATTTAAAATAAATGAAACATAATTTTCCAGAACTACAGAACGATTTATTACTGAGAGCATTGAATGGTGAAAATGTTGAAAGACCACCTGTATGGATGATGCGACAAGCTGGTCGTTTTCTACCAGACTACCGTATTTTGAGAGAGAAATATTCTTTCTTTGAGCGTTGTGAAACACCAGAGCTAGTATCAGAAATCACAATCATGCCTATCGATCAAGTAGGTACTGATGCAGCGATATTGTTTTCTGACATTCTTGTTGTACCACAAGCATTAGGTTATGAAGTACATATGATAGCCGGAAAAGGTCCATTTCTACCACAAACAGTAAATAACCTCAAAGACGCTCAGGCTATTGAAGTTCCTAATGTACACGAAAAGTTAGGCTATGTTATGGATGCTGTATCTCTAACCAGAAAAGACCTAAATGGAAAAGTGCCTCTTATTGGTTTTGCAGGAGCTCCATTTACCATATTATGCTACATGGTACAAGGTCAGGGTTCTAAGGATTTTTCTCAAGCCAAAGCTTTTTGCCACGCTGAAAGAGATGCTGCACACCTCTTACTTCAAAAAATTACAGATACAACAATAGCCTACCTAAACGCACAAATTCAAGCTGGTGCACAGGCTGTTCAAATATTTGATTCATGGGCTGGTCTGTTGTCACCCAAAGATTTCCAAGAATTTGCTCTTCCCTACATTAAACAAATAGTAGATAATATTAGTGGTGCGCCAACAATAGTATTTGCAAAAGGCGCATGGTATGCTATCAAAGACCTAGTTAACTTAGGCTCAAATGCCATAGGCGTTGATTGGGCATTAACTCCACAAGAGGCTAGAAAATTAGCTGGTCCAAATATTACATTACAAGGAAACTTCGACCCAGCATGGTTATTTGCTCCACATGATGAAATAGAACGATTAGCTAAAGAAATGGTCGATGGATTTGGCAAAAATAAATACATCGCTAACCTAGGACATGGAATACTTCCAAATGTGCCAGTGGAAAACGCTAAAGTGTTTATAAACGCAATAAAAAACTATTCCGCCTAATGCCAACTAAAGAAATATTCGAAGCTCATATTTTTGATTTGCAAAATCGAATATGTAATGGCTTAGAACAATCTGATGGATTAGGTAAGTTTGTTGAAGATAAATGGGAAAGAGAAGGTGGTGGAGGTGGCAAAACCCGTATTCTCAATAATGGAAAAGTCATCGAAAAAGGTGGTGTAAATGTATCTGTTGTTCACGGCGATTTACCTCAACTATTCAAAGAAAAATTTAAAGTTGATGAAGCTACATTTTACGCCTGTGGTCTATCATTGGTTATTCACCCAATCAGTCCTAAAGTACCTACAGTACACGCTAATTGGCGGTATTTTGAGATGTACGACCAGTCGGGTGCAATAAAAACAGCCTGGTTCGGTGGTGGCACAGATCTTACTCCCTACTACCTTGACGAAAATGATGCTGTACATTTTCATCAAATTAATAAAAGCGTTTGTGACAAGTACGATACAAGTTATTACCCTAGATTTAAAAAAGAATGCGACACTTATTTCTATAACTCGCACAGAGATGAATGCAGAGGTATAGGAGGTATTTTCTTCGATTATCAAAAAGAAGACGAGCACACCACTATGGAAGAAATCATGAATTTCAGCATAGACTCAGGTAATGCCTTTTTAGACGCATACTTACCCATAGTAGAAAAACATAAAAACGAAAGTTACAGCAAAAAAGAAAAAGTTTGGCAAGAGATACGTAGAGGTCGATATGTTGAATTTAACTTATTACATGACAGAGGTACCCATTTCGGCATTAAGACAAAAGGAAGAACAGAATCTATACTTATGAGCTTACCCTCTACCGTAAGGTGGGAATACAACCATCAGCCTGAAAAAAATAGTCCAGAAGAAAAACTAATTGAAGTATTAAAAAATCCCAAAGATTGGATCTAATTCAAATACTATGTTTCCAGAAAATAGAAATAGACGATTGAGAAAAAATAGTGCCATAAGAGAAATGGTACAAGAAAACAGACTTCACCCTAGCAATTTTATTGTTCCACTTTTCTTTATGGAAGGAGAAAATAAAAAAGAAGAAATAGCCTCAATGCCGGGCTATTTTCGCTATACATTAGACTTACTAATCAAAGAGGCTAAAGACTGTTATGAATTAGGCATACGTTCGGCCCTACTCTTTGCTAAAATTGAAGACTCTCTCAAAGATAATGAAGGCAAAGAAGCCATAAACACAGATGGGTTAATGCAAAGAGCAATTCGACTTCTTAAATCTGAAGTGCCAATGATGTATCTTATGAGTGACGTTGCTCTAGACCCCTACTCTATGCACGGTCACGATGGTATTGTTGATGGTCAAGAAATAGTCAATGACCAAACCATTGAAGTTCTAGCAGAAATGGCCTTAACACACGCCGAAGCAGGTGTTGATATGGTTGCTCCATCTGATATGATGGACGGACGTATTGGTGCGATAAGAGAAAAATTAGAGGATGAAGGATATCCTAATGTTGGTATAATGTCCTATAGCGTAAAATATGCTTCATCATTTTACGGACCTTTCAGAGATGCTTTAGACTCAGCACCAGGTTTTGGAGACAAAAAAACCTATCAGATGAATTCAGCAAATGCATCAGAAGCTATGGCAGAGGTAGATAACGATATTGATGAAGGTGCTGATATCATTATGGTTAAGCCAGGTATGCCTTATTTGGATATGGTTAAACAAATCAGTAATCAATTTGATGTGCCTGTAAGTGTTTATCAAGTATCGGGCGAATACGCTATGATAAAAGCAGCTAGCCAAAAAGGTTGGCTAGACCACGACAAAGTCATGATGGAATCGCTAATAGGTTTCAAAAGAGCAGGAGCAAAACTCATTGCTACCTACTTTGCTAAAGAAGCCGCTAAACTTTTAAATAATGAATAAAAGCGAATTACTCTTTGAAAGAGCACAATTATATATACCAGGTGGGGTAAACTCACCAGTGAGAGCTTTTCGATCTGTTGGTGGCACTCCTTTATTTTTCAAATCAGCTAAAGGATCTATTCTCACAGATGTTGATGGAAAAGAGTACATAGACTATATCGGTTCTTGGGGACCAATGATTTTAGGACACTGTCACGAACCCATAGTAAAAACGCTAAAAGAAGCTACTAATAACACCACCTCATTTGGTGCACCAACCGAATTAGAAGCTGATATTGCAGAACTGATTTGTGACATGGTTCCAGCTGTTGAAAAAGTTAGAATGACTAATTCAGGAACAGAAGCGTGTATGAGTGCCATTCGTGTAGCACGAGGATATACCAACAAAGAAAAGTTTATCAAATTTGAAGGTAATTATCACGGACATGCTGATGCTTTTCTAATAAAAGCTGGAAGTGGGGCTATTACTTTAGGTGTACCTAATAGTCCAGGCGTAACTAAAGGAACGGCTCAAGACACCCTACTCGCTCCTTATAATGACCTGAAAGCTGTAGAAAAAATTATAGAACAAAACCCAAACGAAATAGCTGCCATAATACTTGAGCCAGTAGCAGGCAATATGGGTTGTATCCCTCCTAAAAAAGGCTTTTTAGAAGGTTTGAGAGATTTATGCGATCAACACCAAATCGTCCTCATTTTTGATGAGGTAATGACAGGTTTCAGATTAGCCAAAGGTGGAGCAAGTGAATACTACAGCGTAACGCCAGATATGGTAACCCTTGGCAAAATAATTGGAGGTGGCTTGCCTGTAGGAGCGTTTGGGGGTAAAAAAGAAATTATGAATATGGTCGCCCCTGTTGGACCGGTATATCAAGCCGGAACATTAAGTGGTAATCCTATTGCTATGGGTTGTGGCTACACGCTACTCAAAGAGTTAAATGAAAACCCAGATATTTATAAACTATTAGAAGAAAATACAGCATACTTTGAAAAAGAATTAAGACGAGTTTTTGAAAATAAAAAACTAAGCTATACAATAAACAGAGTCGGCTCAATGATCAGTTTTCATTTTGATGTTAAAGAAGTAAATAACTTTGATGATGCCTGTCAAGCTAATGCCGATTTTTTCAAAAAGCTGTTTCATGGTGTGTTACAAAGAGGTGTCTATTTTGCCCCCTCTGCCTTCGAAACTTTATTTTTATCAACCACACACACCAAAGAATTGCTGGATGAAACCATAGTAGCAATCGAACAAACATTAGAAGAATTACTTTAATTATATTTACACAAAATTAAGCGATGAGCAGTCTGAGAGATAAATACGAACTAGTTGTTGGACTAGAAGTTCATGCACAGCTTTCTACTAATACAAAAGCCTATTGTAACGATTCTACGGAATATGGTGCTGGACCAAATACTCAAACTAGCCCCGTTACATTGGGACACCCTGGCACCCTACCCAAAAGCAACAAAAAAGTTATTGAATACGCAGTAAAGATGGGTATTGCTTGTGGCTCATCAATTAGAGAACGTAATGAATATGCTCGTAAAAATTACTTCTACCCTGATTTACCAAAAGGATATCAAATTACTCAAGACACAACCCCAATATGTAACGGCGGTAGTATAAATGTTAAAGATGCTGAAGGTAATAACAAAACAATTAACATCACCCGAATACATATGGAGGAAGATGCAGGTAAAAGTATCCACGACCTTGACCCTTTCAATTCATTAGTAGATTTAAATAGAGCTGGCGTAGCTCTTATTGAAATAGTTTCTGAACCCGATATTCGTTCTTCAGATGAAGCTTACCAATACCTTGCTGAAGTCAGAAAACTCGTTCGCTATTTGGATATTTGCGATGGTAATTTGGAAGAAGGTAGCTTGAGATGTGATGCTAATATTTCGGTTATGCTCAAAGGAAGTAAAACCTTTGGCAATAGAGCCGAAGTAAAAAACATGAACTCTTTAAGAAATGTTAAAAGAGCCATTGAACACGAGATGGATCGTCAGATAGACATTTTGGAAAATGGCGGTGTAGTCGAGCAACAAACACGAAGTTTTAATGCCAATACAGGAACAACATCTTTAATGAGAAGCAAAGAAGATGCCAACGATTATAGGTATTTTCCTGAACCAGATTTACAACCAATAATGGTTACCCAAGATTATATTGAGGAAATCAAAAGCACCCTACCTCCATTGCCAAAAGAGTTATTTTCAAAATTCACTAACGAATTTGGTCTTTCCGAATACGATACCAATGTTATTATTGAAGAGAAAGAAATCGCATTGTACTTTAATGAGTTATGTCAACACACAAAAAATTACAAAGCAGCAGCCAATTTTGTAAATGGTAGTGTTAAGTCCTACCTCAATGAAAATGCTATCGAAATGAGTCAATTTAGCATATCTGCTAAACGACTATCCCAACTAATAAAAATGGTTGATGATGGTAAAATAAGTAACTCTGTAGCGACACAAAAAGTCTTTGGCAAACTTCTTGAAAATGATTTGTCGCCAGAAGAAATCGCCAAGGAAAACAATTGGATTCAAGAAAGTAACACCGATACTTTACAAGCTTTTGTTCAACAAGCACTAGAAAAATACCCCGAAAAGGTTGAAGAATATAAAGGTGGTAAAAAAGGACTTATTGGTCTGTTTATGGGTGAAGTTATGAAACTATCTAGGGGAAAAGCAGATCCAAAAGTAGCTAACCAACTCGTAAGAGAAGCATTAGAAAAATAAGCAATGATTAAGAATTTAATACTATTTCTAAGCATAGCCATCTTATCTGCATGTTCTGTAATTGACGATACCGTAAGCGGGACTATTACAAATGCAAAAGATGGAGAATGGGTGTTTTTGGAAAAACTATCTCTTAAAGATATTCAAAAAGTAGATTCATGTCAAATCAATAACGAAAGCTTCTCATTTCAATATAGAGCCGATTCCATAAACTTTTATCGTATATCACTTTCTGATAAAAACTATGCTTTGATAGCCTTGCAATTAGGAGACACTATTGTATTTAATGCCGATGCTTCAAATCTAGTTAACTTTAACGCAAGTGGATCTGCAGAAGTGGAAGGTAATGAAAGATTAGTTGAAATTATAAACTCTATTCAGCCAAAAACGGATTCATTAAGAATCATTTATCAAAAGTCTGTTGGCACGGTTGAAGAAGAAATAGTACTGGAAAGAATACGAGAAAAATACGACGATATCATGCTTCAACAAAAAGAAGACATCAAACTATTTATCGATAATAACACCAATTTATTCATTAACCTTATCGCTTTACAGCAGTTAGGTGATGTCGCTGAAAATTTTGAGTATTATAAAAAAGTATCTACAAAATTAGACTCCATATATCCAGATAATTTATGGATAAAGGATGTAAAAGATAAAGTCTTAAGTGAGCAAAATACGGCTATTGGCGTACAAGCACCTAACTTTTCTATTAAAGATAGCAATGGTCAACAATTTGAATTGTCCTCTTTGAGAGGTTCTTATGTACTTCTAGATTTTTGGGCTTCATGGTGTGTGCCTTGCAGAAGAGAAAACCCATTAATTGTTGAATTGTACAAAACTTATAATACAAAGGGCTTAGAAATTATAGGCATTTCACTAGATGATACAACACAAAAAATAGATGCTAAATCAGATTGGATAAAAGCTATTGAACAAGATGGTTTAGTATGGAGACAAGTCAGCGAATTACAAGGTTTTGAATCATCTGTTTGTGAAGAATATGGTATTTCAAGTATACCATCTACCTTTTTAATTGATAAAAACGGTGTAATCATTGCTCGTAATTTAAGAGGTACTATATTAGCTAATAAATTAAAAGAAATCTTTGAGTAAAATATATTTCGCATCAGACCTACATTTAGGCGTTCCTAACAAAGAAAAAAGTTTAGAACGTGAAAGACTCTTTGTACAATGGTTAAACGAAATTAAAGCTGATGCTGAAGCCATTTTTCTAGTAGGAGATATATTTGATTTTTGGTTTGAATACAAAAAAGCTGTTCCAAAAGGCTATGTACGTTTACTAGGTAAATTAGCCGAAATAAGCGACTCAGGTATCCCTATTCATATTTTTACTGGCAATCATGATATGTGGCTTTTTGACTATTTAGAAGAAGAGATAAACGCTACTATTTACAGAGAACCTATTGAAGTGTCTTTAAAAGGGAAGCGATTTTTTATTGGTCATGGCGATGGTTTAGGTCCTGGCGATAAAGGCTACAAAATCATTAAAAAAATATTTGAAAATAAGATATGTCAATGGCTATTTGAGAGAATTCATCCAAATTTAGGCATTTCAATAGCAGAATATTGGTCCAAGAAAAGCAGAATTGCAAACGGTCAAAAAGATGAAACCTATCATGGTGAAAAAGAGTGGTTAACCCAATTTTGCAAAGAAAAAATGAAGACTATTGAAGTAGATTACTTTGTTTTTGGACACAGACATCTTCCATTAGAAGAAGACCTAGGTGATAACACCTCATATATCAATTTAGGAGAGTGGGTGAATTATAATAGCTATGCTGTTTTTGACGGAGAAAAATTAGAGCTTAAGCGTTACTAATTTTAGTAACCAAGTCAATCAATCGATTAGAATAACCCACTTCATTATCGTACCAGCCTACAACCTTTACCATTTTACCAATTACGGACGTTAATTGGGAATCAAAAACACAAGAGTGTTTATTGCCTAAAATATCAACAGAAACAATAGGGTCTTCTATAAAACTGAGAATTCCATTTAACGACCCTTTAGCTGAGTTCTTAAACAAATCGTTAATCTCAGCGACTGAAGTGTTTTTGCTCACTATACATGTAATATCTGTTAGTGAGCCATCAGGAACAGGTACTCTAATACCACAACCACCCATTTTACCAACCAATTCAGGAAAAATTTTTGTAATAGCTTTAGCAGCACCAGTTGTGGTAGGAACAATAGAGGTCGCTCCTGCTCTAGCTCTTCTTAAATCATTATGAGGTGAATCGTGTAATCTCTGATCCGTAGTATATGAATGAATAGTTGTGATATAAGCACTTTCAATACCTATATGATTATTTATTAATTGAATCATCGGAGCAGCACTATTTGTCGTACACGAAGCATTTGAAATGATTGTTTCAGTACCATCAATCAAATTATCGTTAACGCCCATAACAATAGTTTTAATACCACTATCTAATGGCGGTGCTGAAATGATAACCTTTTTTGCTCCAGCCTTTAAATGTTGAGATGCTAATTCTTTAGATTTAAATAGTCCAGTACATTCAATAACAATATCTATATTTAATTCATTCCAAGGTAATTTTTCAGGATTTGAAATTGAACTATAATGAATACTTTGATCGTTAACAATAATTGAATTTTCATTACAAGAAACTTGACCTTCAAACGTTCTGTGAATAGAATCATATTTAAAAAGGTGTGCCATCGTTTTAGAAGAGGATAAATCATTAATCGCTACTACCTCAACATATGGATGATTTAAAACCGAACGAAGAAAGATTCTACCAATCCTTCCAAAACCATTTATTGCTACTCTTATTTTCATAAAGTATAGAAAAAAAAAGCTCTACTAAATGTAGAGCTTTTCCAAAAAGATTTACATCTTATTTTGTTTTAACAAATTTACCTAATTGTTTTCCAGCATCAGAATTGACAACTATAATGTAGTTACCTGTTTCAAGAGATGAAATATCAATTTTATTTGTTGATAAATTATCCGTGTTATACACTTCTTTACCCATTAAATCAATGATTTGAACATCGAAAATTCTTGCATCGGAGCTCATATCAATATTTATGAACGACTCAGCAGGGTTAGGATAGATTGATAGTAAATTAACATCAATCGTTTGGTCTGAAGTATAATCGAAAACAGAAGATGTATTACTAGATTTGAATAAACCACGTCCATGCGTACCTACATATATAACGCCTTTGTTTACACCTGGTAAGTATTGCTGACGTAACATATGACAAGGAACAATTGGTAAACCATCATCCTCTAGTGTCCAAGTACTACCATTTGTAGTAGACCAAACGCCAAATTCTGAACCAATAACAATGTTACTAGCATTGTTAACATCAATTACAGCCGAGTAAACTGGCATATCTGGCAGGTTACCTTGTATAGCAGTAAATGTAGGGTTATCAGACATAGCATTAGTTGACTTATAAACATGATCATGTGATCCGTATCCACCAACCGTTACTACAATATTATTTTTGTCGTTAGGATCTACTGCAACGTCAGTAACAGTATATTGGAAAGTGGTATTTAATTTAATTGTATTTACTACTGCATTAGGATTATCACCGTTAGGGTCATCGTTAGTATCACCAACATCTAAAAATTTATAGTTGTCTTTAATAGTGTCAACATTCAGGTTGAGATTATCTGTTCTGTAAAGGCTATTGCCTACAGAGAAAAACATATTGTTTCCATCCGCAGTTACTGATATCCTTTCAATAGGAGAAGAATATCTTGGAGTCACTTGAAACCATCTTGGGGTAATACTAAAGTCTAAAGCTTGTTTAGTCATATAGACACAATAATCAGATCCCGATGTAGTAATTTCTGTTGTTGCTGCAAAGAACATACTTGTATCAATAGGGTTTCCATCTGCATCCACTTCTTCCCATAAATGCATAGGGTTTATAAAGGTAGCAAACAAACCATTATTGCCTTCATCATCAGCAGTTTCTTCTAAACCTGCAAGAGTGTCTCCGAGGAAGTTCTCAATAGTTCCGTTAGTTAATCCAGCATCAGCAGAACGTCTAGCTGTTCCATTTTGACTTTCTGAAAATATAACATCAGGATTAATGTATGAGATTTGAGTATAACCACCATCACCACCAGCGATTTCTACAGCGTTCTTTTCAGAAATATTATTGAAAAAACTAATGTATTGTGTACCGTTATCTTGAGTTCCACCAATTACTTTTCCATCTTTGGAGTAATCAACAGTATAAAACTGAGTAACACCGTATCCACGGTTCGCCGTTACAAAAGATTCGGCATTGTCATCAGATCTAGATACTCCGCCGTCATGTCCAAAGAAAATACGTCCAGGGTTGTTTTCATCAAATAATATTTCGTGATGATCAGCATGAACGTAGAAAGGTACAGATTCAGAAATTGCCCAATACGAAATAGGCTCTATACCAACACCGTATTCGTATTCCCATAAATCTAAACCACCTACAAGTATTCTATCTTTATTTTGAGGGTCAACAGCTATTGACATAGCATAATTAGCTTGTTGATTAAAAATATTGTAGGTTGGAGCAGTTGTTCCCGACCAACCTGGTAAAATCATTTCCCACGTTTCACCTTTGTCAGTAGAGCGGAAAATCCCTTTATATCTTCCTAAACCACCTTGATTTGAGAAAACAGCGTATATGTAATTTACATCTGAAGGAGATAAAGCCATTTCAATTCTTCCTGATCCACCACCAAAAGCAGCTCCTACAGAAGTAAGTTGGTTAAAACTTCCTGCAGTTCCATCTTCAGAATAAAAAATTGCGTTGGCAGTACTAGCAAATACAGAACCATCAATAGCTACCTCTACATCCAAAAATTCTGCTGCACTAACTACGCCTGCTTGCCAAGATTGACCTCCGTCAGTACTTACCTTGACACCTCGTCTTGTTGCAGCATATACAGTGTTAGGATCAGTCTTGTGTGCTGCCATTTCTGTAACAGATGCAAAATCAAAGCTAGAAGAAATAAGATTACTAGGAGCAGTTGATTCCAATTGAGTGAAAGTTATACCATCTGTAGATTTGTAGATACCCCCACCAATAAAAGCAGAAGCGCCATTAGACGCACCACCCATATTTGAAGTAGCTCCTTCGCCTGTTCCGAAATAAATATCACCATTGGTTGTTTGACATATACTTACTACACCAGAAAATTCGAGTTGATCTGTACCAGGAATAATTTTCCAAGACAAACCACCATTGGTCGACTTCCATAATCCACCAGAAACACCACCAGCGTAGATTAAATCAGAATTATCTTTATCAATAAGAATTGCACGAGTTCTACCCCCTACATTATCCGGCCCCATTTCTGTCCATAATAAATTAGTATTAGAAGCAGCACTTCTTGAACCTTTTCTAGCTTGAACTTGCTCACGGGCTTTTAAAACAGCTTCGACTGGAATTTCTCCATCTGCATTAGCTTTTAAACGGTGTAAGTATTCCAATGCCCCTTTAGCACCATAAGTAGGTTCTGAGATTCTTTCATCAATAGGGATATAACTTTGTTTGTCTTGTTGAGAAATATCAACAAATAAGAAAGTTAAGAGAGCTAATGAAATTGAAGATATGATAATATTTTTCATTCTTTATTGATTTAATTTTAGAGGGTTAAATTTACAAATTATTTCTATCATATGTAATAGACTGAAAATTATTTTATGCCATATGTTTTTCTGCTCGATACGAAGACCTTACCAGTGGCGAACTTTCAACGAATCGGAAACCCTTGCTCAATCCTATTTGCTTATATTTTTCAAATTGCTCTGGAGTAACAAACTCTTTAACTGGCAAATGCTTAGGAGTTGGCTGCAAGTATTGGCCAATGGTCATAATATCAACACCTACGGAACGTAAATCATCCATAGTTTGGATAACTTCATCTTCTGTCTCGCCTAAACCAAGCATTATTCCAGACTTAGTTCGCATTCCGCCTTCTTTCAATTGTTTCAGAACAGCAAGGCTTCTATCGTATTTGGCTTGAATTCTTACTTCTTTTGTAAGTCTTCTTACCGTTTCAATATTGTGAGAAACTATTTCAGGCGCTACATCTATAATGCGTTGAACCTGTTCTTCAATTCCTTTAAAATCAGGTATTAGTGTTTCCATTGTTGTGCCTGGACTTTTTCTTCTTACTGCCTTTACAGTTTCCACCCAAATCAATGAGCCTCCATCAGGTAATTCATCTCTATCTACCGAAGTAATGACACAATGTTTTACTTCCATAAGACGAACAGATTCCGCAACTTTTTCAGGCTCCTCCCAATCTACTGGCAAAGGTCTGCCCGTTGCCACAGCACAAAAGCCACAAGAACGTGTGCATATATTCCCAAGAATCATGAAAGTAGCTGTACCTTCACCCCAACACTCTCCCATATTAGGACAGTTTCCGCTCTCACAAATAGTATGCAGTTTGTTATCAGAAACAAGCTTTCTTACATGTTTATAATTTTTGCCGGTAGGCAATTTTACTCTAAGCCATTTTGGCTTTCTTTGAATGTTTTGCTCACTCATTATATTTATTCGAAAAGATTAAGCTGATGTATTGATGTGTGTGAAGAATGGGAATAATATTCTCCATTTTTTATAATTAAGAGTTGTGGTGACTCATGAATAACATTAAAATCTTCTGCTATTTGATTTGACAAATCTCTGTATGATAATAAATCAAGTAAATAGACAGATATAGACTCTGCTTCATTAGATGATTCAAAACGAGATAACACCATTTTACTGATAGAACAACGAGTACTGTGCTTGAAAATATACTGGCTATTCTGAAAAGAATCTTGTTTTATGTTGTCCAGTTCGGACGATTGAGATAGGCTTATCCAATTCATTTAACTTATATCTTTTGAGAGGTAGATACTTTGGAATAATTAGGACAAGGCTCAGTAACACCACAAGATGATAAGCAAAAAGTAATGGAAAAAAGCAGGAAAGAAACTAAAATAATCTTTTTCATAGATGCATAAAATTGTAATACTTTAACAAGTACAAATTTACACAATTTATTTTTGAAAACTAGTTCAATCCGCTATCTTTGAAAAGTGAATAATAAACCCGTACAAATAGAGTCAAGTTGGAAAGACATTCTTAATGATAGTTTTCAGTCTGAATCATTTATTAATCTTATAAAATTTCTCAAAGAAGAAAAGAAAAATCATGTCATTTACCCGGCTGGTAAACACATCTTTTCAGCATTTAATCTTTGCCCATTCGACAACGTTAATGTTGTGATAATTGGACAAGACCCTTATCACGGACCAAATCAAGCTAACGGCTTATGTTTTTCTGTTGCTGACGGAATAAAACCTCCACCATCTCTTCAAAATATCTTTAAAGAAATTAAACAAGATTTAGGCCTCGAAATCCCTTCGTCAGGTAATCTCGAGCATTGGGCTGAACAAGGAGTGCTAATGCTGAATGCTACACTTACAGTTAGAGCAAGACAAGCAGGGTCGCATCAAAAGAAAGGATGGGAAGAATTTACAGACGCCATTATTCGAACATTATCTGAAAAGAAAGAGAATCTTATTTTTTTACTTTGGGGGCGATTTGCTCAAAACAAAGCACAACTGATAGATAGTGAAAAACATCATATCCTAACCGCAGCTCACCCCTCTCCATTCTCTGCGCATTCAGGTTTTTTTGGATGTAACCATTTTTCAAAAACCAACGAAATACTTAATCGTTTAGGTAAAAATCAAATTAAATGGGACAAATAATACTTTTCATCACTTTATTAGTTTCATTATCTACTAACGATAGTATTATAGATAGAGTAAATAACTATTGCGAGAAAAAGAAAGGTCAAACATTCGACGAGATAATATATGTTTCTGTGAAAAATCAAAAAATGTATGTTATTTCTGAAAATTCAATTATAAAAACATACCCTGTCTCTACCGCCAAAAAAGGCATTGGTAATGTCAAGAATAGTGATATGACGCCACATGGACTGCATTATATTAGAGAGAAACATGGTGCAAAAACTCCACTAAATGGTAGAATGATTGGTAGGGTTTTTTATGGGCAAATAGCTACAATATATTCAGACACAACCACTTCAAAAACAGATGATATTACTACTAGAATATTATGGCTAAGTGGGTCTGAAAAAAACATCAACAAAGGAGGCAATGTAGATTCTTTTGAACGCTACATATACATACACGGCACCTCAGAAGAAGGTAAAATAGGAACACCTGCATCACATGGCTGTATTAGAATGCTTAATAAAGATGTCATAGAACTCTACTCTACTACAAAGATTGGAACAAAAGTTCTCATCTTAGATAATTAAGCTTAAATTAGCCACACTATTTATGGAATTTATAATAACAATAGCATTACTAATTATCGGCTTTGCTTGGATTGCTTACCAAAACAAATCCAAAGGATCGGATCTTGACAACTCTAAAAATGATGATTTAGTTCAGCAAATTATCAATTTAAAGTCTGAGCTCAGCGCCAAAGAAGAACGTATCAAAATTTTAAATGAAAAAATTTTAGAAACTCAAGAATCGAAAGAAGAAACAGAAGAAAGACTAACTAAGGAGTTTGAAAATTTAGCTCACAAAATTCTAGATCTTAATTCTGAAAAATTTAAAAAACAAAATAAGGAACAAATTGACACCCTTCTTAACCCACTTAGCGAGCAAATAGAAAAATTTAAAAAGAAGGTTGAAGACACCAATGAGAAAGGTGTTGAAAGAAATGCAATGCTAATGCAAAAAATCAATAGCTTAGAATCATTGAATAACAAGCTAAGTCAGGATGCCTTGAATTTAACTAATGCTTTGAAAGGTGACTCCAAAACTCAAGGTGATTGGGGAGAAAACAGACTAGAGCTATTACTTGAAAAGTCTGGGTTATCCAATGGTGTTCACTTTAGCACTCAAGGTGGTTACAAAGATGACGAGGGCAAATTAAAAAAACCTGATTTTATCATCTACTTACCTGATAATAAACACCTTATTATCGATTCAAAAGTTTCTCTTACAGCCTATGTAGACTATTACAATGCTGAAGATGATATAACGGAACAGCAAGCCATAAAAAGACATTTAGACAGTATCAAAAGACACTATATGGAGTTAAGCGATAAAGATTATCCAAACCTTTACGGAATCAATGCTCCAGATCATGTATTGATGTTTATCCCCAATGAACCTGCTCTAATGTTAGCACTCAATGAGGATAAAAATCTTTACATAAATGCTCTTGAAAAAAATATTGTATTGGTATCAGCATCTACTCTTTTAGCCACACTTAGTACTGTAGCTTCCATATGGAAACAAGAAGACCAAAAAAGAAACGCTTTGGAAATTGCTAAAGAAGGAGGCTTATTGTATGATAAATTCGAGGGCTTTGTTCAAGACCTCATAAAGGTAGGGAAAAGCTTAAAAAGCTCTAAAGACAGTTATGAAGACGCAATGAACAAGCTAACAGATGGTAGAGGAAATATCATCAAGAAAATAGAAAATTTAAAAGATTTGGGAGCTAAAACTAAAAAAAGTCTTCCGCAAAACATTATAGACCGAGCAAATAACGATGAAGATAACTAGATATGAAAATGCTATTTTTGGACTTCGCCCAATAATAGAAGCAATAACGGCTGGGCAAGAAATCGACACACTTTTCATACAAAAAGGATTGAAAGGAGATATCTTTCCAGAGCTTTGGGAATTAGTTAAAAAACACCGTGTAAATTACAAACATGTCCCAGTAGAAAAATTAAATCGTCTGACTCGCAAAAACCATCAAGGTGTATTTGCCTTTGTTTCACCGATTACTTTTCACAGAACTGAAAATGTAATACCACAACTTTTTGAAGAAGGCAAAGTGCCTTTATTTCTAGTTCTGGATAGAGTAACTGATGTAAGGAATTTTGGTGCCATTGTGAGAAGTGCCGAATGCTCCGGTGTTCATGCCATCATAGTTCCTGAACGTGGTAGCGCAGCTATTAATGGTGATGCTATGAAAACCTCTGCAGGTGCGCTGAGCAGCATACCTATTTGCAGAGAATTTAATCTGAAAGCTACTATAGACTTTTTAAAAAATAGTGGGATTCAAGTTGTAGCTTGTACAGAAAAGACTGAAGAGCTTATTTATAGCCCCGACTACACCTTACCTACTGCCATTATTATGGGTTCTGAAGAAGATGGCATTTCTGAAGAGTACCTTAAATTATGTACTCACAAAACAAAAATCCCTATGATGGGTACCATCGGTTCATTAAATGTCTCCGTTTCTGCTGGTGTAATATTATATGAGGCAGTAAGACAACGACAACAATGATTTTTAGCGACTTAGGATTCGAACCACAACTACAAGAAGGATTAGATATGATGGGTTTTGAAAAACCCACACCCATACAAGAACAAGCTATACCTGCTATTTTAAAAAATAAAGATATGATTGCCTGTGCTCAAACAGGAACAGGCAAAACAGCAGCTTTTGTATTACCAATCCTCAACAAACTTTGCAAAGGCAATACCGCTAAGATAAATACTATCATTGTATCGCCTACTCGAGAGTTGGCTTTGCAAATAGACCGTCAAATTGAAGGCTTTAGTTATTTTACTAATGCGTCATCATTCCCTATTTATGGAGGAGGTACAGGCTCAGATTTTGATGCTCAAAAAAATGCTATAAAAAATGGCTCTGATATTTTAGTATGTACTCCAGGTCGATTATTGGCACATATGAAATTCAATTATTTTGATGCTTCAGGCGTTAAACACTTTATATTGGACGAAGCGGACAGAATGTTAGATATGGGTTTTTACGATGACATTATGGATATCGCTAAAAAACTGCCTAAGCAAAGACAAAACCTAATGTTTTCAGCCACTATGCCGCCAAAGATTAGAAAATTGGCAAGTGATATTTTAGTTAATCCAGTTAGTATTAGCTTAAGCATTTCTAAACCTGCAGCAGGAATCACACAACGAGCCTACATGGTTCATGACAGGCAAAAAATAGCTTTAACAAAAGAAATTCTTAAAGATAAAGACTTGAATCATGTATTGATATTTTGCTCAACTAAAAAAAGTGTTAAGGAATTGACACGAAGTTTAGTAAAAGCTAAATTACCAGCACACGACATACATTCGGACTTAGACCAAGAAGAAAGAGAAAAAGTACTTTTAGACTTCAAGAATAAAAAAGTGAAAATCTTAGTCGCTACAGATATTCTTTCAAGAGGGATAGATATAAAAGGTATAGAGTTGGTAATCAATTATGAGGTGCCTAATGATGCTGAAGATTACGTTCATCGTATAGGCAGAACAGCAAGAGCCGACAGAAAAGGAGAAGCAATAACTTTTATTAATGGTGAGCAGTGTTTGAAGTTTAAACAAATAGAAGATCTGATAGAACGCACCCTAGACAAAACACCATTGCCAAACGGTTTTGAACCAGCACCCGCATACAATACAGATAAAAGGAGTGGTGGCAAAAAGAAGTTTAAAAATCGTCATTTTAAAAGCAAAAAACACTTTAAAAAGAAGTCTTAAGCCATTTTAGTTTAAAAGGATCAATTAGCATTTATTTATTTTTTTACTATATTTGAGAGAACTTAAAACTTTAAAAACATGACTTCTAAATCTTTTATTCTATCTGCAATCGCAGGAACAATTACTTATTTTTTACTCGGCTGGTTATTTTACGGTATTCTTTTCACAGAAATTTACCCTAGTAAAGGCGAAAATGCAATCTCGTTTATTTTTATTGGTTGTTTTGTTTATGCTTTCCTTTACACCTACATCTATAAGCAATGGGCAAGTATAAGTACTTTAAAAGGTGGAGCTATTGCTGGGCTTATTTTAGGCTTTCTCAACAGTCTTAGCATGAACTTTTTTATGTATTCATCGAAAGCATTTAACCTAGAACACTTTTTTACTGACCTTGTTATTGGCAGTATCACTGCAACTATTATGGGTGGAGTTATTGGCTATGTATTAGGAAAAACGAAGTAGCCAAAATCAAACTAATAAAAAAGCCCTCCTAAAATTTTAAGAGGGTTTTTTTAAAACTAAAAACCTATTACTTATTTTCTTGAACAGGAATTCTATTAATTAACATTAAGAAGATGACAACTATTGGTAAAAATGCAAGTAAAGCATGATAATACGCACATATATCATTAACTATCGGATTATTTAAAACAACGAATACACCTATGATATTTATTACGACTAAACATAGAAACAATTTGATAGTAAACAACTTAAACACCTTAGAACCGTCGTCGTTTAATTTATTAGGAAAAGCTATTATAAGTTGCGCGAAAAATAAAGAAGCTATCATAAAATGAGAAAAATCTCCAGAAGAAGCATAAGAATATAACTCCGCAGTCACTACCATTAAAGAATAAAGTGTGTATCCTAATAAAAAGAAAAAACGTTTCTTTTTAAGCACACCAAAAGCAGTTAGAAGAACAGGTATTATAGGTAAAAAAGTAGCGACAGACTCCATATATTCAAAAGTTGGTAAATAAATTCAACCATTAACAGAAAAACAACACTCAACATTATTGAGTATCCCTAAAAGTATAATTCCTATCACTATCATATAACAATATGCTATTTGATAGAATTATGAAGTAGTAAATAATAGCAGCCACAATAAAAAAGCTATGAAATAAAATTCCAAAATTATTGATTAGAGGATTGTTATACACTACAAATATTCCAACTGTATTTGTAAAAAAAAATAACACACATGATTTTAATATAAAAGACTTGAATACTCGAGACCCATCAAAACGTAAAATAGTAGGGTAAGAAACAATCAATTGTATTAAAAAAAGAATTGATATTATAACATGCATAAAATCATTTTCTAAACAGTAAAATAAATATTCAGAAACTATAATAAAAAAAGCGAAAATAGTATACCCTATTAAAAAGAAAACTCTACTCTTAGTAATAAGACCATAAAGGGTGAAAAACACAGGAATGAAAGGCAGAAATACTATTAAATTTTCCAACTCGTTAATAGTTTGCTTAAATATAAGAAAATAAACCTGTATTTTGACTAACTAACAGAAATAGTATTTGCTACTTGTTTTGCTCTTTCTACCAAACTATTAGTGTTTTCATTCACTCCATAACTCAAAGCTACTGCCATTCTTCTGTACGGACGAGAAGTGGGTTTTCCAAAAATCTTAAAATCTGAATTTGAAAAAAGTGACGCTTGTTCTAGGCCTGAGAAAATGGGTAAGGAAGTATTATCCTTATCAGCTAATATAACAGCGCTAGCACCATTTTTTAATAACGTAATTTCTTTAACTGGAATTCCTAAAATAGCTCTAGCATGTAACTCAAATTCAGAGAAATTTTGAGTATTAGCTAATGTAACCATTCCTGTATCGTGTGGGCGAGGCGATAACTCAGAAAAATAAACTCCACTCTTTCCAACAAAAAATTCAACACCCCAAATTCCTGAACCTTTTAAAGATGTAGTCACTTTTTGGGCCATTTCTTGTGCTTCAGACAAGTGAGCATCGCTCATAGCCATAGGTTGCCAACTTTCTTGATAGTCGCCTCTTTCTTGTCTATGTCCTATTGGAGGACAAAATAAGGTATTGCCATTATTCTGAGTGAGGGTTAGTAACGTAATTTCAAAATCGAAATCAATAAATTCTTCAACAATAACTTCTTTCAAGTCACCCCTTGAACCCTCCATAGCATAATCCCAAGCTGTTTGGATATCAGCTTCTGTCTTTATAACAGATTGACCTTTACCCGAGCTAGACATCAAAGGCTTTACTACACATGGCATACCACATATCTCAACACCTGCCTTAAGCTCTTCATAGCTAGTAGCATAGCGATATTGAGCTGTTTTAACACCAAGTTCTATAGCCGCTAAATCTCTGATTGCCTTTCTATTCATGGTGAAGTTAGCCGCCTTGGCAGATGGTATTACTTTGAAGCCTTGTTTTTCATATTCGTAAAATCGTTCGGTACGAATTGACTCTACTTCAGGCACTATTAAATCAGGTTGGTGTTTTTCTACTAAAGCATCAAGAGCATCACCATCAAGCATATCAATAATTTCGTATTCGTGAGCTACCTGCATAGCAGGAGCATTTTCATAGTTATCGACTGCGATAATGTATTGACCAAGACGTTGCAAGGCTATGACTAATTCTTTACCCAACTCACCTGAACCTAAAAGTAAAATCTTGTTTCTCATAAAGCATTATTTATCTTTTGTTGTGCTATTTGTATAATTTCATCAGGCATTTGCATAGCAGGTGCGTGATGAGGCTTTACTCGTGCATCGATTATTGGTATTCTGCAAGACCAGTGTTTGTTTTGTGTAGCTTCTTCTAATCCAAAAATGTCCTCAGCTGGATTAGATCTAGTAAAAGTAATCCACAACCAATTACTAATGTCTGCAGCAACAAAAGCTGAATCATCCACTAAAGTTATTAATGCAATGCCTTCCAAATTCAATGACTCTAATTGATCCTTTACTGATTGGACATCATTAGCTTCAACTATGAGAACACCTGGCATAACTAATTTTGGCTTCAAATTACTTGGAATAGATAAAGCTGTTAAATCAGAACATAAATCTCTCTTCTTCTGTCCTACTGCAGCACAAACAACTTTGGATCCTTCATTAATTTCTCCAGTACTACTATAGTCTAAAGTGTCCATAGTAGTCTTGGTTTGAAAATGTAAATCTCTGCTCCAATCAACTCTTGAAAATAAGTGTTGAAAGAAATCGTATTCGTTCTGAACATCTAAATTAGCGTCGTCTTCTTGAGCTACAATAAATAAATATTTAGCTAAACTTAATTGTCCTTTGCCTAAGATATGGTTTGCAATGGTTAGCAACTCTTGAGGTCTTCTAATCTTTTGATATGGAGTATAACGTTCACTGCCGATAGCCAATAGCAAAGGGTGAACACCAGCTTCGTCAACAGCGTTTACCGCTTTTAATCCCGGTATCTCGGTAGGAATTATCCCGTCTGTAATATCATGTATTAATGCACCAAACTGACTATCTTCTTGTGGTGGTCTTCCGACAACGGTAAATGGCCAAATAGCATCTTTTTTAGCATAAACCTTGTGAACCCTCATAACTGGAAAATCGTGAGTCAAGCTGTAATACCCAAGGTGATCACCAAAAGGACCTTCGGGCTTAACATCGCCAGCATTTATTTCTCCACAAATAACAAAGTCTGCGTCATTGGACAAGGTATAACCATCTCTAATCGTGTATCTAAAGTTTCTTCCGCTCATTATTCCAGCAAAAGTCATTTCACTCATACCCTCTGGCAATGGCATTACAGCGGCTAAACTATGTGCAGGAGGCCCTCCTATGAAAATACTCACTTTAAGAGGCTGTCCCTTTGCATTTGCTTTGGATTGGTGTACACCAATACCTCGATGTATTTGATAGTGTAAGCCTATCTCTTTATTCTTAACGTAATCATTTCCGCCAAGTTGAATTCGATACATTCCAAGATTAGAATTCATTATCCCTGGCTTGTCGATATCTTCCGAATATACTTGTGGCAAAGTGACGAATGCACCGCCATCCATAGGCCAACATTTTATTTGAGGGATATCTTCAATTTGGATTTCTTCAAAATTATGTGACCACTTTTTTAATGGCAAAGCATAAGGCGCTTGCACAACAGAATCTAATAAAGCCAATGGCGTTTTGAAAAAGTTTGTAGGATTAGCTTTTAGTGAAACTAGACCTTTGACAGCTTTTAATGAATTTCGAAAAATAAATTGACTTTGTTCTAAAGTGGCAAATAAGTTAGACACAGCAGAATATCGACTACCCTTTACATTTTCAAATAACACTGCTTTTTTGTGATTTTTAAATACCAACTGATGAATAGCTGACATTTCTAAATTAGGGTCTACCTCCTCTTTTATACGGATGAGCATACCCCTTTTCTCTAAGTCTAAAACACAATCGTTTATTGATTTGTATGCCATGGTACAAAAATAAAAAAAGGTCGCCTTATATGACGACCTTTTTTAATAGTTATTATTAATCAATTTTCAACGCTTATCAATAGAAACATAATCTCTCGAAGTATAACCTGTATATACTTGACGAGGTCGGCCAATAGGCTCGTTATTTTCTCTCATTTCTTTCCATTGTGCTATCCAACC
>TARA_Y100000385_G_scaffold291166_2_pt1 | contig 26158 bp, 20 predicted proteins | sample TARA_Y100000385 | Tara Oceans TARA_Y100000385 (sample SAMEA2620980) | marine metagenome | biome: marine biome (ENVO:00000447); feature: surface water layer (ENVO:00002042); material: "saline water (ENVO:00002010), including plankton (ENVO:xxxxxxxx)" | depth 5 m
TGTAATCACGCTGTCCATATTTTTCAGAATAAGTGAAATCGGCATGACTGGGACGAAAAACATCTTTTATATGGCTGTAATCTTTTGATTTTTGGTTGGCGTTTTCAATAATAAATCCGATGGGCGTTCCGGTTGTAATCCCTTCAAAAATTCCTGACAGGAACTTAACGCTGTCCGGTTCTTTGCGCTGGGTAACAATGGTAGATTGGCCTGGTTTACGGCGATCCATTTCCAGTTGAATGGCCTCAAAATCAATATTAATACCGGCTGGACAACCATCTATAACACCGCCAATAGCACTGCCATGTGACTCTCCAAAAGTAGTCAGTTTAAAAATCGATCCAAATGCATTCCCTGCCATATGCTAAAACTTAAATGATTAAAGTGTAAAAGTAATCGTATTATTACAAAAACAAAAATTAGGGCCCCATTAAGTAGGAATCTGAGTGTAAATTAAATAGATATGCAATTTTGTAGCGCATCTTCATAAATAGCTTCATAAAAAGGAACTATTTTCAGAATATCAAATTTATTAGAGGTTAGTTGTGCGCCTTTTTTAAATCGAATCAGTACGTCTTTATCTTTAATAATTTTAAGAGCATTTTCAGCCATTTCATCAAGAGCGCCTACAGGACTTAAAAACCCTGATACACCTTCAATATTAACTTCTGGTATTCCTCCAGAGTTGCTAGATATTACAGGTACTCCAGAAGCCATCGCTTCTAATGCAGCCAATCCAAAACTTTCTGTCTGGGAAGGCAATAGAAATAAATCACTGAAACATAAAATCTTATTCACTTCATTACTGTTGCCTAAAAAAACAACCTTATCTTCAATTTGATATGTTTTGCACAACTGTTCTGCATTTTTACGCTCAGGTCCCTCGCCAACCATCATTAACTTTGAGGGCACTTCTTTTTGAATTTTATAAAAGATTTCAATCACATCAGAAATACGCTTTACAGGTCTAAAATTACTAACATGGGTTATGACCCGTTCATTGGGCTGCGCTAATAAATCGCGATCACAGGACTTAAAATTGTTTTGATACTTGTCAATGTCAATAAAATTTGGAATGACTTTAATCTCTTTTTTGGTATTAAATAACCGCTGTGTATCTTCTTTAAGACTCTGAGATACAGAAGTTACTGCATCGGATTTATTAATACTAAAAGTAACCGCTGTTTTATAAAAAGGATGGCTCCCTACCAAGGTGATATCAGTGCCGTGTAGAGTGGTTACAATAGGTAAAATGACACCTTCTTCATGAAGCATTTTTTTAGCCATATAAGCGGCATAGGCATGGGGAATCGCATAGTGAACATGCAATATGTCTATCTTATGTACTTTGACCATGTCTACCAATTTACTTGACAAGGCTAACTCATAGGGCTGATACTGAAATAACGGATAATTAGGGACATTTACTTCGTGAAAATGAACATTAGAATTTAACAATTCCAAACGCACCGGCTGGGTGTAGGTGATAAAATGAACTTGATGCCCCTTACGGGATAAATCTAAGCCTAATTCAGTGGCGAGAACACCACTACCACCAAAAGTAGGGTAACATACAATTCCTATATTCATTTTATTCAATAATTGATTCGTAGATTAAAGCTTGTATTTCAGTCCTAATGTTTTCCTTTAAAAGCAGGTTTGAAGCAGATTTTGGATAGGTTCTATTGGCCAAAAATACATAAACTATTTCTTTTTCAGGGTCTGCCCAAGTATAGGTTCCTGTAAAACCTGAATGTCCAAAACTACGCATTGACAAACAACCGCAAGTCGGCCCCTCTTCACTCAACTGAGGTTTATCAAAACCTATGCCACGTCGGATGTCTTGGTCACAATAATAACAGCTGTTAAAGGCATCAAAAGTAGTTGATCTGAAAAAGCGCTTGCCGCCATAAACTCCCTTTTGAAGGTATAATTGCATCAATTTCGCAACGTCATTGGCATTGCTAAACAAGCCTGAATGTCCACCGACACCCCCCTGCATTGCAGCGCCCATGTCATGTACGTAACCCTGAACTTTTCTATACCTAAAATATTCGTCCATTTCAGTGGGTACCAGCTGGTCTATACTAAATTTATCTAAAGGTTTATAACTTGAAAAATTAGCGCCTATAGTCTTGTAAAAACGCTGCTGCACTAAGGCATCTAGCGGTTGATTGTAGTGTTTTTCTATAATTAACTTTAAGATATAATAGGGCAGGTCGCTGTAGCGGTATGTTTTATCTTTAAGTAATTCTGATTCTATGATTCGAGTTTGAATACTGTCTCTAAAATCGTTTCTGAGGTATAAATCATTATTAATCGCTATGGAAAATTGCTTAGAACGTTTGGTTCGATAAAATTTAGGACTGGGTTTTTGAGTGATAGAATCTAAGGTAGATTCATAAAAAGGAATCCAAGGCTTAAGTTGTGCAAAGTGAGAAAGCATCTCCTTGAGAGTAATTTCCGCTTTATTACTGCCCCTATAAGCGGGCAATAGCGCTCCCAAGGTAGACTGCAGTGAAAGAACACCCACATCAACAAGCTCCATCAATAATGGAAGAGTTGCTAATATTTTAGTGAGAGAAGCTAGATCATATAAATCATTAAACTCAACCTTCGAAGTCTTTTTATAACTGTGGTATCCAAAGTACTTTTCATAAATGACCTTCCCTTTTCTCGCGATTAAAAGCTGAATTCCAGGTGTCATCTTTTCACTGACAGCATGTGAAGCTATAGAATCAATTTTCAATAAGCGTGCCGAATCAATTCCTACTGACTCAGGTAAGCCATAAGACAAACGGTCCAAAGCAGCTGTTGTGACCCCCTGCCCTGCTGAAAAGATTGAACCCACACTTACTGGTAGCTTTCCTTTTGCAGCAAGGCCTCCAAAAATAATTTGAGCAGCTGTTTGTTGGGCAATGGGACTGTTTTGATAGGCCATAAGAATACTTTCAAAATTAGAAACAGACTTTAGGTCATTTAAGGCATAAGGCTTTGAAAAAACAGTTAAAATAATTCTGTTAGTTCTTGCGATTTCATAAAGCCATACCAGTTCTTTCTCTGAAAACTGATAGGACTTCCAGGGACTTGCGTTGGAGGCATGCAAGCCTACAATTACAGTGTTGTAATGACTTAGGTCAGAAATTAATCGGTCTAAATTAGCAGCACTTACCGTATCTACCTGACTGTATTTATTAAGAGTCTTAACAAAGGTTGAGGCATCGGCATCACCCATATTTACATAGGCAATCTTATGCAATTCTAAATTTTTGAGTGGTAGAAACTCCTTTTTATTTTGGACAATGGTAATCGCATTTTCCATCAAATTTTGGTATAATATATCATCTTTTTGACGGTTTAAATCTGCTGCTACATCATCGGTATCTATAGGTTTATATTTATTTAGGCCAAGCTTGTATTTTGCACTTAATATTTTTTTAACAGAATGAGATAGACGATTTTCGGAAATCAAGCCAGCTATTACAGCAGTGTGCAATTTTTGTATACCTTTTGCTACATCAGCCGACATAAGCATCACATCGTTCCCTGCTAAAAAGGCTTGTAAATCCACTTCTCCAGCTGTACTAAAATTAGAGGCCCCTTTCATACTTAGAGCATCGGTAAAAATTAAACCCTTAAACCCCAATTTATCTTTTAATAGGTCAGTAACAATCGGATAGGATAAAGAGGAGGGATAGCCGGGGCGTGCATCAAGGCTGGGAACATTTAAATGCGCCACCATAACACTCGAAAGACCGTTTGAAAACAACTTTTTATACGGATATAACTCTAGCGAATCGATGCGTTTTTTGGAAAAATTTATTGTAGGTAGGGTTTTGTGAGAATCAGTATCGGTATCGCCATGACCTGGAAAATGTTTGGCATTTGCCAACACCCCCGTACTTTGCATGCCTTTCATAAATGCCAGAGCACGTCTGCTAACTTCTTCTTTTTGCTCTCCAAAAGACCGATTTCCAATTATCGGATTTTTTGGATTCGTATTGATATCTACAACAGGTGCAAAATTAAAGTGCACCCCTATTCGCTTGCAATGTTCACCAATATATTGACCTGTTTGGCGTATTAAATTTAAGTCTTTAACAGCGCCTAAGGTCATGTTCCAAGGAAAGGCATAGGTGGAATCCAAGCGCATACTCAGCCCCCACTCCGCATCCATACCCACTAGCAAGGGGGTTTTTGAAGCCGCTTGTAGTTCATTCGTTAAATGGGCTTGGCGTACCGGCCCCCCTTTGGAAAAAATAAGGCCTCCAATGTGGTGGGTATTTATTTGTTTTAATATTGATTTTTTAGTGCTTTCATCTTGATTAGAAAACACTTGTATCATATATAGCTGTCCTATTTTTTCTTTAAGACTGAGTGAATTATAAATACTGTCAACCCATCTTTGTTGCTGAGGTTTATCTAATGCATCCAATGGTGAAGTATCCGTTTGTGCCAGAAGTGAAAAGGTAGACAAAATGAAAAAATAAATTAAATACTGAGGCATTAATGGTATAAAATTGTAAAAATGAATATAAATCTAATAATTATTTCAGTACAAATAGCAGGATTTAAGAGCAATTTAGGATTTGAGATGATAAACCTCAACGGCCTTAAACACACTGATCTGTTTAAATTAATAAAAATACACTTAAATTAAAACTTAAGACTGTTTTAAACAAATAAACTGAATTAAAAGTTTGGTATATTAATTGTACTTTAATTTTAAAACTAAAAATATTATTATGAAAAATCGCTTTCTTGTACTTCTTTTTACTATATCATCTGTAATCGGATACTCCCAATCTAAAAATTTTATTGATCAACCCTATTTGGAAACAACTGCAAAAGTTGATTCTCTGGTAAAGCCGGACCGTATTTATTTATCAATCTTAATTCAAGAAAAAGAAGACCGAGACCGGACTTCGCTAGAAAAACAAGAACGTGAAATGGCAGCTGTGCTTGAAAACTTAGGCATAGATTTAAAAAAACAATTAAAAATTGAAGACTTAGCAAGTAACTATAAAAAATACTTTTTGAGAAAGAAAAGTGTTTTGAAATCCAAAGCCTACGAACTAGTGGTTTATGATGGACTAAGTGCTAGTAAGGTTCTAGTTCATTTAGAAGCCAAGGGAATTTCAAATGTTCAAATGACCAAAACAGCCTACTCTAAAACGGAGGCCTTAAAACTTATATTGAGGTCTAAAGCTATTTTGAAGGCCAAAGCACAAGGTGTTTCTCTTACTAAACCCCTAGAACAAACACTGGGAAAAGCGATTTATATTAGCGATAAATACAATACTAACAACTATTATTATCAAAGAAATAGTCGGATGAAGATGGCTTTTGACAGTGCTAATGTCGAGCAACCTATAGATCTTGAATTTTCAGGGATCAAAATTGAAAGTGAAGTAATGGTGCGGTTTTCTATAGATTAGATTGAATTAAACAAACCGACTGTGCCAACTTTCTGAAGCCGGTACTTCCCAAAACTCTTGATATTCTCTTTTAGAATTGACCAGATTATTAAAGACAATTGTACTTTTAGAGACAGCTTTTTCTTTAGCCATTTTTTTAAAATCAGTCAGTGATTTATAGGCTATATAGTCGCCTTGTTTGTAAGAGACATTCATGCGATCCATTAAATTCACCTTATAATCAGATTCTAATGTTTGAATAAAGTTTACAGAGGCATCGATAGAACAACCTGTGGCTGGCTGACTGTCTTGATCCAATGCTATCACAATAAAACGCTTGTACTTAATTTCAAAGCCAGCCTTTAAATCTGCCCCATGGGCAGTCCATGCTTTTAAAAAGTGATTTAATTTAATTGAAATCTCTTCAAGTTCAATATCTGAAAACGAACGGTTAGATTGGTATATCCATATACGTGCTGTCTCAGGAAGGCTCTCAAAATCAACTAACATTTTTTTAGTATTGTATAGGGTTATAAATCTGTTGCATTGGCAATTAATTCTGCGACATCTAAGACTTCAATTTGACCTTCCGCCTTATTTTTAACGCCGTCAGTCATCATGGTATTACAGAACGGGCAACCTGCTGCAATAATTTCAGGCTTGACCTCCATTGCTTGTTCTGTACGCTCTATGTTAATTTCTTTATCGCCTTTTTCAGCGTCTTTAAACATTTGAGCACCACCAGCCCCACAGCAAAGCCCTTTTTTGCGACAATTTTTCATTTCAACCAATTCTGCATCTAACTTTTTAATCAAGTCTCTCGGGGCTTCATAAACATCATTTGCGCGGCCCAAATAACAAGGGTCATGAAATGTAATACGCTTCCCTTTAAACTTACCCCCTTCAATCGTTAAGCGCCCATCATCAATTAGACTCTTTAAAAATTGGGTGTGGTGCATTAGTTTGTAATCGCCTCCTAGGGATGGATATTCGTTTTTGAGTGTATTAAAACAATGGGGACAGGCAGTTACAATTGTTTTAACGTCATAGGCATTTAAAACTTCAATATTGGTAACCGCTTGCATTTGAAATAAAAACTCATTTCCAGAACGCTTGGCGGGATCTCCAGTACAGCTTTCTTCAGTACCCAATACAGCAAATTCAACTTTAGCTTTATTTAATAATTTTACGAAAGCCTTGGTTATTTTTTTTGCGCGGTCGTCGAAACTACCAGCACAGCCCACCCAAAATAAAACTTCAGGTTGCTTGCCGATAGCCGCATATTCGGCCATTGTTGGTACTTTTAATGCGTTACTCATAAATTATATATTAATCATGCTGACCGTCGTCGAAAACTTCAATAGTTACTTCTTTTTCAACTAAGTCAGTAAATTTCCCTTTGTAGCGTGTTGCTTTAACTAAGTGGTTATCAATCCAGTGGTAGTTCCCCCCTCTTGGCTTGCCCATTAAAAGACTGTGGTAATTAAAACCATGCTTTTTTAACCAGCTCTCGGTAACGACGCGATGGGTTTCTGTTCTTGAAGTAAAAAAACAAATCATATGGCCTTCAGAATACCAGCGGTTGCAGGTCTCTAGAGCATCTACAAAAGGCAAACATGTACCCATTCGCTCTGGCTCTTCGTTAGGGACATCTTCCGTAATTGTTCCGTCAATATCGATCAAATAATTTTTTACCCCCCCTGGGAGCACTGGACTTACAAGTTCACCTGCTTCTACTTTTTCGTGTAATAGCTTATCCGCTTCTTCTCTTTTCATTATTAATTTTTATTGGTATGTATTTAGTTGTTTTTCCAGTTCAATCGGTCCATTTGATTGTAAGGCCATGGGGCGCCATTATTTTCAATATTAGACATCATATTATTAAGCTCCATTGGAGCAGCACTTTGTTCCATCACTAGATAACGTCGCATTTCAAGAATGATTGACAACGGATCGATACTTATAGGGCAGGCTTCTACACAAGCATTACAGCTGGTACAAGCCCACAGCTCTTCGTTTGTAATATAATTTCCCAGTAGCGCTTTGCCGTCGGGATTAAACTCTCCATTATTAGCATCAATATTTTTTCCTACCTCTACCAATCGATCACGGGTGTCCATCATAATTTTTCTTGGAGACAATTTCTTTCCAGTCTGATTGGCTGGGCATTCGCTTGTACAGCGGCCACATTCAGTACAAGTGTAAGCATTTAAAAGCTGAACCCAGTTAAGATCCTGAACGTCACTGGCACCAAATTTTTCTGGAACAGCAGTAGCGTCTGCAGCAGCAGCATAGGGGTCTGCATCTGGATACATCATTAGTTTGACTTCGTTAGTAACCCCTTCTAAGTTATCCAATTGCCCTTTGGGCTTTACACTTCCATAATAGGTGTTTGGGAACGCCAATAAAATATGTAAATGTTTAGAGTAATATAAATAATTTAAAAATATCAAAATACCTACAATATGGAGCCACCATGCCACTCTTTCGATTAAGTGTGTATTGTACCCCTCAAACATAGGCGCAAAAAACTGACTTATAATATTGCCTGAGTTCATAGACTGAAAATCGGAATCCGTAGCATTCATTAGAATAAACAAGCCCATTAAAATAATTTCAAAATAGAGAATTAGGTTCCCATCTAGCTTAGGCCAACCCTTCATCTCGGACTTCATGAATCGCTTAATATTTGCTATATTTCTTCGAGTCCAAAACAGCACAACAGCTACAAAAACTAGGGCGGCAAGTACTTCAAAGGTCCCTATTAAAATTCCGTAAAGCGGACCTATATCTGAAAACACTCGATGGGTTCCAAAGAGCCCATCAATAACAATTTCTAAAACTTCAATATTAATTATAACAAAGCCTATATACACAACAATATGAAGAATTCCAGCAATAGGGCGGCGAACCATTTTACCTTGTCCAAGAGCTATTTTAGCCATATTGGCCCAACGCAGCTTGGAGTCTCCTTTGGTATCCACATCTCTTCCCAAATAAATGTTGCGTTTTATCTTGCCAAGGTTTCGCACAAAAACGCCGAGACCGAAAAACAAAATAATAGCAAAAATTATGTTAGGCAATAGACTCATTCAATTACTGTTTGGGTGTTTTCCCCGCGTTAACTTCAGCATCATATTGCTTTGCTTTTTTTCCAAATAAAGAAAAATGCACATAACGCTTTGGATTTAATTTCACATCTTCCAAAAGCTCTTCCAACTGTTTAGTAGCGGCTTGGAGATTATTGTATACACCATCGTCTTTCATTAGTTTACCGATAGTGCCTTCTCCGTTATCTATGCGCCCCAATAGGCTGTCAAAACTAGATAAGGTGGATTTTAAATCTTTTATAATTGACTCTAAATCTGCCGTTGATAGTGCGTTACTAACAGAAGTCAGGTCTTGGGATACTTTATTGAAATTTGAAATTGTTTCTTCTATTGCAGGTTCATTAACCTCTAGAACCTCATTTAAAGATTCCGAAGTGGCCTTAAAAGATGCCAAGGAGGAACTGAATTCAGCGATGCTAAGTTTAATATTATCCTTAGTTTTATTATCAAAAACATCATTAAGATTATTTAATAATAAGTCCGAGCTTACCATCATGGCCTCCATTTTTTCTTGAAGAGGGGTCAAACGTTGATTCACTAAATCCGTAAGCCCTGGCTCAACATCAGATTCCAATACATCTCCAGATTGAACTACAGCAGCACCATCAAAAGCTGGAATAATAGCAATTGCTTTGCCGCCAATCAGGCCCGCTTCATACAACTGAGCGATGCTGTTTACTGAAAAATCGAAATTCTCATTAATAAGCATGCTAACAGTCAGAAGGCCAGATCCATCCCCTTTAAAATTAATAGATTGTACTTTCCCTATATTGTGTCCATTTATAGTGACCGCAGCAGAGGGCGATAAGCCTTCCACGTTACTGTAAATAGCGGAGATTCTTTTGGTGGCACTAAACACATTTTCACCTTTTAAATAATTAAAAATAAAGATGAAAAGCAAAATGCCTGAAATGACGAGAATTGCAGTTTTAATTTCCTTAGATAGTTTCAAGACGATGGTTTTTCTTATTACAAATCTAAGAATAAAATTGATATAATAGAGACTAATTGAGTGTAGATTTCAGAGCGGCATTAATTGAAATTTTTTCACCGCCTTGGTAGGCTATAATGTAAGCTGTGGAGTAGCCTTTGGAGAGGGCTCTGTTTAACAACTCTACAGCTGTTGAATAACTAGACGTACTGCCATAAAAATAGCGGTATAATGAATTTGACCTTTGACGGCTGATTTGATCAAGACCCTTAAAGTTATAGGGCTTGGTAGCTAGTTTAGTAGACCCCGCTGCAATCTGAACTTTAAAAACAATAGACGGCTCATTTACAGATTCCTCAGTAGCAGACTGAGAAGGTTCTAGGACGTCTGAATTCGAATTAGATGCTTCGTTTGTGAGGACTTGAGATTCAACTTGCAAAGGAGTATTATATGAATTTAATTTAGACTTATAATCTAAAATTGCATCAGAAATACTTTTAGAAATATTAGTTTTTCCCAGTTGAGAGTTTAGGTAATCGCCTTCTGTCCTGTTGGTTATAAAACCAGTTTCAATTAAAATACTCGGCATATATGTGTTGTGTAACACCCAAAAGCCAGCCTGTTTAACGCCTCTATTTTTTCGATTCAATTTTTTGGTGAAATTATCCTGAACATAGCGAGCTAATAAAATACTCTGGTCTAAATAATCTTCTTGCATAAGCGTAAGGCCAATCATTGATTCGGGAGAAGTGGGATCAAAACCTTCGTAGTTAGCCTCAAAATTGTCTTCTAAAAATATCACTTCATTTTCCTGCTGAGCCACTCTAAAATTTGAATCATTTCTATGCAAACCTAGAACATAGGTTTCAGTTCCATGGGCCTGAGAGTTGTGAGCATTACAGTGAATAGATACAAATAAATCAGCATCTGCTTTATTGGCAATTTTAGCACGCTGTCGCAGTTCTAAAAACACATCTTTTTCTCTAGTGTAGATGACTTTTACATTGTTATGTTTTTCAAGGTTTTTACCTACTTTTAAGGCAATATCTAAAGCGATATCTTTTTCTTTATAGCCAAAATTAGTGGGACGCCCAGGATCTTTACCACCATGACCAGCGTCCAAAACTACTACAAATGGCTTCACATTTGTTTGTGAAAATGAACTGAAACTGATACTAAGCATCAGAATTAAAAATAATTTTATCTGCTTTTGCATGCGAAATATATAAGCGATCAAACGATTTTTTAAAAATAAAAAATCACAAAAAAATATCCGTAACTTTGAATTTTAATAATCGAGCCCTTTAATTACAAAAATACACTTAAAAGCATTGAAAACAACACTATTTCAACTACTTTTTACGCTAAGTTTTACAGTGTTTACCAACACTTTAGGCAGGGCCCAGAACATCCAAAACTTAAAACCAGCTGCTAAAATTACACCAAAAATAGAATTATCTACATTTAAAAATGACTCAATTCCCACTGTAGAAATAAAAGAAATTGAAACTGATTCTATTATAAACGACAGCTTGGTGAAACCTAAAAGTTTTCTAGAAGGAATTGTAGATTATAAAGCAAAAGATATTACGTCTATAGATGTAAATAAACAACAAATTTACCTTTACAACCAAGCTGAAATTCAGTACAATGACATGGACATTAAGGCAGGGGTTATCATCATAGATTATGGAAAAGACATCATCAATGCCGGACGCATAAAAGACTCACTGGGGGTCTACTCCCAACACCCAGTTTTCAAGCAAGGAAATGATGTTGTAGAACCGGACTCTATTTCCTTTAACATCAAAACAAAGAAAGCGCTAATTTGGAATTCAAAAACTGAGCAACAAGGTGGCCGTATAATTTCTGACCTAACAAAAAAAGAAAACGATTCAGTTTACTTTGTAAAACGAGCAAAATTCACCACCTCAGAAAATGTTGAAAATCCAGAGTACTATTTCCTATTGAGAAAAGCTAAAATTGTGCCTGGAAAAAAAGTGGTTACTGGACTTACTAATATGTTTATAGCAGATGTGCCAACACCAATTGGACTACCTTTTGCATTTCTACCAATGTCTAAAACTAGAACCTCTGGAGTCATCTTTCCTACCTTTGGGGAGCAAAACAACAGGGGTTATTTTTTACAAAATGGAGGATATTATTTTGCTCTGAGTGATTATTTTGACTTGGCAACCCTTGGCGACTATTACACAAACGGAAGCTATGGCCTAAGACTCGAGAGCAGTTATGCGATACGCTATAAGTTTAGGGGGTCCTTGAGCTTTCGCTATGAAAATCTCATCAATAGCGAGCGCGGCTTTCCAGATTACTCTAAAACCGCAATATACAACCTAAGGTGGAACCAAAACCAAGATGCAAAGTCAAATCCAAGTTCGCGATTTTCAGCTTCAGTAAACTTAGGGTCAAGTACCTATTTCCAAGAATCTGTAAACCAGCTAAATTCATCAAACTTTTTAAATAATACATTATCCTCTTCTGTTTCTTATTCCAAAACTTTTAGGGGAGAACCCCAAGTAAACATTAGCCTAACGGCCACCCACTCCCAAAACACCAATACGGAGACTATTAATATGACTTTACCCACATTTCAAGGAAGTATAGATCGCATATTTCCTTTTGCCCCAAAGACAGGGAGTAAAAAAGGGGCGCTACAAAACATTAACTTTCAATACAATGTACGGGCGGAAAATCGAATAAAAACCACAGACTCCTTATTTTTAAAAGCTGAAATGTTTGAGGATGCTAAAGCTGGTTTTCAACACACCATCCCTTTGAGCACCAACTTTAAAGTATTTAAGCATTTTAGTATGAGTTCTAGTGTAAATTTTAAAGAAAATTGGACTTTTAACACCATTAAAAAGGCCTATGATATAGAAACTCAATCTGTCATTACAACGCCTTTAAAAGGCTTTGACTCCTATAGGACCTATAATTTTAGCACCAGTGTAGGAACCACTGTTTATGGAATGTTTGACTTTGGTGAAGATAAAAAAATACAAGCAATACGACATGTCATGCGCCCCTCCGTTAGCTACAACATAAATCCCGCTTTTGACAAATATTACGAAACTTATGAAGTGATTAGTGCGGATGGTATAACAACCAATGAGGTCGACTATTCCCGCTTTGAACAGTCCCTGTTTGGTGCACCTGGTAAAACGTTTTCTAGTGGCTTAGGCCTGTCTTTAAACAATAATTTGGAAGCAAAAATTAGAGATAAAGACAGTACAGCTACAGAGCCTAAAAAAATATTTTTATTGAATTCTCTAAATTTTTCTACCAACTACAATATATCAGGGGATTCATTGAAGTGGAGCCCGGTAAGAATGTCTGGTGGTACAAATTTGTTAGACAATAAATTGAGTCTTAATTTTGGAGCTAGCTTGGACCCCTATGCACTTGACAACAACAACAACAAAATTGATCAACTTAATATAAAAAATGGCGGAAGCTTATTTCGTTTAACGTCAGCCAATATGACGATGAGTTATAATTTATCTAGCGATACGTTTAACGGAGAACAATCTGATGAAGACCCCGCGTATGATGAATCTGTAAAAAGTGGAGGGCGCGCAGATGATTTATTTGGAAAACCTCAGGATTTTTCGAATCAATCTTTAAGCACTAGCAAAAAAGAAGAAGAAGAGGTTACTCCTTCAGCGCTATATAACTATAAAATCCCATGGAGTTTACGATTGGCCTATGCTGTTAATTACAACAATACGCGGCGACAGAGTGAAATATCGTCTCATTCGTTAATGTTTTCTGGAGATATTGAATTTTCACCCCGCTGGAGTGTGGGGGCCTCTTCTGGATACGATCTTAAAAACAATGGGTTTACATACACTCAATTTCGATTTGAACGTGATTTGTTAAGTTGGAGAATGAATTTTTCATGGATTCCTTTCAGCAATCGAAGTTCTTGGAATTTCTTTATTGGAATTCGCTCAAGTATGTTTAAAGATATAAAATACGAAAAACGCAGACAGCCAGATAAACAGTTATAAATAAATTATGAAAAAAATCATCACCACCCACAAAGCGCCACAACCAATAGGCCCATACAACCAAGCCGTATTAGCAGCTAATATGTTATATACTTCTGGACAAATCGCCTTTCACTCTGAATCTGGCTCTTTAGTTACGGACAGCATTGAGTTAGAAACAACACAGGTCATGGAAAACCTAAAAGCCGTTTTAGAAGCTGCAGATATGAGCTTTGAGAACGTTGTAAAGTCCTCCATTTTTATTTCAGACATGAATACGTTTGACGCTATAAATGCTGTTTACGGAACGTATTTTGATGAAGCAACTGCTCCAGCAAGAGAAACCGTTGAAGTGGCTAACTTACCAAAGTTTGTAAATGTAGAAATTAGTATGATTGCTATGAAATAATGCTGCTAAACGTTTTTAGCAATCATAGCGTGATAATGTAACAGCCCATCGATTGGACGACGCTCAAAATTCCCTACGGTAAATCCAAATTCTTGGGCAACTTCTTTGATTTCTTCTTGTGTAAAATAGGCAATAGAGCCTGCAAAATGAACAGGAACCGTCTTAATTTCTTCTTTGTATTGTAGGATCATATTTTTGACAAATATGCGCAAGCCTTTTTTGATTAAGTTTTGAATATAGTCCGATTCTTTGTTAAGAATCATAAATTCCGCGAAGGTGGCCAAGTAGGCATTCGGATTTGCTTTTTTATATAGGTTACTTTTAATTACATCGTCATTAACGTCATAACGTGTTTTAAACACTAGCATTAAATTGTGAGGCATTTGGTTAAAGTAATAATCTCTTAAAAGTTGTCTTCCGTAATAATTTCCAGAAGCATCATCCATAATTGAATAGCCTAGAGAATTAATTCTTTGATCAACCGATTTCCCATCGTAATAGGAACAGTTGGAGCCGGTTCCTAAAATGCATACAATAGCAGGACTATGGGAAATTCCTACTGTGGCGTATATTGCTGCATAGGTGTCTTCTTTAACATCAACTTCAGCATTTTCGAAAATTGACTGTAAAACCGCTTTCAGCATTTTGACAGGCTTGACAGTCCCACAGCCAGCACCATAAAAATAAATATGTGAGACGCTTAGTCTGTTCTCAAAAATAACTGAGTTTGATTTGATGATTTCAAAGGCATCTGTGTTTGAAATAATGGCTGGATTTAGACCTTTTGTACGTTGTTTTTCAAAAACCTGTTTTCCAGTTAATGGATCTATAGCAATCCAATCAGATTTTGTGGAGCCACTATCTATTACAAAAATCATATTTTAAGAATTTAAAATAAAAATACACTACCCTACTGGCAATGTATTTTTATTGGAGGTAAATATAAATTTAAACAGCGCTAATATACAGAGCTAAATCTACTAATTTGGAGGAATAACCGTATTCGTTATCATACCAAGATACAAGTTTAACAAAGTTGTCATTCAAAGCCATACTTGCATTGGCGTCAAAAGTGCTTGTCAATGATTCAGATATAAAATCTTGAGACACTACGCCTTCTTCAGTATAGCCCAATACTCCTTTTAGTTCGTTTTCTGAAGCCTCTTTAATCGCCTGTTTTACAGCCTCAAAAGAAGCCCCATCCTCTAGGCGACATGTTAAATCAACAACTGAGACATCTACTGTAGGAACTCTAAAAGCCATACCTGTAAGTTTTCCATTTAGTTCTGGTATTACTTTTCCAACAGCTTTAGCAGCACCAGTAGATGCAGGTACAATATTATTTAAAGACGAACGTCCAAGTCTGTAGTCTTTACGAGACGGACCATCGACCGTAAACTGGGTGGCTGTAGCCGCGTGAACCGTAGTCATGAGACCTTCAGCAATTCCAAACTTATCATTAATCACTTTAGCAATCGGTGCCAAACAGTTAGTGGTACAAGACGCATTAGACACGATGGTGTGATCCGCTGTAATTTCTTTGTGATTTACTCCCATTACAAACATTGGTGCGTCTGCAGAAGGTGCTGAGATAGCTACCTTTTTTGCGCCTGCATCAAGGTGTTTTTGCGCGCCCTCGAGTGTCGTAAATATTCCTGTACAATCCAAAACAACATCAGCAGCAACAGCATCCCATTTTAAATCCTCTGGATTGCGTTCAGCCGATACTCGAATATCATCTCCGTTGATTACTAGGTTCCCATTTTTAACTTCAATAGTTCCATCAAACTGTCCGTGGACTGAATCGTACTTAAGTAAATATGCTAAATGTTCTACATCTAACAAATCATTAATTCCTACAACTTGAACATCAGGTCTACTAGCAGCTATTCGAAAGGCAATTCTTCCAATTCGACCAAATCCATTAATTCCAATTTTTACTTTTGACATTTTATTTTTATTTTGATTAGTTGTTTGTTATATACTCATTATGTCTGATACTCTCAATAATTCCTCATCTATTTTTGAATGCCCTTTAACGGCTTTATCAATAGGATATAATTCAATTTTATTATTCACAGTTCCAACCATCACGTTGTTTTTACCCTTCAATAAAGATTCGACAGCTTTCACACCCATTCTTGAGGCTAAAACTCTATCAAAGCAGGATGGAGATCCGCCGCGTTGCATATGTCCCAATACAGAAACACGAACATCGTATCCTTCCAAATTATCTTCAACATAGTCTCTGAGTTCAAAAACATTTTTACCGGTCTTGTCCCCCTCGGCTACGACAACAATACTAGAAGACTTTCCAGTATACCTGCTTTTTTCCAAGCTTTCAAGAAGGCGGTCTAAACCGAGATCTTCTTCGGGAACTAAAATTTCTTCTGCACCAGAACCAACCCCAGCATTTAATGCAATGTGCCCAACATCACGGCCCATAACTTCAACAAAAAACAAGCGCTTATGTGAACTAGCCGTATCTCTAATCTTATCAATGGCCTCTACAGCTGTATTTAGTGCAGTATCATAACCTAGAGTGAAGTTAGTGCCAACGATATCATTATCAATTGTTCCGGGAATGCCTATGATAGGGAAATTATACTCTTCATTAAAAATCATTCCTCCAGTGAAAGTCCCATCGCCCCCAATTAAGACTAAGGCATCAATCTTTTCTTTTTGTAATTGCTGGTAAGCCCGTTTTCGGCCTTCTTTGGTTCTAAATTCTTTAGAACGGGCAGACTTTAAAAAAGTACCCCCTTTATTAATAATATGATTTACACTTCTAGCATCTAACACTTTGAAATCTCCTTCTATCATTCCTTCGTAGCCTCTGTAGATACCTACGCATTCAATGTCGTGATAAGAAGAGGCGCGTACGACGGATCGAATTGCTGCATTCATCCCAGGGGCATCGCCTCCAGATGTTAAAACACCAATTTTTTTTATCTGATTTTCCATAGTTGTAATGGTTTATATTGTAAAATTAATAAAACTAGTAGGTTAATAATTATTCATTGGGAACTAATTTACAAACTTCTTTAAATTCAAACGTTTTCGTTAATAACTATTTGATTTTTAAGGGGAAAAATTTAATTATCCTTAGGATTTGAGGAGGAATTTTCCTTGAAATTCATAAATACAGGAATTTCAGAATCAACTCTTAGAGGTAAGACTTTCTCAGGCGCTTTTGATTGTTTTTTAAATAGTAGTTCTAAAAATTCTTTTAAGTTATCAAATTCGATATTATACGAAAGTCCCAGCCCTTGAGTGTAACCGATTTGTTCTCCAAAGTTTTGAATATTGTTTTCTCTATTAAAAAACTTTAGCGACAAGGTGCGGTCTTCATTTAATAAAATTTCAACTTCAAAATCACCAGCCACTGTTGTTTCGCTAACCCCACCAACGGGCACCCCTACTTTCCCATTTATGAGAACATTGTCACTTAGCTTGGTAGAGACGGTTACACCAACCCGACTGTCAGTTTCATAATCAGGAGTGTTTTCCCCTATATCTAGATCAATTCCTAATTGAACTTTATTATCATCGTCTGCAAAAAGGTCATTTAACATGCTAGTGACTCCATCGGAAACCAATCCAAAAGCATCTTGTAAATCCGGTGTCAGTTCACTCCTAAAAGCGCCGGTAGTTAAAAGTGAAAATGCTTGAAAATTTCGTCTATCGGTATCCCTTAATCGGTCTGACAACTCACTATTAAGCGTTGAGTTGACACTCGGAAATCGAATATCGAAATTTAAGTCGGGTTTTTCTAATTGCCCAGTTAAATGAACTTCTACTTCTGTTGGAATACTCTGGTTAATCGGGTTATCTAGTAAAGTTGAAGGATTGACACTGATACCGTCGTAGAGAGCTTTCATATTTATATCTGCGTTTAATGGAGTGCCATCCCACGAAAGAGTACCGTCTTTGACTACTTTGAATTTTTTTTGAATAATGCGACCAAAAGAAAAATTGTAAATCCCTGAGAGGACTATAAAATCTCCAAACATTTGAAATTTACCTTTGGTATTTATTTGTGCTAACATACTGCCATTTCCACGTCCTATAATAGAGCTTCCTGTTTGTTTGTCAATAACAATTTCAATTTCAGCATTATCATTAATATCCATATTAAACTCCATTTCAACGCCTTTAATGTCATCTATTCCAAGAGATTGATTCCCAACTTTAATGGATTTTTGAGCCGGACTTAGAAAATTTATATAAGCGTTTTCAGATAATATCTCACTATCATTTAAAGGGATTTTAAAAACTGTACCTTCTGAAGTAGAAACATTAGCTTCAATAAACAATTGATCAGTTGGGCCTGAAATATTAATGTCGCCATCGAAAAAAGCAGTTCCATAGTAAAGGGATTCATACTGCTCACTAGTATTTAAAACCAGTAAACGCTTGGAATCAATAGTCAGTCCTAGAGCCCAATTAGAAAAGTTATTATGACTAATGCTTCCATTTAAATAGGCTTGTGATTGATACTCAATATCACTCATTAATGCGTTTTCAAAAATAAAGCGCTGTTTTTTTAAACCAATCGCAGTAGCGTCTTTAAAGTCATAGCCAACATTTAGATAAGGAATTGACAACCCCCCTTTGTTTAAAAGCAAACGCCCCTCTATTTGTGGTGATTCGAGACGTCCACTAACCTTAGCAAATCCTGAGATAATGCCTCGAATATTTGTGATCACACCAGCACCAAATGGATTTAAAGGGTTTAAAATAAAATCACTAAAATAAATATCAAGATCAAGATTTGAGTTAGCTCCAGATACATCCAAAGTCCCAAAAACAGACAAGGACTCATTACCTTGTTCTTTCAAGCTCATATTAACTGCGTAATTTGTCAAGGATTGATTGCCTTGAATATCGGCCTTAAACGATCCTAAATTAAAATCATTTACTTCAAAATTATCAATAGTTAAATCTGACTTTGGTAGATAAACACTTTTTAGTTGACTGAGGTTTAAAGTCCCATTCAAATTACCATCCAGCTTTAAATTCTCTATTGAAGGCGTTACTTTTGACAAATGGACATCTTTAAAATCAAGGTTTATCTCTTTATTTTCTGAACCTTGGATAAGCGCATTGAGGAGCATTTCTTCTTGGCCATAGGACATATTTAAATTGTCCACAGTTACTTCTTTAAAATCACGATCAAAAGTGATTTTATTTTTGGTGTTTTGAGCGGCATTTATTAGCCATGGCGTATCTTTGAAGCGCGCACTGGATCGCTTGACTCCTAGTACAGACTTGTTATTTTCATCAATTGTATAGTACAAGTTTAAATCAAAGGCATCTGTAGCCCCCTCACCCCCCTTGAATTCAGATTTCATATAAAGAGTATCATTGAGCGTGAGGTTTATCAAACTAAACTCAGAAGCATTGTAATAGGGCGTTGCAATACTGTCAACTTCAACGTAAGAATTAAACAACGGACTGTCATTTATTAACTGAACTTTGATCTTTTCAGCATACAAATCATCCATTTGTACACTTGGAGACTTAAAGGTAAGTTTAAAGTTTTTAGGGTCACTTTCTACCCTTCCCTTGACTGAAGTATTAGGCCCAATCTTTAGCTTTGGATGTAAAAGCTCGGCGATTTTGTTGTGAATCTTTAAGTTAAAATTTAAAAATTGGTTTTCTACTATCTCAAAAGGATTGAACTTGGTATATATATCTCCCAATGAATTCCTCATTAAATTCGGCAGCTCATTCATGCGAAATTTACCCCTCAAACTCCCATTTACAATTTCTGGTGAATTTACTTGAATTGTCCGTGTGGCAGCCTTATCAAATGTTGAAGTAATTTCGAAATCTTTGAATTCATAATCGCCATTTTGATTTTTATAAGTTGCGTCTTTAAAGCTAAGAACTCCATAGACATCGTCAATAGAGGTGCCTTTCATATCCATAGCCATTTCGCCTTTTAAAATCGATACTTGGTCTCTTGATACTAAATTTAAAGCATTCAAATTGGCATGTTCAATAAGGGCCGAAAAATCATATATGTTTTCAGTGTCAGAGAAATCAACAAGCCCCTTGAAATTTAATTTCAAATTGGTATCACTTACATCTAGCTGGCCATTAAAAATCTTGTCCTTAACAATCCCTGAAACCTCTAAATCCGCATAATTGTAATCTTGAAACACAAAAGAAACAAAGATGCCATTTATATTAGATTTTACATTTTCCTTAGTAAACCCACTACCGACTACACTGAGGTTAGAGCTTACCAATCCTATTGTTGGCTCGCCTATTGCCGCCCCCAAGTCAAAATCTGTAAAGCGTATTTCACCTGTGTAAGAAACACTGTCAATAGCTTCAATTTCATTTAGGTTTAAATCGATAAAAAGCGCACCAATCTGTGTGTCAATATCCATTTCTAAATCAATAATTTTATTAGTCAGCTTGACTCCCCCTTTCATATTGAATCGCCCTAGAGTACTAAATCCAGAGGGAATACGAGTCCCTAAAACTCGAGGTAACAAAGCGGTAAGCTCGCCGTAACTAGAGGAAAACGCTTTAAACTCCCCATCCAATTCAAAATGATCGGAGTTGGTTTTAAACAACTGTTTAAAATGAAGTTTACCCTGCATGGAGGTGTTGCTGTTGGTTTCTAAATGAAATTCCTGAAATAACAAATCATCCAAAGTCCCAGAAAAAACCGTGTTTAATTTGGCAATTTGATTTTTCCCAAACTCATCATAGAAACTATTAAGTTCTTCTAAATCTATGCTAGTGTTTTCAAAAAAACCAGAAATCTTAACCTTGTCAGAAAAAGAGCTAAGATCTTCTCGTTGGTAGTCAAATTGAAGCGCCCCATATATGGAGGAGGCCAAGGACTTGATCTGTAAGTCAGAGAAACGCATCTGAGTTGGTGTATACGAAAAATTCGTTTGAATATTTTTCAAAGAGGGCCCTCTGGATTCCTTAAATGAAAGGGCTTGAATCTTTGCCTTAACATCCGCACCAGAAATCAAAAAATCAGTTGCTAAAATATTAAGATTATTAAAATCAAGAACATGGGGGGTTTCAAGGTTTTGATTTGTAAGAAAGAATTGACTGTTGATAATTTTCAAATTAGTTGAAGACAACAGAAATGTATTGGTGTTTGTGCTTTGATTTTGACTGTCAAATTTGTCGACAAAAATATCTAAATTAGTATCGGTTTCCCCTTTGTAAGTTTTGATGTGAAAAAAGAGGGAATACAGGTCAATATCTCCAAACTCGAGGGTATTATTTGCTATTTTAGCAAAACTTAATACGGAGGTGTTAAGTTCAGCTATAGAAATTAAGGGTGCTTCAAAATGATCCTTAATTAGAATGTTTTTTAGCTCTACATCCCCATTAAATTGAAGTCCTACCTTTTCAATTTTTATAGCTGTACCATAAGTCTCATTAATTTGATTGGTTGCATATATACCCAGCGCTGTCTGGACTGATGGAATTGAAAATATCAGCACCAAAAAAAGAAAGAGTAACAACAGAGTTGTAAGAACTTTAAACAGTATTTTTAAACGTTTGTTGATATACTTCAGAAGTTAATTTATTTACAATTTAACTATTTATACTAAAATTTAAACTCTGTAAAGCATTTATTTTACTGCCATTTTTTTTATTTCTTTGCAAAAGCTAAGTGAATTGGCTATCTATATCTAGTTATAATTACAAATTAAATGAATATTCTGACAAAATCGTCTTAATGAACTCAAAAAATACATACATTTTAGGAATTGAATCTTCTTGTGACGATACCGCAGCTGCAGTTCTGTGCAATGGCAAAATATTGAGTAATATAATTGCATCCCAAGCAATTCACAAATCCTATGGAGGTGTTGTGCCCGAGTTAGCCTCAAGAGCACATCAACAGAACATTGTACCTGTAGTGGATCAGGCGCTAAAACAGGCAGGCATTTTAACAACAAATTTGGACGCTGTCGCCTTTACACAAGGTCCGGGATTAATGGGGTCATTGCTTGTAGGAACTTCATTTGCTAAATCTCTAGCTTATGGCCTTGATATTCCACTAATTGATGTGAACCATATGCAAGCACATATATTAGCACATTTCATTAATAAACAAGGTTATGATAAACCCTCATTTCCATTCCTAGCAATGACGATTTCTGGAGGTCACACACAAATAGTTAAGGTAGATAACTATTTTGAAATGATAGTGATTGGAGAAACCCTTGACGATGCAGTTGGAGAAGCATTTGATAAAAGTGGTAAAATACTAGGGTTGGGCTATCCAGCGGGTCCCGAAATTGACAGTCGTGCAAAGCTGGGAAATCCAAAAGCATTTAAATTTAGTAAACCAAAAGTGAAGGGGCTAGATTTTAGCTTTTCAGGCTTAAAGACAGCAATTTTATACTTTATACAAAAGCAACTCAAAGAAAATCCGGAATTTATAAATGAAAATCTCAATGATATTTGTGCATCAATACAGTACACCATTGTGGGTATTTTAATGGATAAACTTAAATTAGCAGTTAAAGAAACCGGCATCAATTGCATTGCAATAGGCGGCGGCGTTTCTGCTAATTCCGGAATTAGAGACGCCTTGAAGCAAGCGGAAAGCAAGCAGGGATGGAAAGCTTATGTACCTGCTTTTGAATTTACCACCGATAATGCGGCGATGATTGCCATGGCAGGTTATTTAAAGTTTCAAAACAAACAGTATGCAAATCAATCCATTATGGCCTCAGCGCGCTTAAAAATATAATGCATATGAATTTATTTTACAATTCAGAACTAAACAGATCCATAAAGACTTTTAATTTCTCAAAGGATGAAAGTCGGCATATAGTAAAAGTGCTGCGCAAAACTACTGGAGACCGGCTTATGATAACCAATGGAACTGGATGGATCTTTGAAGCTGAAGTGGTCATCCCTAATCACAATAAATGTGTTGTCTCAATACTTAAATCAAGTTTTGAACCCCCTAAAGACTATACAATTCACCTCGCAGTATGTCCAACCAAAATGAACGATCGCTATGAATGGTTTTTAGAAAAGGTAACAGAAATCGGCGTGACACTAATTACACCACTAATTAGCCAAAATAGTGAGCGTAAAATCATCAAGATGGCTCGCTTTGAGAAAATAATTCAATCTGCAATGAAACAATCCCTTCACGCTTACCTTCCAAGTTTAGCCCCTGCCATTCGCTTTTCTGAGTTCATAAAAACGCCACAAAAAGGATTAAAATTTATTGCGCATTGTGCGGAAGGCCGTAAATTGAAGTTTAAAGAACAAATTATACCTGGGAAGTCCATCACTATACTGATTGGTCCAGAGGGCGACTTTAGCAATGAAGAAATAAAAAGTGCCTTGGAAAATAACTATAAGGCGGTAGCACTTGGCGATTCAAGATTTCGCACTGAAACTGCAGGAATAGTCGCTTGTCACACCATAAAACTATGCAATGAATAAAAGAGTCCTGTGTTTACTGATACTTTGTGGTTTTCAATATCTATCTGCTCAAAGTATAGCTGTTTTAAAGTACAATGGCGGCGGCGATTGGTACAGCAATCCCACAGCTTTGAAAAATCTGATTCAGTTTTGTAATTCAAACATTCAATCGGTTATAAACGCGAAGCCAGAAACTGTAGATGTTGGAAGCGAGGCTATTTTTGAATATCCATATCTGCATATGACCGGACACGGAAATGTGGAGTTTTCAGAAAGCGAATCCAAAAATTTAAGAACCTATTTATTGGGCGGTGGTTTTTTACATATAGATGATAACTATGGTATGAAACCATTTGTAATCAAAGCACTGCAAATAGTTTTTCCGGATAAAAAAATGTCTGAAATCCCCTTGGCACACCCCATATATAACAACCAGTTTTCATTCCCAAAGGGACTGCCTAAAATACATGAACACGATGGCTTAGCTCCAAAAGCGCTCGGTTATTTTCACGAAGGAAAATTGGTACTCTTATTAACCTATGAGACCGACTTAGGCGATGGGTGGGAAGATGCAAATGTTCATAACGATCCTGAAGAGCTAAGGTTGAAGGCCCTAAAAATGGGCGCTAATATCATCAAGTATGCTTTTGAAAACTAAAGACAGTATGCAATTAGACCATTACACATCAAAGTTTTCAAAACAACGATTTTCAATCCTTTTAGTTACAGACAATGTTTCCCATGCCGCCAACCTTGGAAGTTTATTCAGAGCAGCTGATGCCTTTGGAGTAGCGCATATAATATTGGGAGGCAAACCGGTTGAACTTGGTCGAAAATTCACTAAAACATCTAGAGCAACCGAACAAGCTGTTTCTTTTGAAAAAGCTGAAAACACAGTCGATAAGATAAAGGACTTAAAGTCAAAAAAATACTTAATTATAGGGCTTGAAATTACAGCAAACAGCATTCAAATATCGGACTTAAACATTAGCAAAAACAGTGATATAGTCTTTGTGATTGGAGATGAAAACCACGGGATTTCCACATCAATCTTAGAACTTTGTGACCATACAGTTCACATTGAAATGTATGGACAAAACAGCAGTATGAATGTGGTACAAGCAGCGAGCATAGGGCTCTATGAATTAACAAACAAACTTCTTAACTAACCCTAAACCTTTAGGTGAATAAAAAAATATTAAATACCGACGTACAAAATTTTATATTTGATAATTTAAACTCAAATATACATTCATTAATACTTAGAGGCAGCCCTTTTAAGCAGCTTGACATAAAAGAAATTACGATACAAATTCAGGCTAAAAAAAAGTGTGAATTAAAACTAAAAACATGGTACAGTGCCTCCAATATATACTACCCCAATAAACTCAACATTGAACAAACCTCATCGGAGTCTACTGCCAAAATTAAAAGCAGCTTAATTAGCGGGGATTCCCTGGTGGACCTTAGCGGAGGTTTTGGAGTTGATAGTTATTATTTTTCAAGACAATTTAAAGCCGTTACACACTGCGAAATAAACGCTGAATTAGCTGAAATAGCCGCGCATAACTTTTCTGTATTAAAGGCCGATAACATTATCAACAAAGCTATGGACGGGCTTGAATTTTTAAGCAGCTGTAATAACACTTTTGACTGGATCTACATAGATCCGTCACGTCGAGACGCAAAAAAAAGAAAAAAGTTTTTAATTGAAGACTGCAGTCCAAACATAGTGGAGCTTCAAAATTCTATTTTTAAATACAGCAACAACGTCCTTATCAAGTTATCTCCCATGCTTGACATTAGCAGTAGTTTAAAAACCTTAAAGCAGATTCGAAATATTTATATTATTGCTGTAAAAAACGAGGTCAAAGAACTGTTGTTTCACCAAGAAAAAGACTTTGATTCAGCGCCATGCATTCACACTATTAATTCCAAATCTTCAGAGACTGAGCGCTTTTCATTTGAAATGCAGTCTGAAAAAAACGCAGAAGCCACTTTTGGCAATCTTAAGACCTATCTTTATGAGCCCAATGCAGCTGTGCTAAAGTCTGGAGCCTTCAAATTAATCTCAGAACAATTCAATTTAGAGAAATTAGATTTGCATACACATCTCTATACAAGTGAATTAAAATCAGTTGATTTTCCAGGAAAAATATATGAAATTTCTAATGTGTTTCCCTACCACAAAAAAACACTTAAGCAGCATATAGGTGGCTCTAAAGCTAATGTAAAAACACGTAATTTTCCTGAAAAGACAGATGCTTTAAAAAAACAATTTAAATTATCTGACGGCGGGGATTCTTTTTTATTTTTCACCAGCTGCCAAAAAGAGAAACTTCTTATTCAGTGTAAACTCGCTTAATATTTTGTGTCCTAATTGATCATAATCATTGCATACGCTAGTCTTATTCGTTTTCTTGGTTTATTCCTCTTATATAAAATAATTGACCACTCATTACATTATACCTTCTATTTATTACACACTGTTATTATCTCATCCCACTTTTAAATATATTTGAAATACAATTATTCGATGGTGAGTATATTGTACTGTTCTAAAAAAAATAGCAGTTTCTAAAACTATACTACAAGAAGTATCAAAATCAAATTTATAACTTAATAGAAACCAAAAAAAAACTAAATGAAAACCAAATCAACAATTGCCTTAATTTTTGTCAGTCTCCTTTTTGTCAACTGTAAAAACAATGAAAAAAATGAAGGATTCATCTGAAAAACACAACGAGGATTACAAAGAAGTTAAAATGACTAAAAACTTTCATGAAAACACCTCTAATGACAACAGCTCACAAGTAACACTTGAAGACGTAGCGCTCTTAAAAAAA
>TARA_Y100000385_G_scaffold160052_1_pt1 | contig 25921 bp, 22 predicted proteins | sample TARA_Y100000385 | Tara Oceans TARA_Y100000385 (sample SAMEA2620980) | marine metagenome | biome: marine biome (ENVO:00000447); feature: surface water layer (ENVO:00002042); material: "saline water (ENVO:00002010), including plankton (ENVO:xxxxxxxx)" | depth 5 m
ACAGCAACTACTGCACTAGCCGCCTCATTTTCTTCAAGTAAATTAATTGCCTCATTAAGGTGACTTGACTTTATAAATGGAGATGTAGGTTCTAACACCCCTATATAATCATATTCTTTATTCGTTTTTTTTGCATGTTCCATTGCATGCAACACAACATCTGTGGATGAAGAGTTATCATTAGATAATTCTTTTGGTCTTATGTATGGTACTTCTGCCCCATATTTACTAGCTATTGATGCATATTCTTTTGAATCTGTACTAATCCACATATCATAATTAAAATCTGATTTAATAACTGATTTAATACGATAACTAAGTAGTGGATGACCTCCTAACAATTTTATATTCTTGTGAGGAATCGATTTTGAACCGCTTCTAGCGGTTATCAACCATAATATTTTTTTCTTCACTTCTATAATTTAATATAATTTATATCTTCTTGCGCTTTTTTAAAATCTTCATGTTTCCCTACGTCTAACCAATACCCAGACAAAGGGTATGAGATAATTTTTTTCTTTTCTTCAATTAACTTTTCCATTAAATCTGTTGCGTTATAAAAAAATCCTTCTGGTATATATTTTAAAGCTGACCTTTTCATCAAGTAAATACCGCCATTAGAATAATAAGTGTATGATGGTTTTTCTTTAAAATTATTTATTTCTCTTTGATTTGTTTCTAATACAGCATATGGCACATTCACTTTGTAGGGTATTGTTACGACAGAAAAATCTGCATCCTGTTCTAAGAAATCTATGAAAAAATGTTCATAGTCTAAGTTAGTAAGGATATCGGAATTTGTTAATAAAATATAATCATGCTCAAAATTTTTAATTTTTGAAAGAGCTCCTATTGTTCCTAAGGGAATTTCTTCCCATACGTAATTGATAATTCTATTTTTATCATTTCCATTGCCAAAGTGGTCTTCAATTTGTTCTCCAAGATAGTTAACAGTAAACCAATAATCATCAATTCCATACAGAGCAAGTCTGTCTATATTATGCTCCATTATAGCTTTATCACCTACCTTTAAAAGTGGTTTGGGAATTGAATCTGTTAAAGGTTGTAAGCGAGTTCCTCTACCGCCAGCCATTACTACTGCATCTACAGGCAAATAGGATCTAGTTTCTCTAAAATTTATAACATTAACAACTTTATTATGTTTATCTATAATTGGAAGGATTCTAAAATTATCCTCACGATATTCAATCACTTTTTTTATATCTCTATCTCCTTTTTTTATAAATCTAGGGTTAGTTTGAATAATAATATTTACATGGTCTTCAATTGTAATTCCTTTTAAAAGACCTCGACGAACATCACCATCTGTTAATGAACCAATTAAATTATCCTTTTCATTTACGACAAAAAGAATAGCATCTTTCGCTAATATATCTAACTTAATTAAAGCATCTTTTATTGTTTTCCCTGAAGTGATAAGATGATCTCTAAAATTTCTCATATATTTTTTATTATTTTGACAATTCTTTTTGCTGTATGCTCTTTATAATATATGTTTTCACCTTTAAATTCACCAAGTTCTATACAAGTCTCAATTGCATTTAACATATCTATGCTACTAAAATCTGCATTAATAATATTTTCACTTTGCGCTCTTCCTTCTTGTCTTTTACCAACATTTACAACACGCTTATTAAAAGATGCTGCTTCTATTATACCACTTGAGGTATTTCCTAATAGGAATTCTGAGAAATACATTGCCAAAAAATAATTTTCCTTGCCAAAGTTCTCTATTAAAAACACATTTTCACTTTTCTCTTCTTTTAATAAAACTAACTGCTCCCTATAGATTGAACCCATTGTATCTGCATTAGGCATAGTAATCACTAAATTCAATTGGTTAGATAATTCTACTAAAGCTTTTTTCATTTCTATTGCAAATATTTTATTTCTTTGAAAAGCATTTGTTTCAGGATGAAATGTTATTAAACAGTATGGTTTATTTTCTATTTTGGAATTTAACAAAAATTTCTGCTTTTTAAAAGGTATAAATTCTTTAATATCACAAATACTTAAAGAACCAACATTAAAAATATTTTTTTTAGATTCAATTAAATCAGCTACTCTTGATTTATATTTATTTGTAGCAGTAAAGTGTAAACTTGAGACTAATGAAATTTGATGTCTGTATACATTATCAATTGCTCCCAAAGTTGTTTCTCCACCATGTAGATGTGCTAATTTAACTCCAAATGGAATACTAGCTTGAACAGCTGCGTTCATTTCAAAACGATCTCCCAAACAAAAGACTAAATCAAATTTTTGAACTGCCCAAAAATTTGAAAATTCTAGAATCGTATTTCCATAAGAAATTGTTATACCTTTTTCACTATCATCTTCTATTAAAGAACTAATTTCGTGAATATTATCATATTCATCTTTAATAATGTCTTCTAGAGTATAACCATGATTTTTAGAAAGATGAGTCCCAAAAGCTATAATTTCTAATTCAAAAAAAGAATCAGTTTTCAACTCATTTAGCAAAGGTAAATAAATACCATAATCTGCTCTTGAACTCGTTAAAACACCTATTTTCATATTAGATCTGTTAAAGTCAACTTGGTGAATTTTTTAAGATCTTTATTAACTTTTTTACCAATAATATTCTCCCAATACATAGTGCATATTCCATCACCCGGACGAAGAGAAATTATATCTTTCTCAGTAATTATGGAGCCATATTTTAAATCCCTAAACAAATGGATACTCTTTCGCGCTATGTGAATATTTTTTTTCTCACTCGATGAGGCCTCTTTTATTCCATTTCCAGAGATGGCCTTTTCTATATTACGAATAGCAATAACCATTTCTTTTAATTCATTTGGTTCTAACGAAGCCTTATGATCTGGCCCTTCCATATTTCGATCCAAAGTAAAATGCTTTTCTATAACCTTAGCACCTAGAGCAACTGCAGCTATTGGTACTTCAGTTCCTAGGGTATGGTCTGAATAACCTATTTGAACATCAAATGCTTTTTTAATTGTAAGCATCGCCTTTAGATTTACGTCAGACATTGGGGTAGGGTACTCAGTATTACAATGTAAAACTATTATCTGGCTTTTTTTTGTCCCAAAAGAATCTAAAACACGTATAGATTTTTCAATCTCATCTAAATTAGCCATACCTGTTGATAAAATGACAGGAAGGCCTGTTTTAGCAATCGCTCTTAAGTAAGGGAAATTTGTTAATTCACCACTTGGGATTTTGAACATATCAAAATTTAATGAAGACAAATAAGAAATACCTTGTTCATCAAATGCCGTAGAAAAAAAACTGATATTTTTTGATTTACAGTACGAAATTAATTCTTTATGATCATTATCACTAAGCTCTAATTTCTTTAACATCTTTAATTGTGAATCATCCTTACTGGTATAGTTCTCAATTTGATATTTAGCTTTTTGTGCCGATGGACTTACTAAACATTCCGCTTTGAATGTCTGGAACTTAACATAATCTACACCAGCTGCTGCTGCTGCATCTATTAATCTCTTGGCTGTATTAATATCTCCATTATGATTAACTCCTGCTTCTGCTATTATGATTGTTTTATTCATTATTTAATAAATTTGCCTGCACTAATGATACTATTATCTTTAATTGAAATTCCATTTGAAATAGTTGCATTACTTCCAATAAAAGTTCCGCTTCCAATCACACTGTCTCCGTTTACAACAGAACAAGTAGATATGTGACAAAAATCTCCGATTATAACGCCATGCTCTATGTTAGACTTAGTGTTTAAAATACAATTCTTGCCAATTTTAGATTTAGCGTTTACGACTGCGTGATTCATTATAACTGTGCCTTCTTCAATATGTGCATGTTTGGAGACATAAGCCAAAGGAGATATAACAGAAGCTAATTTGGCTTTATTTTCTGTTAAAGTTTTAGCTATGTTTTTTCTTATAGAGTAATTCTTTATTTGACCTACTGTAATTAAAAAATAGGTGTTTTCATTGACTAATTCAGGAATTAAATTATCCCCTCCTAATATTTTATAACCCAAAAGATTATTTTCTTTACTATTTGAGTCTAGAATACCTAAAATATTAAATTCATTTCCATTTTCGATAATATCGATTACAGAAATACAATGACCTCCACCCCCAACTAAAACTATATTCTTCTTTAGTTCTACCATTATCTTACACCACTTGGTATGTTAATTATTCTATCTTTAAGTTTTACAGCATTTTTTTGACTATCTCTGTGGCAACGAGAATACATAGGTAACTTAGACATTAGTTCCCAAACTGGTCTAGTCATAACATTTGATTCATTTGTATCTTTTAAAAAGTTGTTGTAATCCAATTTGTTTTCTAATTCTATACACATTAGCCAATAATTTGCTTTAGTCCCTTGTGTCTCAGTTCTAAATTTAATACCTTTTTCTTTAAAGAATATTTCATAATCTTTAGCTAAATTTCTTTTATTTTCTAAAAAGGATGGTAGTTGTTCTAATTGTGCACACCCAAGAGCTGCGTTAATATTAGGCATTCTAAAATTATAGCCTATTTCATTATGAATGAACTCGTATTTGTGAGATTCTTTTGCAGTTGTAGTTAAAAACTTTGCTCTATCTCCTAACACTGTATTTTTTGTAGTGATAGCTCCCCCAGCTCCTGCAGTGACAATTTTATTTCCATTGAATGAAAATGCTCCAACTTCTCCAAAACTACCGGAAGGCATACCTTTATACTGACTTCCAAGAGATTCAGCCGCATCTTCAACAATTGGTATTTTCCAAAGATTACAGACTTTAATTAATTCATCTAAATGAACTGGAAACCCGAAAGTATGCATTGGCATACATGCTGAAATTTTCCTACCTGTACTTATATTATAGCAACCATCTTCTCTTAATTCACCAAATTCATCTAAGAAATCACTTACAGCTTTAGGAGACAAACCCATTGTATCGAAATCAACATCTAAAAATATTGGATGAGCATTATTATAGGCTATTGCATTTGCTGTAGCCACAAAAGTTAAAGCTTGTGTTATTACTTCATCGTTTTTCTTTACTCCGACCAACCTGAGTCCTACTTGAAGAGCTGCTGTACCATTAACCACTGCAGTTGTTCTATTTGTTTGAGTTATATCATTCATTAAGTTTTCAAACTTATCTACAAAAGGTCCTACACTAGATACATAGGTAGAATCAATACACTCTTCTAAGTATTTCTTTTCATTTCCTCGAAATACTGGCTCATGTAAACAAATGTAATTATCTGAATTATATTTGTTTTTAATAAAACTAATTATTTCTTTTTGCATTACATTTTTGAATCTAGTGATTTTCCTAACTCTTGATGATCAAAATTTATAAGAAAATTCTTCATTATTGTTACTATATCTTTTTTGGAAGTCATTTTATTATCAAAAGCTTTATTTAAGTTATTGAACAACTCATTTACTTCTGAAATTTTACGAGGTTTTAATTTTACAACTACCCCTAATGCTTGATACTTACTCAAAGATACAGTCTCATCTTTTGTGTAAAATTCTTCATAAGGCTTTTCTCCAGTTGTGTTGCTCCCTGAGAAATATACTGGATATTTATTATCAAAAACATTTAAAGACTTCTTTATTGCCTCCTCTTCAGTATTGCAATAATCTAAATCATATCCATTAGCTTCCAATAATTTGATTGCCATGTTAGAAAAAGTCATTACTTGTTCTTCTCTAAATTTTGGGAAATAAATTTCCCCTGTGTTTCCTAGAATACAAGATAATAAACAAATTTGACCACTCTCTTCCGGCGAAACAAAATATCGTGTAACATCGTTTGGTGCTGATATTGGTTGATTTTTTGAAATTCTTTCTAGAAAACCTTGTGGTAAGGAGCCATTAGAAAAAGCAACGTTTGCAAATCTTGCTGTAGTAACTGGAAATTTCTTAGAATATGTCATTATCATATCTTCCATGATTTTCTTACTACCTCCCATAATATTTACAGGATTCGCTGCTTTATCAGTAGAAACACAGAAAAAATGTTTAGGTGGATACAATTCTAAAATATCTAGTAACCTTTTTGCATTTATAACGTTATTATTAATTAAGGCTTCAACAGAAAAGACATCTTTTTCACTTCTAACATGTTTATGAGCTGAGAAATTTGCTACAATATCAAATCCTTCTCTGAATTTAAACATCTTATAAAAAACTGAATCTGCATAACTCATTGGATAAGTTACATAATCATCAGGTAAAAAAAGATTATTTGTGCTTCTTAAGTCTCTTGTTAATTCTGTTAAACCATTTTCATTAATATCAACAACCACTAAAGATTTTGGCTTAAAACGGAGTAAAGCTTTTATAAAAGAACTACCGATTGTCCCTGCTCCACCAATTACTAGTACAGTTTTATCATCAATCTTTTCACTTAATAAAAGTTTATTTTGATTAATGTCAAACTCAAACATACTTTGAGTACGATTAGTTATATTTTCTGAAATAAATTTATTTAAATCCATCTATTCTAACTTGATGTATACAAATATATGAGTATTTTTCATTAAATTTATTTTTGAGAGCTTCTAATGTTTTTAAAAAAAGAAACTCAACATCAAAACTTATTAATTCATTTATACTTATTTTTGTAATTAAATTTGAATTTTATTTAAAGTTTATGCTTAAATCACTCTTTTTCGTATCAAAACCATTAGAACTTCTAGGTGCTATTGAAGCGAAAAGACAATTTAATTTGAAGGACTGTATTTTAGTCTACTCTTGTAAGGCTAACACAGACAAAAAAACTATAGAGTTTTTAATTAAAAACCATAGCGACTGGACTGAGGTCATCTTTGTAAAAAGTAAACCTTATTATGGTTTTTTTTGGGTAAGGTTGATAACTAAATTAAAAAAGGAAAATTACCAATTCTTGTTTTCTAGAGCATTTTCTACTGCGGGCTATTTTATTCACAATTTATCATACCAAAAACACTATTTGTTAGACGATGGGGCGGCAACAATTGATATTTCTAAAGAATTTAAAACCAATGGAAATTTAACTAAGCGATTTTCACTGTTTCGTGGACTTAATAAAACTGGAAAAAAATACACATTAATTAGTTTTGTTTACAAGATTTTAAATGTTTATGTTGAAAAAGAAGTTAATTCAGCAAACTTTTTTACTTTTTATGACATCAAAGAATCAAACAAGCTAGAGGTAGTAATCAATAAAATGAAATGGTTGAAAAAGTTGTCTAAAACAACTTCTCCAATACAACATAAAGAAATAGTTTATATCATTGGAACTGATATTATTCAATGTAAGATTTTGAACGAGGAAGACTATTTAAACACAATTTTATCGATTAAAGCACATTACCCTGCTAAAAAAATATGCTATATACCACACCTAAACGAGCAAGAGTCTTTTATTAATTTACTCAAACAAGAAGGGATTTTTGTTCAAAAAAATAAATTCACAATTGAACTTGACTTTATTTTAAATAACATTATGCCTTTACATATAGCCGGAACGATTTCAACCGCTTTAATTTCTTTGAAATTAATTTATGGAAGTCAAATAACTGTTGATTATTTTAAGTTTGACTCCTCAAAAATTTCAGCTAAAAACAAGCCCGTCTTAGATAATATTTACAACTACCAAAATAAATTTATCAACCCTATTAAAATTGAATATTAATTGCTAAACGAACTCAATAATACCCTTAAAACACTCAAGCTAGGGGGAATCATTCTTTACCCTACAGACACCGTTTGGGGTTTGGGTTGTGATGCTACCAATTACGAAGCGGTTGAAAAACTATTTAAGTTTAAAAATCGTGACGATCAAAAGACAATGATCTGTCTGGTAAATGATCTCAATATGTTAAATTATTATGTAGAAGAGATTCCAGAAGCAGCCTATAGTATTTTAGACTATGCAACCAAGCCAACCACCCTCATATACGACAACCCCTTGAGAGTGAGTGAAAATCTTATTGCTGCAGACAACACTTTAGCCATTCGAATGGTTAAGGAAGGGTTTTGTGCAGATTTATTAAAAAGATTTAAAAAACCAATTGTTTCTACCTCTGCAAATATTTCGGGTAAGCCAACCCCAAAATCCTTCCAAGAAATAGAGGACTATATTTTAAAAGGTGTAGACTATGTCGTAAATTTGGAGCGATCAAAAAAAGCATCTAAGCCGTCTTCAATTATTAAATTGAGTAATAATGGAGAAGTGAAGGTTATTAGAAAATAGCTTTTTAATCATTTGCACATATCAGAACTATGAATTACAAACATGCGCTTTCAGCGCCCATATTTGAAATCATCTCTAAATCAGCGGAAGAACTTGGCTTAGACTGCTATGTTATTGGGGGATTTGTACGCGATTTTATTTTAAACCGTTTCGACAAAAAAGACATTGATATCGTAGCGATCGGCAGTGGAATTGAGCTGGCCAAAGCCGTTGCAAAAAACCTTCCAAAGAATCCCAAGGTGCAAATTTTCAAAACCTATGGAACCGCGATGCTTAAACATGAGGGAATTGACCTTGAGTTTGTGGGGGCCAGAAAAGAATCTTACACCCAAGACAGTAGAAATCCAATTGTAGAAAATGGTACTTTAGAAGAGGATCAAAATCGCAGAGATTTTACTATCAACGCCATGGCCATTAGTCTAAATCCTGGAAATTACGGGGCGCTATTAGATCCTTTTGAAGGACTTAAAGACATTGGCTCAAAATCGATTAAAACGCCCTTAGAGCCCGCAATTACCTACAGTGATGACCCTTTGAGGATGTTACGAGCCATTCGCTTTGCGGCCCAACTTGACTTTTCTATCGATACCGACTCTCTAAATGCCATAAAAGAGCAGTCCCAGCGCATTGAAATTATTAGTAGGGAGCGCATAAATGTTGAGCTTCAAAAAATACTGGAATGTAAAAAGCCATCCATTGGTTTTTTACTGCTCGAAAAAACAGGACTGCTCAAACACATTCTCCCTGAATTAACAGATTTGAAAGGGATTGATGAAAAGGAAGGCCAAAAGCATAAAGATAATTTTTACCACACCTTAGAGGTGGTCGATAATATCTCAAAGCACACTGGAAATGTATGGCTGCGTTGGGCAGCGCTTTTACACGATATTGGAAAGGCGCCTACCAAGCGTTTTAGCAAAAAAGTGGGCTGGACCTTTCACGGACATGAGCTAGCAGGTTCCAAGATGGTATATCATTTATTTAAGCGTTTAAAAATGCCTTTAAATGACAAGATGAAATACGTGCAAAAACTCGTTTTCATGAGTTCAAGACCGATTGTTTTAGCTCAAGATAATATTACAGGTGCGGCGGTGCGGCGTTTGGTTTTTGATGCAGGAGAATTTGTGGAAGATTTAATGACACTTTGTGAAGCTGATATCACAACTAAAAATGCCTTTAAGTTTAAGAAATACCACAACAACTTTAAACGCGTCAGAGAAAAAATAGTAGAAGTTGAAGAACGAGACCGGCTGCGTGATTTTCAGCCACCAATTTCAGGAGAAACTATCATGAAAACCTTTGGCTTAGGCCCTTCAAGAGAAATTGGAATCATTAAAGACTATATAAAAGAAGCCATTCTAGAGGGAATTATCCCTAACAATGCCGATGAAGCTTTTGAATTGATGTTAAAAAAAGGAACTACTTTAGGACTAACGATTGCCAATGAAAAATAAGTTTAGATCTCTTGCAAAAATTGCATTAGTGCTCATATACTTTGTTATTGTAGCAGGCGCTGTGGTGCGGATGACCGGTTCGGGAATGGGCTGTCCAGACTGGCCAAAATGTTTTGGCTACTACATCCCTCCTACACAAGCAGAACAATTGCTATTTGAACCCAATAACGCTTACAAAAAAGGGATGATGATTCTTTTGGACCACGAAGCGTTTTTAGTGGCTAAAACTGATTTTACTTCATCAGATGAATTTAACATGGCCAACTGGGAACCCTACAGCACCCATGATTATGTAACTTACGACCCGGTTCATACCTGGGTAGAGTATATAAACCGCTTAATTGGAGCCCTTTCAGGGATTCCGATATTAATTTTTTCAGTGGTTTCCTTTTGGTTTTGGAAAAGAAATAAATGGATCCCCATCCTCTCAGTCCTTTCTCTCTTTGGCATGGGTTTTCAAGCCTGGCTTGGAAAAACTGTGGTTGACTCCAACCTAGCGCCTTACAAAATTACTGTTCATATGGTGATGGCTTTGCTCATCGTCGCCTTTATTTTGTATCTCATATTTGCATCCAAATCCAGTTACAAAAAGCAAAAATTTCACTCTAAATTCTATGTGGTTCTCACAGCGGCGCTTATCCTATCGCTCATTCAAATTATTTTAGGAACACAAGTGCGTGAGTTTGTTGACGAACAGACAAAATTGATAGGCTACCAAAAAGCACTTTGGCTGGAATCTCCTACACTCAACTTTTACATCCACCGCTCCACCTCCATTTTGGTTTTGGCATTGAACAGCTATTTATGGTACCTAAACAAATCTAAAAATCTTGGGTTTAATAAAATAAAACTTGTAGTCTATTGTGTGCTGCTCGAAGTGGCAACAGGAATACTGATGTTCTATTTTGATTTCCCTTTCCTGAGCCAACCCTTACACCTGGTAATCGCATCGGTTCTCTTTGGGATTCAGAGTTATATCCTTTTGGAATGCCAGCATAAAAAAAGAAAAATTCAAGCTGCATAAAAAAATGCAACTTATATTTGCACAATAGTTTTGACCCATGATATATAGATTTAGAGTTGTCTTGGACAACGACACCAAAGAGGATGTTTTTAGAGATATTGAAATTAGAAAAACGGATTCCCTTGAAGATTTACACAATGTAATTACACAGTCTTTTGGCTTTGATGGAAGTGAAATGGCCTCCTTTTATTTAAGCGACGATTCTTGGAAGCAAGGGGAAGAAATTTCTTTGTTTGATATGAGTGAAAGTGGCAGTGATATCCAACTGATGAACGAAACAAGTATTGAGTCTTCTGTTTCAAAAGAGCGTACAAAATTAATTTACGTCTACGATTTTCTAAGCATGTGGACCTTTTTTGTAGAGCTGGCAGAAATTGTAGAGGAAGCCCGAGGTACAGACTACCCAAATCTATTATTTGTACATGGTCAGGTCCCTGCTGAAGCCCCTGAAAAAACATTTAAAGCTGAAAACGAGCAGAGTTTTGACGACTTTAGTGACGACTTTGGCAATGATGGCTACGACCAAATGAACTTTGATGAAAACTGGAACTAAAAGATAATTTCAGTGTTTTCAGACTGGTAATTTCGCTTGACAAAGTCCAAGGCATTCTTGAGTATTTCTCCCATATTTTTACTCTTCAAAAACAAAGGATCTTTTGTGTATTCAAATATTTTTGTCTTCAATAAGGTTTCATGCTCTGGAGTTGAGAGGGTGTCTGAGATCATGCATTTAATGAGCAGGTCCACACGGTTTTTATAACTCATCATACGCTTAGCAATAATAGAACGTTCCTCTAATTTATATTGATTAATCGATAGTTTTTCAAACTTTTCACTAACTAAGTCTACCATTTTAAAATTCTCTTTAAAAAACTGTGGTCGGTATACATTAAACTTGCCTTCAAAACACTGTTGATCAAAATCAATTGCCCGAATGCTGTAAACCACATGATCAAAATCATGGGTGGGCACAATCACATAGTTATAGGAGCGCATATCTCCTAATAAGCGAATCATGCAGCGCTCGTTAAATTTTACAAATTCTTTAGCGATCTGTGATTTTTCTGACGCACTACAGTGCGGCAACATATGTTCTATAAATTCATCACCTGGAATTCCTGTAATATGCTCTTCAATTAAGGTGTCATTGTATACCAAAAAATTTAAATTATGAGGAGATAACATATGTTCAAGCTCCAAGCCATACAGACGTGATGCATCGGCTTTTTTTACATAAAAGTAGGCGTAATTATCATTGAGAATATTTCTGATTTTAATGCGAAAGGGTTTTGAATTCCCAAACGTACAATAATCGATGGCATCAACGTTTAAAAAAGGGATTGTCTTTTCGTTTCCATCAGAATGTAAAGTAGTGTAAATCCTTTTGAGGTTCAAATCAATTTCTTCACGCTCTGTATCACTGTAATAAGTACGTATCCAAAGCGTATTTTTATCATTTTTATCAAACACTTCAACAGAACCCTGAAAACGAAGTAAATCGTCGTAAAAAATAGGCAGACGAATGCTGCGGTTGAATTTTTGTAAATAGGCCTTTAATGCCGAATTTACAGGGTAAGATGGTTTTTTTAAAGATATTTTTAAATCGTCTTTCATAATTGAAATTGAGCACCAAAATTAGGATTTATTTTTTAACTTGTAACAAAATTGATAATTTCTAGTCTAAACTATAGTAACTAAATAAATTAAATCGAATTGGAGCCTATTTTAAAAATATCAAATCTGACCAAAAAATTCGGTCTAATAACCGCTGTAAACAAACTAAGTTTTTCGATTAGTAAAGGCAGTGTTTATGGAATACTAGGGCCAAACGGCAGTGGGAAATCAACCACACTGGGAATTGTTTTAAACGTGGTTAATAAAACTTCCGGAGACTTTTCTTGGTATGGAGGCAACTTAACAACCCATCAAGCCCTAAAGAAAGTAGGTGCTATTATTGAACGCCCAAATTTTTATCCCTACATGACCGCTTACCAAAATTTGAAATTGGTATGCAAAATCAAAGAAATCTCTTTTGACTCTATTGCTAGATGTTTAGAAATTGTAGGGCTTCTCGATCGAAAGGAACATCATTTTAGCAGCTTTTCTTTGGGGATGAAACAACGGCTAGCGATTGCTTCAGCACTGTTAAATGACCCTGAAATTTTAATTCTGGACGAGCCTACCAATGGCTTAGATCCGCAAGGTATTCATCAAATTAGAAAGATTATTAAAACCATTGCTCAAAATGGTACAACCATACTTCTGGCTTCTCATTTACTGGATGAAGTAGAAAAAGTTTGTAGCCATGTAGTCGTTCTTCGCAAAGGCCGCAGCCTGTTTGCTGGAAGAGTCGATGAATTAATTTCAAGTAATGGGTTTTTTGAACTCAAAACTAAGCAAAAAGATGCCTTGCTGAAGTTTGTGGATTCACATCCTAATTTTTCACACACTAAAACGGAAGCTGACTTGATCACTGCATTTCTAAAAGATCCTATGGATGCGGAAGAATTTAATAGCCTACTTTATCAAAACGGAATCGTTCTTAGCCATCTGGTTAAACGCAAAGAAAGCTTAGAGGAACAATTTTTACAATTAACTGACAATAAATGAGAAGACTGATAGATCTAGAGCTTCAAAAGCTTTTGCTAAACCGAACAAGTAAACTACTAATCTTTATATCATTTATACTGCCGTTATGTGTTATAATGCTATCGGCTATAAAAGTCAATTTCTTTGGGTATTTTACCATTGATTTTGGAAAAATAGGTATTTTTAATTTCCCAATTATATGGCATATAACCACCTATTTTTCCGCACTTTTTAAGTTGTTTTTTGCCATAGTAGTTGTTTCAATGATTGGCAATGAATACAGCAATAAAACACTCAAACAAAATCTTATTGACGGTCTTAGTAAAAAAGAATTTATATTGTCTAAGGTCTATGTGATTGTGTTTTTTGCTTTGGTATCAACTCTTATTATTTTCTTTATCTCCTTGGTACTTGGACTTATTTATTCAGATTACGATGAATTTCAAATCATAATCCAACAATTAGAATTTTTAGTGGCCTACTTCGTTAAGCTAGTAGGCTTCTTTTCATTCTGCTTATTCCTAGGCGTCTTAGCAAAGCGCTCAGCATTTGCCTTGGCTTTTATATTTATTGAGTTAATTTTTGAATGGATTGTTCTAGGAATTATTACATGGAGGAGTAATTTTGAATTTGCGCAAAAAGTGCAAGACTTTTTGCCTTTGACCTCTATGTCAAACCTAATAAAACAACCTTTTCAACGCATTGCCATGACCAAACTTCCAGCAAATGAAGAAATTACATATGACTACTCAGTGCATTTTGACAATATTTTAATTGTTTTAGCATGGACTGTTATATTTATCTTTTTCTCTTATAAATTACTAAAAAAGAGGGATTTATAACTTTTAAAGCCTTTTGATTTAGAAACTCAAAGTCCTATAAAGCATCTCTTAAAACCTTCTGTTATCAGCTTTTGGGATTGCTAACTTTTTACATTTCTATAGAAAACATCTACAAACTAAAGACCATAGAGGAAGTAAGGAATTTGTATCTTTGAGCCATTAAGATGAAAAAAATTAACACATTTATTTTCTTTTTATTGTTGTTCCCTCTGTTGCTGTTTAGTCAGAATTTACAGGTTAGCAGTAACATATACAGCCCACAAGAACTTATAGAAACTGTCCTTATTAACAGTTCGTGCATTGAAAACTTAGAGCTTACAAATGTGGTTGGAGGAAATTTCAATTCGTCCGATAAAAGCTATGGGTATTTTGAGGCCAATGGCGCTGATTTTCCCTTCGAAAGAGGCGTTGTTTTAAGTACGGGAAAACTCACTAATGTAGGTGGCCCAAACAGCTCGTTAAGTGATGATGATGCGAACGGGTGGAGTGGAGATTTGGATTTGGAAACAAACCTAAATGAAACCAATACTTTAAACGCTACGGTAATTGAATTTAATTTTTCAGCCGCATCAAATCAGATTAGTTTCAACTATATTTTTGCTTCTGAGGAATACCAAGAAAACAACCCAAATACCTGTCAATACTCGGATTTATTTGGCTTTTTAATTCGTAAAGAAAGCGAGCAAGCTTATACCAACATTGCCTTGGTACCGAATACAGAAACACCGGTTAAAGTAACGACTGTTCATCCCGAAATACCTGGCAGCTGTGCGGCGATTAATGAGGCCTACTTTGGAAGTTGGAACTCGAGCTCAGCCCCTATTAATTTCAATGGACAAACTGCCGTACTCACCGCCACTGCGACTATCACACCCAACGAACTTTACCACGTAAAACTCGTGATTGCAGATGAGCAAAACTACCGCTATGATTCTGCGGTATTTTTAGAAGCCAATAGTTTTGAATTAGGAACAGACTTAGGCGTTGACCGGCTGTTAGCAACCAACAATGCTTTGTGTGAAAATGAAACTCTTATACTAAATGCCACACAACCCAATGTAGCCGCGTACCAATGGTTTAAAAATGACAGCCTAATTCCAGCAGCCCCTACCAATACTTTAGAGATAGATTCTGCAGGAGACTACCGTGTAGAAATTCTTTTAAACTCCGGATGCACTAGCTATGGAAGCATAAAAATTGAATATGGATTGCTCCCTGAAGCAAATGATGTATCCCTCACCCAATGTCCAGACAGTAACCTGAATTTAAACACCTCTGTATTTGATTTAAATATCATTTATGACGCAGCTACCAATGCCACAGCTAACAGAAGTTTAAAATTCTACAACGCTAGAATAGATGCAGAATTAGACGCGCCCAACGATTTTAACGGTGATAGCTTCAGCAATAGTGAAAACCCTCAAATTGTATACATCCAAGTAATGGATACCCAAACAGGGTGTATTAAGGTATCTGAATTAAGTTTAAATGTCGGAAGCGGCTCAGGAAATGACAGTCTATTAGAAGCCTGCGATTTAGATGGCACAGAAGACGGATTAATGAGCTTTACACTCAGTGATGCAGACGCAGCCATCCTTTCAGGCTTAGCTCCAAGCCTCAGCCTTCGCTATTATAAAACCTATTCAGATGCTATCTCACAAATCAATCCTTTACCGAATGTATATACCACTACAGTCCCAAACAGCCAATTTGTTTATGCACGTATTGAAGACGGTATAAATTGCTATGGTATTAACAGCCTTGAATTAATTGTTTTGGAACTGCCGGAAGTTCAAGAAAATGAGCAACTTATTTACTGTCTTGATGCGTTTCCAAACGGAATCACTTTGAGTGGTGGACTCCTAAATGCTGCTTTTAATTCGGTTTATTACAGCTGGACAAGTGGACAAACAACAGCTGAAATTCAGGTAAATGAACCTGGTACTTATGCGGTAACAATCACAACGACCAAGGGCTGTTCAAAAACAAGAAGTATTGAAGTACTGCCTTCTTCAATTCCTACAATTGACAGTGTTGATTTTACAGATGGGGTAGAAATGACATCTGTAGTTGTAAATGTTTCTGGAAGTGGCAGCTACGAATATGCTATAGACAACCCACTAAATGGATATCAAGATTCTAATGTATTTTTAATGGTTTCAGCTGGAATTCACCGCCTATACGTTAGAGATAAAAATGGTTGTGGATCTACAGAAAAAAATATAAGTGTGATTGGATTCCCTAAGTTCTTCACCCCAAATGGTGATGGCTTTAATGACCGCTGGCATCTCACAGGCATCAACAGCGCTACAAAACTTAAAAGTGACGTTTATATTTTTGATCGTTTTGGTAAACTCTTAATCCAATTAAACCCAATTGGACCCGGCTGGGATGGTAGTTATAATGGAACTCTTTTAGCCGAATCTGACTACTGGTTTTATGTTAAACTGCCAGATAATCAGATTTTTAGAGGTCATTTTACTCTAAAAAGATAGGACAATATTAAAAAAAAAACAATATTTTTAATCTATGAGATTAATCTCCAGATCGTACTGTTTCATATTTTTTATTTTTTTGGTTAAGCAACTAACAGCCCAAGAAATGTCTCTTTTCGATCAATGGAATGGACATATGGACTATACGGCGATTGGAAATACCTTAAATATTGTTGAGAATAATTCAGCTGTCAACTGCAGCATTGATACAAGTTCTTCTGCAAGCTTAAATTTAGCTCCGAATCAAACTATAGAAGCTGCCTACCTTTATTGGGCAGGGTCTGGTACGGGAGACTTCAATGTCAAATTAAATTCAATTTCAATCACTGCCGATCGAACTTTTGAATACAGCTTAGATACAAATAGACAATTTTTTGCTGCCTTCAAAGAAGTTACAGAGCTAATTCAAGACCTAGGCAATGAACTCTATACCCTTAGTGAATTGGAGCAAATAGACATCTCAGAATCCTATTGCAACACAGGAACAAATTTTGCAGGATGGGCCCTATTTATTATCTATTCTGATCCCAGTTTACCGCTAAATCAATTAAATGTATATGATGGCTTGGAAAGTGTCCCTGACAGTATTACAATTCAACTCGACAACCTAAATGTATTAGACACTACAGGCGCTAAAATTGGATTTTTGGCTTGGGAAGGCGATGCGGGCTTGGCCGTAAATGAAGTTTTACAAATGAATGGGATTACCTTGAGTAATCCCCCTTTAAACCCTGCCAACAACGCCTTTAATGGCACCAATAGCTTTACAAATGCATCGAATCTTTACAATATGGATATCGACTTTTACCCCATTCAAAACACCATTAATATTGGAGACACCTCTGCGCTAATTCAATTGACTTCAGGTCAGGATTTAGTAATGGTCAACAATATCATAACCGTTTTAAATAGCCAATTACCGGATGCAACGGTCTTAGTTGAAGCTGTTGTTCAAGAATGCAACTCCCGAGAAATGCGTATTGAGTACCTTGTAAACAATACAAATAGCACACAGCTACTGCCTGCAAACACACCCCTTGCATTTTACGCTAATGGGCAGCTAATTGGACAAACTGTAACACAAAGTGATATTCCTATAAATGGTAGTGAAGCGGCTAGTATTAGTTTGGTAGTTCCAGCAAATTTAGTGACAGAATTCACACTTACAATTATTGTGGATGACGATGGAAACGGCAGCGGCCTGATTGCAGAAATTAGCGAAACTAACAACGAAGCAACTGCCACAATTAACTTTCTTGAGTCTGACCCTATTAGGGCACTTCCCCAACTATCGGGCTGCTATTTGGGAACCGAGCAAGCGCGCTATGATTTAACAGCAAGCTTGTCTGAAATAGATACTACTTTTGATACCGGATCTGCTGTGTTTTACGCATCCTTAGAGAATTTATACCAAGACAGCGCCGCCCTTTTGACCCCTACTGACTACTTGTGTTCTAGAGAAGATACTAGCGTTTATTTTCGATTGGAAGCGGATCCTTGTTATGCCATTTTCTCATTAGAGCTCAGTGCAAGCGACTGTGATCCAATAATACCTCAGGGATTTTCACCAAATGGAGACGGCTACAATGACCATTTTAATATACAAGGGCTCTATGATGTTTATACGCAACATGAACTACTGATTTTTACCCGGCTTGGCAGTATAGTTTTTAGAGGGTCAAATGCAGTTAAATGGGATGGGACTGCGAATAACGGCCCCTTAAAAGGGAGTAAGCTTTTGCCAGTGGGCACCTATTTTTACGTTTTGTACTTAAATTCTGAAAACAGTCAAGCAAAAACGGGCTGGGTCTATTTAAACTATTAAGTGGTATTTTAAAAAATTTATTCGTTGCTATTGTTCTAGCGCTGACTTTGCCTTAGCTTTGCACTGATGCAATTTAAGTTAACTTCAGAATTCAAACCTACGGGAGATCAACCAAACGCAATACAACAATTAGTGAATGGTATTGAATCCAATGAAAAATACCAAACACTTTTGGGGGTTACAGGCTCAGGGAAAACCTTTACCGTAGCAAACGTGATTCAAGAAGTGCAACGCCCTACCTTGGTGCTTGCACATAATAAAACACTAGCTGCACAACTGTACTCGGAATTTAAACAGTTTTTTCCTGAAAACGCTGTTGAATATTTTGTATCTTATTACGACTACTACCAACCGGAAGCCTACCTTCCTGTTTCAGGGACCTATATAGAAAAAGATTTGTCGATTAATGAAGAGATTGAAAAACTCAGACTAAGTACTACTTCTTCGCTCTTATCAGGGAGACGAGATGTGATTGTTGTTGCATCGGTTTCCTGTTTATACGGCATTGGAAACCCTGTTGAATTTCAAAAAAATGTCATCAGTCTAAAAGCTAATGAAGTTATTTCGAGAACCGCCTTACTGCACAAACTTGTTCAAAGTTTATATTCTAGAACGGAAGGCGAATTTAAGCACGGGAATTTTAGAATTAAGGGAGATACGGTAGATGTCTTTCCGAGTTATGCAGACCATGGATTCAGAATTCATTTTTTTGGGGATGAAATCGAAGCTATTGAAGCTTTTGATATTAATACCAACAAAGTGATAGAAGTCTACGAAAGTGTCACTATATATCCAGCAAATATGTTTGTCACCTCCCCTGATATTCTTCAGAATGCCATTAAAGACATCCAAGATGACTTGGTGCTACAACACGATTATTTTAAAGAGATTGGTAAGCATTTAGAGGCAAAACGCCTAAAAGAACGAACAGAGTTTGATTTGGAAATGATCCGAGAATTGGGTTACTGTTCGGGAATCGAAAACTATTCGCGTTATTTAGATGGCCGTGCACCAGGCACCCGTCCCTTTTGTTTATTGGACTACTTTCCCAATGATTCGCTGATGGTCATTGATGAAAGTCACGTGACTATTTCGCAAGTTCATGCCATGTATGGCGGGGACCGCAGTCGAAAAGAAAACTTGGTGGAGTATGGCTTTCGTTTGCCTGCAGCGATGGACAACCGCCCTTTAAAGTTTGAAGAATTTGAAAGCCTTCAAAACCAAGTGCTGTATGTCAGTGCCACGCCGGCCGATTATGAGTTAGAAAAATCGGATGGTGTGTACGTGGAACAAGTGATACGGCCCACTGGGCTTTTGGACCCTATCATTGAGGTTAGACCGAGCCTGAATCAGATCGACGATTTAATTGAAGAAATCCAACAGCGGGTCGAAAAAGACGAACGGACTTTAGTCACAACACTTACCAAACGCATGGCAGAAGAGTTGACCAAATACCTAACGCGTATTCAAGTGCGCTGTCGTTACATTCACAGTGATGTCGATACCCTAGAACGCGTTGAAATTATGCAAGATTTGCGGAAAGGGCTTTTTGATGTGCTTGTAGGGGTGAACTTGTTGAGAGAAGGATTAGATTTACCGGAAGTCTCTTTGGTGGTTATTTTAGATGCTGATAAAGAAGGGTTTTTACGCTCAGCACGCTCGCTAACCCAAACCGTAGGCCGGGCAGCTAGACATCTAGAAGGAAGAGCTATTATGTATGCCGATAAAATCACCAAAAGCATGCAAAAAACAATTGATGAAACTCAGTACCGCCGAGAAAAACAAATCGCTTACAACAGCAAACACAAACAGCAACCTAAGGCACTCAATAAAAGTCTAAATAATGTACTGACTAAAAATTCGGTGAGTAGTTATTACTACGAACAAGAGGCTAGGAAGGCGGCGGAACCAGAAAACGAATATCTATCCGTGGCTGAACTGGAACAAAAAATAAGAGATACCCGAAAACTCATGGAAGCAGCGGCCAAAGACTTAGATTTTCTATATGCGGCGCAATTTAGAGATCAAATTAAGGCCTATCAAAAAAAGTTAGAAGCCGTAAAATAAGTCATAAAAAAAAGCAGCCCTAAAGCTGCTTAAATTTTTATCTGATAAAAGCTACTAAGCTAAAACCGCTTGAACCTTATCTGCAGCTTCTTGAAATTCAACAGCACTTTGCACATCTAGTCCAGAACTGTCAATCAGTTCCTTAGCGATGTCCGCATTGGTCCCTTGTAAGCGCACAATGATGGGTACGTTAATAGTTCCCATATTTTTATAAGCATCTATTACGCCTTGGGCCACGCGGTCACAACGCACTATGCCACCAAAAATATTTATGAGAATGGCTTTCACTTCAGGATCTTTTAAAATGATTTGAAAGGCCGCTTCTACTCGTGTGGCATCTGCAGTACCTCCAACATCTAAAAAGTTAGCGGGCTCTCCACCTGCTTGCTTTATTAAATCCATTGTAGCCATGGCCAGACCAGCTCCGTTAACCATACAGCCAACATTGCCTTCTAAATCTACATAATTAAGTCCCAAGGCCCCCGCTTCCACCTCAATGGGATTTTCTTCTCGAATGTCTCTTAAGTCTAAATAATCTTTATGTCTAAATAAAGCATTATCGTCGATGGTTACTTTGGCATCCACAGCAAGTATTTTATTATCACTGGTTTTTAAAACCGGATTGATTTCAAATAAAGACGCATCCGATTTGTCATAGGCTGTATAAAGAGCGCTTACAAAGCGCGTCATGTCCTTAAAAGCAGCGCCTGATAAACCAAGGTTAAAGGCTACACGACGGGCTTGAAATGGCAACATCCCTGTTGCAGGATCTATTTGTTCAGTAAAAATTAAATGCGGCGTTTCTTCAGCCACGGTTTCGATGTCCATCCCGCCTTCAGTAGAATACATGATCATATTTCGTCCTGTAGCTCTGTTGAGGAGTACAGAAATATAAAATTCACTTGTTTCAGTTTCACCTGGGTAATACACATCTTCAGCTACCAACAGTTGGTGTACGGTCTTGCCTTCAGCAGAAGTCTGAGGTGTGACCAATTGCATGCCAATGATTTGATCTGCAACAGAAGCTACTTCGTCAAGGTTTTTAGCAAGTTTAACACCCCCACCTTTTCCACGACCACCTGCATGAACTTGTGCTTTTAGTACATGCCAACCCGTTCCAGTTTCTTCCGTAAGTTTTTTGGCAGCAGCAACGGCCTCTTGAGGTGTGCTAACGACTATTCCCTTTTGGATTTTAACTCCGAAAGTACTTAGTATTTCTTTTCCTTGGTATTCGTGTAAATTCATCTTTGAAGAGATTTATTTTTTAATTCTCCGTGGGAGATTTTATATATAAAAATTTAAAGTCACAAAAGTAATTAACCAAATGCGTTTTACCAATAAATTTTAGCGTTGATTTTAAGAGATTTAAATTTTTAAAATAATCTAATGTTTTAGGCCTTTTATGACAGAGAATGCTTTATCAACCAAATGGTCTTCCACCAAGATGGTAAACTCATTAGTGGTAGAAATAACCTCATACAAAGTCACATTTTCCCAAGCCAAACGCTTGAATATCTGATAGTAGAGGCCCACTATTTTAGAGTTACCCTCTGGTAAATTAATGCTTATAGCTGAGAGGCTGTCCTTTAAGCCCAATAAGGTTTCTTTTTTAAAGACCCCAAAGATGCTGTCTTTTTCAGAACTTGAAATAATAATATTACTTTCAAAAATTCCTCTAGTAAACGCATAAAACAATTGGTTGTTTTTATGAATTTTTTCCAATACTTTGGAGTGGCTGTTAATGAGTGTCTTTGAATTTTGGAAGGTGAAATCACTTAATTTAGAACGCACGGTAATATCACCTAAATTTTTAAACACACTTTTTAAACGGTTTGAATTCTCAATATCTACTGGGGGTTGATAGCGACGCAATGCCATGGTAATAGCACCATCCTTAACGGGTTTGCGCAACAACTCTGAAATCGTTGGGTTTAAGTCTTTAGCTAGTGCAGAGAAATTTATAATATCACGCGACAGCGCTTCTTCCAAAAAGGGTCTTGACACTAACAGCTCATTTACACAAGAAGCAATTGTTTTCAATTTGTTTATTATTTAACATTTTGTGTAAAAATAAGTAAATTTTTTAATTTTTATGGTCTGTATAAAGTTTAGATTTATGTTTGGTGTGTTAAAAATTTCAACAAAAAAAAATGAGTCCTGAAAATCTAGTTGCCATAGCCAATGAATATGGCAGTCCTGTTTACGTTTATGATGCCCATAAAATGGAAGCCCAATACAACCGCTTAACAGCCGCTTTTGATAAGGTGAACCACTTAAAAGTGAATTATGCAGCAAAAGCCCTAACCAATATATCCGTTTTAAAGTTCATCAATAAACTAGGGGCTGGGCTGGACACCGTATCAATTCAAGAAGTACAGCTGGGCTTGTATGCGGGTTTTAAAGCTGAAAATATAATTTACACTCCCAATGGAGTATCTTTAGAGGAAATTGAAAATGTCGCTCAATTGGGGGTGCAAATCAATATCGATAACCTATCAATACTGGAACAGTTTGGAAGCAAACACCCTAATATCCCTGTATGTATTCGCATTAATCCCCATATTATGGCGGGAGGAAATACCAATATATCCGTAGGACATATCGATTCAAAATTTGGCATCTCAATTCATCAAACGCCCTTACTGCTTCGCATTGTTGAGAATACCAATATGAATATCAATGGCATCCATATGCATACTGGAAGTGACATCTTGGATATTGATGTGTTCTTATATGCCAGTGAAATTTTATTTGATATAGCCAAACAATTTGACAGCTTAGAGTTTATTGATTTTGGCTCGGGATTTAAAGTGCCGTACAAAGAAAATGACATTGAAACTAATATTGAAGAGTTGGGAGAAAAATTGACTGAACGCTTTAACGCCTTTTGCGAAAATTATGGTAAGGAACTCACATTGGCTTTTGAACCCGGGAAGTTTATTGTCAGTGAATCTGGCTATTTTTTAACAAAAGTAAATGCCATAAAGCAAACAACCTCTACCGTATTTGCACAAGTAGATAGCGGATTTAATCATCTAATTCGGCCGATGTTGTATGGGGCCAAGCACTCAATTGAAAATATCTCCAACCCCCAAGGAAATCAACGTTTTTACTCTGTTGTAGGCTATATTTGCGAAACGGATACCTTCGCCACTAATCAGCGGATTAATGAAATTACTGAAGGGGATATTTTAGCCTTTAAAAATGCAGGTGCCTATTGTTTTATGATGGCTAGTAATTACAACTCTCGGTTTAGGCCTGCGGAAGTGTTGTGGTACAATAACAAAGCACAGCTCATCAGAAAACGAGAAGTGTTTGAAGACCTGACTGTAAATCAAATTCTTGTAAATATATAGGTGGCTCATTTTTAAAGGGTTACAATGTTAAAATTTTAATAAATTTAAAAAAACAGCCCCAAACCAAAATATAGTATTAACTTTGTGTTCTAAAATTATATAAAGTGAAAAACGGTACAGTAAAATTTTTCAATGCATCCAAAGGATTTGGGTTCATTACAGAAGATGATTCAAACACAGAGTACTTTGTACATGTAACTGGAATAATCGATGAGATTAACGAAGGTGACGCTGTTGAATTTGAATTAAAAGAAGGTAGAAAAGGTATGAATGCAGTAAATGTTAGAATTCTCTAAGCATTACGAATACATTATTTTTTACAAAAAGCCTGTCTTCGGACCGGCTTTTTTGATATTATTCCTTGCCGTCTACATAGGGCTGCAGGTAAGAAAACGAAGGCGTTAGCTTGCCATGTTCTGTCATTTTTGCTCGTGCTAAAATCCCCGAGTTATCCCCATTAAAAAAAGAAGGAATAATTGTTTCTGTAAAAGTCTTTCCAAAGCCTTCACTGGCATCTTTTGGCAATTCACAAGGCAAATTATCAACCGCCATAACTGCAATGGCTTTGGGCGCTCTAAAGTCTACTTCGGTTTCTGTTTCTGGATCATAACCATAAATAGGATTCTCAATAGTTGAGGCTCTAATGGTTGGCGCCACAGGGCCATCAATATCACAGCTAATATCCGCCACCACTTTTATGTTAAAGTGAGATGACTTTGCTTGCGATCGACTAATAAATGCAGGCGCTCCTTTACCATAAAAATGACCTGCTATAAATACATCTGCTACCGCTGTAAAGCGCTCAAATGTAGACTTATAAGCCGCTGGATTGGTAAAGAAATCGGATTTACCCATTACTTGAGCATCGTGGCGTGCACAATAATCCAAGACGTCTAACTGTACATAAACCGCTTCGTCAAAAGAATCCTTTAAAAAGGCCTCAATAGATACTTTTTTTATTTTGAGATGGTCTAAAACTTCTTTAGCACCCTGCCCAACACGACCAGTGCCTGTAAGTACAATTTTAACCGGAGGAAGGGTTAGTGCATCCAATTGGGCATCCATGGCCGCGCGATTGTTTAGAGTCGCAGCTATAGGAAGCTCAAAACAGTTCAGTTTTAATCCTAAAGCGCGAAAACCATTATAAGCACCAACTACGCCTGCATAATATCCAAAACCTATAAGGCGATGTTTGTGTTCATCGACCAAGGTTTCGTGGTCGTAAAGAGTGATATTTTTATCTAAAACCGCCCGTAGTAAGTTGCGATTATAAGCTTGTTTTTTTATGGTATGACTAAAAAAGAAATAACTTTTATTGGGGATTAGCGCCTCTACAGGTACTTCCTTTACACCAATCATTACCTCAGCTTCGCTGATATCCTCTACCACTTCTAAGCCAGCAGCTCTGTAATCCGCATCTGAAAAAGCACGAATAGAAGAGGTTTCTACGATTAAGCTGGCAGACTGAAAATTGCTTAGTAACTTTTGACAGGCGTTGGGATCTAAAACCACCCGTCTGTCTGGAGGTGATTTGCGTTCTTGGAGAATGGCGAACTTCATAGGCGATAGGAACTATTAAATATTTTTAACGAAAGTAAAGGGATTTGAGCGGTTGGACAAGTTTTTTTGTAACTTTGCCCCCTCCTATTGAGGAACTTATAGTAATGGGGTCGACTGGTATTGACAGCGAGATCTACTAAACTGTAAGCACGTCGTGTGATGATATTGATACACGTTAAAGGCCATGTCAACTTTTAAACGGCGAGAATAACTACGCTTTAGCTGCTTAATCCGAATCACAGTAGGATTGGCCTCGGCACACAAGGTGTGCAAGCTGAATGTCTCCTGAAAGCCCTGGTTCACGGCGTTCAATTTTGAGACATCGTAAATGTAGACCTAGAATCTCTAAGGCTTTGGTAGGGGTTTGAAATTAAAAAAGCTAAGGAATAAATGGGCCGTTTTTAGTCAGTTTATTTCTGACAATTAATTAAAAACTAAACGTGTAGAAAGCATTTTATTAGCTTGTTTGG
>TARA_Y100000385_G_scaffold38578_1_pt1 | contig 25876 bp, 19 predicted proteins | sample TARA_Y100000385 | Tara Oceans TARA_Y100000385 (sample SAMEA2620980) | marine metagenome | biome: marine biome (ENVO:00000447); feature: surface water layer (ENVO:00002042); material: "saline water (ENVO:00002010), including plankton (ENVO:xxxxxxxx)" | depth 5 m
AATTACGTTTACAATTGGTGGAGGTGCAACAGGAATAGAACCACTAAATTTACCTGACAATCTTGTCTTAGATTTTGATGCTGGTACCGGTGTATATACCATTTCTGGATCACCAGTTGGTTTTGGAACTTTCAATTTTAATATAGTTAGTACTGGTTGTGTTACGACCCAATTATTTTCAGTAACAAATGTAAATACGAATGTTTCAATAGAACTAACTTCTGCTGCAGGTACAGACGATCAGCTGCTCTGTCAGACCAATTTTAGCACTCCGATCACACCTATAGAATATATCTTGACGGGTGCTACATCAGTGACTGTAACAGGCTTGCCACTTGGTCTAAGTCCAAACTTCAATGCTACTACCGGGGAGCTTGTCATTTCTGGCACCCCAATAGAATCAGGTGAATTTAATTATGCGATTACCACCTTACCATGTGCGCGAGTAAAAACAGGAGTTATAAAAGTCTCAACTCCAATTGCCTTTTTTGATGAACAAGTGACTCAAGTTTCTTGTCATGGTGAGAATGATGGTGCAATTTCAATTGATATACGCGGCGGTGCCAGTGCAGGAGGTTTGTATGCTATTTCTTGGACTGGACCAAATGGTTTCCAGCAAAATCAAGCAACAATTACAGGACTAGAGCCTGGAGTTTATACAATTTCAGGAACCGATCTTCTTGGATGTGCAATACCAACAAAATCATACGTAATTGATAACATCCAACCAGTGGAAATTTCATTACTTTCGACCTCTAATGTTAGTTGTAATGGGGATTTGGGCTGTGCCAATTTTGATTTTACTGGTGGAACAGGAATTTATACAAACTTTTCTTTAGAGTATTTAGATCCATCATCTGAAACATTAACTCCAATTACAGTTGCAAATAATAACTACTTTAATATTTGTGACCTGCAAGCTGGATTGTATTATTTAACGATTGAAGATAGTAATTCATGTACGTCAATTCCTTATTTGTTCACAATATTTGATTACAGTTCTCTTAATATCGAATACCTTGAATTAGATGATTCATTATGTGCTGATAATCCAGGAAATATTAGAATTAAAGTAGCGAGTTTAGATCCAAGCTTAACGTTCTATTATAATAGTGTTTTAGTCCCTCATGTTTACTTAGGGGATTCTACATACGAATTGGCTATTGATAACCCAACAACCCCTACTGGAGTTCTTAAAGTGAAAAACGATCAAGACTGTTGGAACACAATTAACATTAGTACGCCAATTGAGTCACCAGGTTTTGATTATACATCACTTAATTTTGCAGCCTATAATTCAGTTGATGTTAATGAAAGTATAGAATTCACCAACACAGTTGATCTCAGTGACATCCCATCAGAATATGATTACATTGTTTGGGATTTTGGTGATAATTCGCCTTTCAAAGTATTTTTTAATCCAGAAGATTTAGTTCCGAATTCTGAAGGGGATAACTTCAAAACAGTTTTCCATTCCTATACGATTGACGGGATTTATACAGTCACACTTACCGTTTTCAATAGATTGGGGTGTTCGCGATCAGTATCTCAAACGATTATTGTTGGTCGTGGGGCAAATATCATGACCCCTACAGCCTTCTCTCCAAACAATGATGGAATCAACGATTTATTTAGAGCCTCATTAATTGGTTTTACTGAAGTATCCATGTATATCTATGACAATTGGGGTAATGTTGTTTACCAAATCACTTCGGATGTTATTGATTTAGGTCCAGATTGGGGATGGAACGGTATAGAAAAAGGAAATGATGAGCCTAAAAATGGGAATTATAAATATTACGTAATCGCAACAACAATTCAAGGAGAAGTTGTTGAGAAAACGGGGCAACTTATGCTTATAAAATAATACAGATATGAAATTGAAAGTTATATATTTATTTATCTTAATATTTATTTCCAATTTTGGATTTGGACAGGATACTACTATAAAAAACGAAAATAAAATCATGGGAGTTCAAAATCCCAGTTTTTATGCTTTTGGAGATTCCTCCAAAGCTGGAGTACTTACAGGCTCTGAAGGGTTTTCAGATACCAGTAAAATTGAAACTAAATTTGCTTTTGTAAATCACTACTTTAGAAACAGCGGATTTTCATTGGCTTTAGATGTAAAAACAGTGGATGTGACCAGTCTTGGTTATTCGGTTTCAAGTGCCAATTTACACTATATTTATAGGACACAATTAACTTACAAATGGACATTTAATCCATCTGTATCCATAGGATACGGGAATAGGGCCTTAAATTTTAATAATTTAGTTTTTGAAGACCAAATTAATGTGTTGACTGGTAGTATAGCTGGAGTTACTATTGATCCCGTAAATATTGATGGAAAAATCAATTATTTTGACTTAGCTGCTGGATTTACAGTCCGCAATAATGAGAATTTATTTTTTGGGTTTAATGCCAAACACCTCAATACGCCTGAGACTTCTTTTAATTCTACAGCCAACAACAAAACAGACTTAATGCTGTCCTTGCAGGCCGGATATGAATACGATTTAAACCCTGTTGGTCAAGGAATTTTACCTAAATTCTCTTATTTGTTCTTATACAACTCTTTTACCAAGCAAGGAGCGAAATCAAGAATTGATCTTTATCAAGAATTGATATTAGGTAATATTTCCTTTGGAATAAATCAGCATGTTAACAATTACGAAGGCATTACAATATCCCAATTTGGAGCCTCAGTTGGAGTTTTTGTTCAACAAATTGAATTTGGTGTTAACTACTCATTCGATATGGGCACTGAAAGCCCAGTTGGTAACGAATTTAATAGTTTTGAACTATTCATCACATTTGATTTTAATCCGGATAATAAAAATAAAAGAGGAAATAACAGCCGTTTCTATGGACTTTAAGCCAAGGCTGCTTAAGTGAGTGTTGGAATTGTGTACATAGCTCATTATCTTTTAGAATCTATAGATTGAATCTTAGAACTTATTTATGATATGAAATTTTATAATTAATATTGTAATAGGATTTCTTACAAATGAACTAGCTTAACAAACCAATGAACCCACAGCCTAAATTTTCTGTAGTGATTCCGGTATTTAATGAGGAAGGTTCTGTAAAGCGCCTGATGACAGCTATTGCATTTGCGCTAAAGGGGTTTGCGTATGAAATTATTTTCGTTGATGATGGCTCTACTGACCATACAAGGCAAATCTTGAAAGAACTAGAGAGTCCGACAATTAATTTTATTGGTTTTGACAAAAACAAAGGTCAGAGTTCAGCTCTTGCAGCTGGCATTCAACGAGCCAAAGCTAACTATATAGTTACCATGGATGGCGATTTTCAAAATGACCCTTCAGATATTCCAAAGCTGCTGCGACTGTTGCTCAAAGAGGATTTAGATATGGTTATTGGCATTCGCTCTAAGCGTCAGGATTCTTTCCTCAAGACAGTACCCTCAAAAATTGCTAATTACATAATTAGAGCCACCACAAATCTTCAAATAACAGACTCCGGATGTGCGCTAAAAGTTATGACTGCAAGCACAGCTAAAAGCCTTCCCTTACATGGAGAACTTCACCGTTTTATGGCCCTTAATGCCCATATTAAGGGGGCTAAAATTAAAGAAATAACCGTCCTTCACCATCCCAGAACACAGGGCATTTCTAAATATGGATTGGGTAGAACTTTTAAGGTTTTAAAAGACCTTAGTGTCATTCTCTTTAGACATAAAACCATAAAGTGTTAAAGTTAATATGCATTGTTTGTCACTAGTATTTTGTTTAGAAAATTAATAGTAATTTTAAGATCTAATTGTTTGGATGAAGCCACTACTCAAAATAATCGAATGCCCACGAGATGCCATGCAAGGCATTAAGGCATTTATTCCAACCGCTCAAAAAGTACAGTATCTTCAGTCTTTATTAAGAGTGGGGTTTGACACCATTGACTTTGGTAGTTTTGTATCTCCTAAAGCCATTCCTCAAATGGCGGATACCGCCCAAGTCTTAGCGCAATTAGACCTCAGTAACACTGCAAGTAAATTATTAGCTATCGTAGCCAACACTCGAGGGGCTTTAGCAGCTGCATCACACAAAGAAATCGACTTTCTAGGCTATCCGTTTTCTATTTCTGAAAATTTTCAAATGCGAAATACGCACAAAACTATACACGCCTCTATTGAAACCCTCAAAGAGATATTGTCCATTGCAGACGCACAAGATAAGCGAGTGGTTGTGTACCTATCTATGGCTTTTGGAAATCCTTATGGAGACCCTTGGAATGTAGATATTGTAGGGGAGTGGACCCAAAAACTAAATACGATGGGCGTTGAGATTATTTCATTAAGTGACACGATTGGAAGCTCAACATCAGACACTATTTCTTATCTGTTCTCAAATTTGATTCCCGCTTACTCCCATATAGAATTCGGGGCGCATCTCCATACCAATCCCCTGCATTGGCATTCCAAAGTTGAGGCCGCTTACAAGGCGGGATGTATCAGGTTTGACGGTGCAATTCAAGGGCTTGGGGGCTGTCCTATGGCCAAAGATCAGCTCACTGGAAATATGCCAACAGAAAAGCTCCTTTCCTATTTTACTGCTCAAAACACTTTTCATTCCCTTAACGCGCTTAGTTTTGAAAGTGCCTATAATGAGGCCACAAAAATTTTTTCATTTTACCATTAAATTAATTTCTTAATTATTTTTATTTAGAATGATTCTATATTATATTTGTAATATTATTTAGAATGATTACAAATAAAAGAGAGAATGAAAGACCATTATGACGATATTAATTTAGTCCACTACAACGATTTTGGCATTGCATTTAATTGGAAACAAACAGAGTACAATTCCGACAATAAGATTCAGATTGTTTTCAAAGAAACAGGCTTATTACTTTCTAGGTCAGAAGTCACACTTTTTAAGTCCGATATAGAAAATGCGATGTATACGAGTTGTGACTGTGTAGATGGCTGTAAGTATTTAGTTCAGTCGCCCTGTAACTATATCAATTTTTCAATGACTAATTCAGAACTTTCAGGTCTTCATGATTTATTAGCGGGGGTTTGCTTTAGTTTTGAATTAAATGAACTTCTAGAAAAAATTATTTAAATTAATTCTAAATAAGCTTGTGTATTCAATTGTATATTTTTATTTTTGTGCAAATTAATTACACTATTTTTATTAAGTCTAAATAAACACAAAAAAAATTATGAAATTTTATTACAATTCAATTAAATTATATGCTGTTTCTATGTTAGTTGCAACAAATTTATCGTGTTCAAGTGATGATGATTCACCATCAATTATCGACGCAGTAGTTACTGCTCCAGATACTTATATTTTTGAAAGAGCTGGTGAATCTACTGTTAGTTATGCAGGACAAACCGCCCGATTAGAAATGGCAGCTTCGTTATTTAATAAGCTAAACGACGAAAATGTTGATGAATCCGCCCTCCTTCAAATGTTCAATGACGGAACGGGTTTTTATGCTGATGCTAATATAACAGATGCAGATCAAATAGCAGCTGTTCTTGCTCTTAACAATGCTGGAAAAAAATTAGGAAATAAGACAGCTGCTTATGGTGATTCATCTGTTCAACCGAAAATTGCTGGATTTTTAACTGAATATGCCCAAGACGTATCTACTAACTTTAATCAACAAGCAGCTGCTGGAGTTGCTGGAACGTATTCAACTGCTTCAAGAGTAGTTCGTGTCAATGGTAAAGGTATGGAGCTCAACCAAGTATTCGCTAAGTCTCTTATAGGAGCCTTAGTTATGGATCAGGTTGCTTACGGTTACCTCAGCGAGGTTAAAATTGGAGATAGCGTTGATAATGACGCTTCCGCATTGGGTGCTGGAGAGTATACAACTATGGAACACCATTTTGATGAAGGTCTTGGATATGTCTATGGACAAGAGTCAGATATTACTACTGCAGCTACGCCACAAGGAAATGGTATCCTATTTAACAAATACCTAAAAAAAGTAGATGCTGTTAATGGTGAAGAACCAGGTTTAGGAATGGAAATTTATGATGCATTTAAATTAGGGAGAGCTGCTATTGTTGCAGGTAATTCAACAGTTAGAGATGCTCAAGCAGAGATAGTAAAAACAAAAATGTCTCGTGTAATTCTACACAAAGCGGCTTACTATCTTAGAGGTGCTGCCGAAGCACTTGATGCAACAGAAGTAGATTATTCAGATTATTTTCATGGTCTTTCTGAAGGCTATGGATTTATTTTAAGTCTGCAGTTTACATATGATGCAGATGGGATGAATTATTTTTCTCATTCTGAAGTAGAAGCCATGTTGTCAACGCTTGAGTCAGGAAATGGTTTTTGGGATAGAACAGCTGCCGAATTAAATGAAATAGCTGCCCAAATTGAAGCTAAATTATAAACACTTAAACGTAGATATTTTAACTCAATTATAAGAATTTATCTATGAATCATTTAAATCAATTATAGTATTTTTGCAGTGGGGGATTTGATTAGTCATCTCCCTCATTGTATTTTTAAATTAAATATATGAATAATAAACAGACTCCTTACTTTTATTTATTAATAGCTTTTTTAATTTCCTTTTCTTGTTCTGATTCTTCAGGTTCAAGCGACGGTCCAGTTGACAATTTTGATCGTCAATCCATATTAGAAAATGTAACGGATAATATTATTTTACCTGCTCTTGAAGATTTTAGTCTAAAAACGGAACAACTAGAGGCAAGTGTTACTTTGTTTTCAAATACAATAAATTTGGATAATTTAGAAGCCCTTCAAGAGAGTTGGGTTGAGGCTTATAAAACATGGCAACATGTTGAAATGTTTGATATAGCCAAAGCTGAAGAAGTATATTTCATACAAAAAATGAATACCTACCCGGCGAGTGTTTCTAGAATTGAAAACAATATCAGCACTGGTGATTATGACCTAGAAACAAATAACAATTGGGTAGCTCAAGGTTTTCCAGCCCTAGATTACTTGCTATTTGGATTAGAAGATACTAATGTAGGTACAGTTGAGTTCTATCAAAACTCTAACAATATAGCTTATTTAAACTATTTACAAGATGTGGTGTCTCAAATATTAGCTACCACTCAATTAGTTAACCAAGATTGGATAGTAACTAGAGATGCTTTTGTGAGCTCTTCTGAAAATTCTGCGACTTCAAGCCTAAATATGCTTACAAACGATTTCATTTATTACTTTGAAAAAGGCTTAAGAACCAATAAGTTTGGTATTCCAGCAGGCGTCTTTTCAGCTAATAACACACGTCCAGCAAACGTTGAGGCTTACTATAACAAAACACTTTCCAAGGCATTGTCTTTGGAAGCATTAGATGCCGTTGAAGGTTTTTTTAAGGGACAAGCTTACAACTCTTCAGACACAGGTTCAGTTCTTTCGACAGCATCATTAAAGAGTTATTTGGATTATATGACTGAAAATAGTACAATTAGTACTGCGATAATTACTAGGTTTACTGATTCAGAACAATTAATTAATATGCTTGAGGACAACTTTTTTTCTCAGGTGACTACTAATAATGATCAAATGGTAGATGTTTTTAATAAACTGCAGGAAGGTGTTGTGTTGTTGAAAACAGATATGTTGTCTGCTTTAAGTATCTCAATTGATTATATTGATGCTGATGGGGATTAATAAAAATTTAAATATATTACAAACCACATAGATAAAGGTTCTCTTTTTTAAATTTGAGAACCTTTTTTTAATATGAAAAATACGATAGCTAATTATTTTGATAGACAAACAAATGCGGCCCCATTGGCTGTGTTTAGAGTGTTTTTTGGTGTTTTAATGTGTGCTAGTATCGTTAGATTTTGGTCAAAAGACTGGATTCAGTCCCTTTACGTAGACCCCTCTTTTCATTTTTCTTATTACGGATTTGAGTGGATAAAGCCACTTGGAGTCTATACCTATGTTTTATTTTTAATTTGTGGTATTTCTGCGTTTTTAGTAGCTATAGGCTATAAATATCGAATATCGATTTTAGTATTCTTTTTAAGCTTTACTTATATCGAATTAATGGATAAAACCACTTATCTAAACCATTATTATTTTATCTCTGTTATAAGTTTTATGATGCTATTTCTACCTTGTAACGCTCAGTTTTCTATGGATGCAGTCATTAGGAAAAAAACGTACAAAATGGTTCCAAATTGGACGATTGATAGTTTGAAATTAATGTTAGGTATCGTTTATTTTTATGCAGGTATTACAAAGATAAATTCCGATTGGCTTATAAAAGCAATGCCGTTAAAACTCTGGTTAAAATCTAAATATGACTTACCCTTTATTGGTCAAACAATAATGCAACAAGAGTGGTTTAGTTTTTTCATGAGTTGGGGTGGCATGTTTTACGACCTCAGTATTCCTTTTTTATTGCTATTCAAAAGAACGCGTTCTTTTGCTTTTGTTTTGGTAGTCGCTTTTCATGTAGCAACCCGAATACTTTTTCCAATCGGAATGTTTCCCTACATAATGATACTGTCTACAATCATATTTTTTGAGTCAAATGTGCATCAAAGAATATTAGATTTTATCCTTAAGTTTCTTTATTTTTTTAAAATCAAACAACAGGTCTCACGAAAATCCATTTTGGAAGTGGACCGTTTTTGTGTTTCCAATTTTAATCGTGTAACCATTATTGCTTTGATGATCTTACAATTGCTTTTTCCATGGAGATCGTTAGGTTACCCAGGAGAGCTATTTTGGACTGAACAAGGGTATCGGTTTTCTTGGCGCGTCATGCTAATGGAGAAAAAAGGGAGCTCAGTTTTTAAAATTGTAAACACAAAAACAAATTCTTTTTTTTACGTAAATAATAACGATTTCCTAACCTCTGTTCAACAAAAACAAATGAGTTTCCAACCTGATATGATTTTGCAATACGGCCATTATTTAGGTAGACATTTTAAAAGTCAAGGACATCAAAATGTAGCCGTTTTTGTTGAAAGTTATGTATCTTTGAACGGTCGACTTAGTCAGCAATTTATAGATCCTACAGCAAATTTGATGGAACTTAAAGACTCATTCAAACACAAAGACTGGATTAAACCACTAAATGATGAAATTAAAGGATTTTAAACTTCTTATTTTTATAATTTCTATCCCATTTCTTTCATTTACGCAAGTAGATGTTTTTGGAGAGGTTTATGATAAAGCATCTGATAAGGGGCTAGAGTCTGTAGAAATTTATAACGAGTTTGGTACTTTACTAGCGGTTACAAATTCGGAGGGTAAATATCAGTTTTCTAGCTTAAAATCGAAACTTAATCTAATTTTCTTTAGCTACGGTTATGAGCCTTTTAAAACTTCAGTAGTTGCTAATGGATCAACATCAAAAACTATTTTTCTTGAACTTTCTGCTGAGCGACTATCGGAAGTGGAACTTATTGCAGTAAAACAAAAACTCTTTTCAATTAAACGACTTAAGGATGTTGAAGGCACTGCTATATTTGCGGGAAAAAAAACCGAAGTTATTTTAGTTGACAACCTGATGGCCAATTTAGCAAGTAACAATGCACGTCAAATATACAGTCAAATTGCGGGTCTTAATATTTATCAAAATGATGATGCGGGCTTGCAACTAAATATTGGTGGTAGAGGATTAGACCCTAACAGAACCTCAAATTTCAATACACGTCAAAATAATTACGATATTAGTGCGGATGTCCTAGGCTATCCAGAGAGTTATTATTCCCCACCTTCAGAAGCATTGTCTGAAATTCAAATCACTAGAGGTGCAGCATCCCTCCAATATGGGACGCAGTTTGGAGGTTTGGTTAATTTTATTACAAAGCCCCCTAATAAAGTCAAACCTCTTGAAGTTGTGCTTAGAAATACCGTTGGTAGTAATGGACTTTACACTAATTTTACTAGTTTTAGCGGTACAAGTAAAAAGTTAAGTTATTACTCTTTTATAAACTATAAGACAGGAGACGGTTTTAGGCCTAACTCAGAATTTGAGTCTAAAAATATCTTTTCTCATGTTGAATACGCATTTTCAACCAAAACCAATTTAGCAGTTGAACTAACTTATTTAAAATATCTCGCCCAGCAAGCTGGTGGACTCAACGACTCTATGTTTGCCACCGACCCCTATCAAAGTGTACGTTCTAGAAACTGGTTTAAAGTTAACTGGTTACTGTATAACGCTAAATTAACCCACCGGTTTTCTGATCAAACACTATTTAGTTTTAATTTCTTTGGACTCAATGCTAGTAGAGACGCCATTGGTTTTAGGACCAACCGTGTTGACCAAATTGATTCTTTTGAAGAAAGAGATTTAATCAAAGGCAAATATAAAAACTTTGGATTTGAATCGCGACTGATACACAACTATAAATTATTAAACAAAAATTCTACATTACTACTAGGGCTTAAGTTTTACAAGGCAAACAATAGCGGTCAACAAGGTCCAGGTAGTAATGGCTACGGGCCTGATTTTAGTTTTCAAACAACTCAATATGTAGATTATCTTGCCCAATCAGATTATACTTGGCCCAATCTAAATACAGCTTTATTTGGTGAGCAAGTCATATATATAAAAGACAACCTGTCAATTACGCCAGGTTTTCGGTTTGAATATATTAAAACTGAGAGTGTTGGTTATTACAAAAACATTAATTTAGATAATGCAGGGAATTTACTTTTAAATGAAACTATTTATGATGACGAAACTAGAAAAAGATCATTTATTCTTTTTGGAGTTGGAACTAGCTACAAGCCTACTGAATACTTAGAGATATATAATAACATTTCACAAAACTACCGCTCAGTTACTTTCGCAGATATTAGTATTGTAAACCCTGCATATGTAATTAATCCAAATATAACTGACGAAGAAGGATACAATTTAGATTTTGGTGTTAGAGGAGTATTTAATAAAACTATATCCTATGACATAAGTCTTTTTGGACTGTTTTATAATGAGCGAATCGGTTTTGTTCAAAAGGTGTTTCAAGACGGTAATGTAAAGTCAGAAAGAGGAAATGTAGGAAATGCCGTCATTTATGGTCTAGAGTCTTTAGTTGATTTTAATTTAGTTAAACTGTTTGATATTAATTATGATTATGGAGCATCTTTTTTTATAAACACCTCTATTATTGATTCTAAATATGAATCATCTGATATTAACGGCATCACAGGAAAAAAAGTAGAATTTGTTCCAAATTTAAATTTTAAATCAGGGTTTAAGTTTTCATTTAAAGATTTTTCTTCTAATATTCAATACACCTATATGTCAGAACAGTTCACAGATGCTTCCAATTCTAAGGATAGCAACTTAAGTGGTGTTATAGGGATTCTTCCGTCCTATGATGTTTTAGATATTTCGTTTGGTTATAAGTATCAAAACTTAAAAGTTGAAACAGGGGTAAACAATGTACTTGACAATGCTTACTTTACACGCCGTGCCACTGGTTATCCAGGCCCCGGGATTATTCCCTCACCCCCCCAAAACGTCTACCTTACAGTCGGCTTAAAATTTTAACTCTTAGCCCTTGTTTTGACACTCTTAATAACAATTTCATTCAATTGTTGTAGAATCTGAAAAATTAAGCCTAAATTTGCATGCAATTATAAGCTATTTGCTATGAATGCACATCTATCCAAAATTGTCGGCGAAGGTCTAACTTACGACGATGTCCTTTTAATTCCAGCATACTCAGAAATTCTACCAAGAGAGGTGAGTATTGTTTCAAAATTCAGTAAAAACATATCCTTGAATGTCCCCATAAGTTCGGCGGCAATGGATACCGTAACTGAAAGTAAAATGGCGATTGCCATGGCACGTGAAGGAGGTATAGGAGTTTTACATAAAAATATGAGCATTGAGCAACAAGCCATAAAGGTTCGAAAAGTTAAACGTGCAGAAAGCGGTATGATTATTGACCCTGTAACTTTAACAATGGATGCAATTGTTATGGATGCTAAAAACAGCATGAAAGAGCACCGCATAGGGGGGATTCCAATTGTTGATAATCAGGGCTACTTAAAAGGGATTGTCACGAATCGCGATCTGAGATTTGAAAAAGAAGACAGCCGTCCAATTACCGAAATCATGACTTCTGAAGGCTTGGTTACAACCCCTGAAGGGACTTCCTTACAACAAGCCGAGGTGATTCTTCAAAAGCAAAAAATTGAAAAACTTCCGGTGGTAGACGCCGATTTCAAATTAGTAGGTTTAATTACTTTTAGAGATATTACTAAATTAATGCAAAAACCAATTTCCAACAAGGACCAATACGGGCGTTTAAGAGTCGCTGCAGCAATAGGGGTCACACCCGATGCGGTTGAGCGCACCAAAGCATTGGTAAAGTCTGGCGTAGATGCCGTTATTATTGATACTGCACACGGCCATACAAAAGGCGTTGTAAGCGTTTTAAAATCAATAAAAACAAATTTCCCAGAGTTGGACGTTGTCGTAGGAAATATTGCCACCGCAGAAGCTGCAAAATACCTAGCAGAAGCCGGTGCTGATGCTATAAAAGTTGGTATTGGACCTGGATCTATATGTACAACGCGTGTGGTTGCAGGTGTAGGATTTCCTCAATTTTCTGCCGTACTTGAAGTAGCTGCTGCTCTAAAAGGAACAGGCGTTCCTGTCATTGCTGATGGGGGTATACGCTATACTGGGGACATCCCAAAAGCCTTGGCTGCTGGAGCAGACAGCGTGATGCTTGGATCCCTTCTTGCAGGAACCAAAGAGTCTCCTGGAGAAACAATTATTTATGAAGGTCGTAAATTCAAATCTTATAGAGGTATGGGGTCTGTGGAAGCGATGAAAGAAGGCAGTAAGGACCGTTACTTTCAAGACGTTGAGGATGATATTAAAAAACTAGTCCCCGAAGGCATCGTAGGCCGCGTACCTTATAAGGGTGATCTTTTTGAAAGTATCCATCAATTTATTGGAGGTCTTCGTGCTGGCATGGGCTATTGTGGAGCAAAAGATATTGATACCCTCAAAGAAAAAGGTCGATTTGTGAAAATAACTTCCTCAGGGATCAGCGAAAGCCATCCTCACAATGTCATGATTACTAAAGAAGCGCCCAACTATTCTAGATAGGTTTAGTTTTTTTATATCCTGGTTTAAGGATGTGCTTGTTTTTTTATTCATAATTAGTATTTTTGTTTTACTCAAATAAATCGACACCATGAAAAACGTATATGTTTTCTTATCCTTATTATGCTTTCCCTTTGGGTTTTTAAATGCTCAGATCTCTGATTCTGATGTCTTAATTACCATCTCTGACACGGCTGTTTTAGCCAGTGAGTTTGTAAGGGTTTACCAAAAAAATCTAAACTTGGTGCAAGACGATTCGCAAAAAGAAGTCAATTCATATTTAGAATTATTTATAAATTACAAATTAAAATTAGCAGAGGCTAAAGCCTTGGGCTATGACAAAGATCCCGTTTACTTAAAAGAATTTAAGTCTTACAAAAGCCAATTAACCAAAACTTATTTAACGGATAAAAACGTAACAGATGCACTTATAAGAGAGGCCTATGATCGCACGGCAAACGAAGTCAAGGCTCAGCACATATTAGTGAGGATAGACCCTGCCGAAATGGACACATTACAAGCGTATTCAAGAATTGAAGCGTTTAGAACTCGACTTATTAACGAAGATTTTGACGCTTTGAAAAAAGATATACATGATGGTAAATCTGTTTTTGTGGAAGACTTAAGCTATTTTTCTGCCTTTAAAATGGTTTATGATTTTGAGTCCGTAGCCTATAACACAGAAGTGAATGAAGTCTCAAAGCCCTTTCGAACACGGTTTGGGTTTCATGTGCTTAAGGTCTTGGAAAAAAGAAAGTCAAAAGGTCAGGTAACTGTAGCACACATCATGATTGCCAATACTCAAAAAGATGCCTCAATAGTTGCCAAAGATCGCATCCAGGAATTATATCGCTTGTTAAAGCAAGGCGAAGACTTTGGAAGTCTTGCCAAGCAATATTCCGATGATAAAAGTTCCTCCATGCGTAATGGGGCATTAAAACCCTTTAAATCAGGTCAGATAAACTCAGAGATCTTTGAAAATACTGCTTTTGGTCTCAGTGCCAAAGGGGATATTTCAGTGCCCATAGAGAGCAAATTTGGCTGGCATATTTTAAAATTAATTGACCGTCAAGTTGTAGGAGATTTTAAAAGTTTAAAAGCCGATTTAGAAAACCAAGTTGCAAGAGATTCTCGTTCTCAATTAGTAAAAGCTAAAATGTTTGAAAAATTATTACAACAATATCAACTCAAAAGTTCAAATCCTCAGCTAGCTATGTTTCAAGCTAATATTAGCTACAATACCAGTAAAGATATATGGGAATTATCAGACACTTTAGATGATTCTCTTCCCCTTATAACCATTCAAAATAAAACATATTCATTTAATGACTTTTTGGAGTATTTAAACAAAAACAAAAAATCAATTAATAAAAAGTGGTCTAATGCGATTGTCGTTAGCAAACAATATGATTTGTTTTTGGAAGCTTCCGTGTTTCAATACAAAAAGGACAACCTTGAAAATGAAAATAAAAACTTCGCTAATATCCTAAATGAATACAGAGAGGGCCTGCTATTATTTGAATTGATGCAAGATAAAATATGGGAAGGTGCTAAAAACGACTCACTAGGTTTAAAGTCTTTTTATGAGGCAAACAAAAAAAAATACTTTTGGCCTGAACGCCTTGTGGGGTCTGTAGCTCGTGCCTCTGAAGTCAAGCACATCAAAAAGGTTCGTAAATTATGGGCTCAAAACAAATCAAATCAAGAAATTGATACTCTTCTCAATAAGTCCAAGCAGATGGTAATATTTTCTGAAGGTGAATTTGAATTAGGATCTCCTCCTTTGCCAGATAACTTTAGACTTAAGCAAAAATCTTCTTTGTCTAGGGTCATTGAAGAGGACTCAAGTTTTTATGTGGTAAACGCTACAGAACTGAAGCCAAAAACTCAAAAAACATACGAAGACGCTAAGGGACAATTAATAGCAGATTATCAAGTTGTCTTAGAGTCCCAATGGATTGAGGAATTAAAGTCTAAATTTAGCGTTAAAATAAACGAAGCGGTACTTCAAAAAGTTAATACTGTCCTAACCAATTAAGTTTGAAATATTTTAATCTCCTTTTAAGTTGTTGTTTTTTAGTTTGTTGCGATTTCCCTGCTGTCAAAACTGAGCAGCGACCCATTGCGCGTGTCAATGATGCTTTGTTGTATAAGGATGCAATTGACTTTAGTTTTATTGAAAGTAGGAGCCCTTCGGACAGTATTTTATACGTACAAAAAATCATCAACGAATGGGCAACTACACAGCTTTTAATTGATGGGGCTATTTTAAATTTAAACGAAGAAACGCAAGCAAGCTTTGAGCAACTTGTAGAACAGTATAAAAGCGATCTCTATATATCTGCTTATGTGGAAGCATTGGTCAAAAAAAATATAAATACACTGGTGTCTGATCAGGATCTGGAAGAGGTATACGATAGAAATAAACAACTTTTTATTTTGAAAGACGATTTGTTAAAGTTGAGGTATGTCAATGTGAATTCTTCTATTTCCAATCTAAATGAAGTAAAAAAACGCTTCCAAAGGTTTAATGCGGAGGATAAAATACGCTTAGATTCTATTTCAATTCAGTTCAATTCATTTTACTTGCAAGATTCAATTTGGATCAAATCTGAACAAGTGATTTCTAAAATTACCCCCTTGAAATTTGGATTTAATAAAGTACTGTTAAAAAAACCAAATTTTATACAGCTCAAAGATTCTTTAGGGTTATATTTGATGCAAATAAATGAAGTTTTAGAGCGTGGAAGTCCTGCTCCTATTGCATACGTATCACCCACTTTAAAGCAAATAGTTATAAATAATCGAAAACTAAAGCTCATCAAACAACTTAAAAGTGATATAGTTAATGATGCCATTAAAAATAAAAAATTTGAAATTTATAAATAATAGTTACGTTCTAGGGATTGTTTTCTTAAGCTCTCTTTTCTCTTATTCTCAAGAAATTATTGATGAATCTATAGCTCAAACTTCGAAAGAAGTAGCAGTAGATTCTCTACAGAAACGAGTCAAAATCGATGGGGTGGCAGCCGTCATAGGAGACTTTGTTATTCTAGATTCTGATATTGACAAGCAGTTTATGCAGCTAGAGGCGAGCGGAATATCCACTGAAGACATCACCCGTTGCCAGCTTTTTGGAAAGCTACTAGAAGACAAACTTTATATCCACCACGCGATTCAGGATAGTATTGAAGTCAATGATGCTGAAGTTCGTTCTTATGTGGACCAACAACTTTCAGGATTTGCAGAACAAATTGGATCCATGGATAAGCTTGTTGCTTATTACAAAAAATCATCTGAACAAGAATTGAGAGATGAAATGTTCGAATTAAATAAAAATGGTAAAATGGCCACAATGATGCAGCAAAGCATCATTGAAGAATTAGAAGTTACACCAGAAGAAGTTCGACAATTTTTCAACAAAATCGATAAAGACGAACGTCCAATGTTTGGTACGGAGTTGCGCATAGCACAGATTGTTGTGCTTCCTAAAACAACTAAAGAAGAAGTAGATAAAGTTATTAAACGTTTAAATGATTTTCGGGCCGATGTTTTAGATAATGGTGCGAGTTTTACAACCAAAGCTGTTTTGTATACCCAAGACCCTGGTTCAAAGCGTACAGGTGGAAAATACACCCTCAACAGAAAAAAGCCCATGATGGCAAAAGAGTTTAGAGAAGTGGCATTTTCATTGCAAGAGGGCGAAATTTCCAAGCCCTTCAAGACTGACTTTGGGTATCATATTATTCAACTAGAAAAAATTAGAGGACAGGAATTTGATGTGAGACACATACTATTAATTCCTAAGGTTACAAAGGAGGCGATTAGTGAAGCAAAAGACAAACTTGAAAAAGTTAGACAAAGTATAGTAGCTGGTGATATCAGCTTTGAGGCTGCAGCTAAAGAAGCAAGTGATGAAAAAGAGACCAAGTTTGACGGAGGTCAGCTCAGAAATCCTGAGACTCAAGATTATAATTTTGAACTCACAAAAATGGACCCTGAATTTTACGCTCAAATTGAAAGTTTAAAGGATAATCAGATCAGTCCAGTACTCAAGGACGGAGATCGAATTAATCCTATTAAGTTCAAGATTGTGACTGTGACCAACAGAGTTGATGAGCACGAGGCTAACTTTGCCCAAGATTATTTAAAAATCAAAGACTTGGCTCTTCAAGAAAAACAATTGAATGCCGTTTCCAAATGGCAAGAAGAAAAAATCATGGATACTTACATCAAAATTAATGGTGAATTGAGAGCTTGCGATTTTAACAGTAACTGGTTTAAAATTAAATAATTAGTTAATGTCAGATCTTAAGTCTATAAAATTACAACTTCAAAAATACCAGGCTCTAAAAAATGAAATTTCGAAAGTCATTGTTGGTCAGGATACTGTTATTGAGCAAATTTTAATTTCAATATTTTCTGGTGGTCATTCGCTCTTAGTTGGAGTTCCTGGATTAGCTAAAACCTTAATGGTAAATACAATAGCCAAAGCGCTGGGATTGGATTTTAAACGTATTCAATTTACGCCTGATCTCATGCCAAGTGATATTTTGGGAAGTGAGATACTAGACAACGACCGCCGCTTTAAGTTTATTAAAGGACCTATTTTTTCAAATATTATTTTGGCAGATGAGATAAACCGAACTCCTCCCAAAACACAAGCAGCATTGCTAGAGGCTATGCAAGAAAAATCTGTTACCATAGCGGGGAATCACTATGACTTAGAGGCGCCTTATTTTGTACTAGCAACTCAAAATCCTATAGAACAAGAAGGCACCTATCCTTTGCCTGAGGCACAATTGGATCGTTTTATGTTTTCAATTAATTTGACCTACCCAAGCTTTGATGAGGAAGTAAAAGTTGTTAAGCGTACAACAGCCACGAGTTCTTCCGAGGTAGAGGTTGTTTTTTCTGCTAAGGAGATTATTGAGTTTCAAAATTTAATTAGAAAAATACCGGTCGCTGACAATGTTATTAATTACGCTGTTAAGATGGTTGGAAAAACCCGTCCCGCTTCTAAAGAAGCACCTGCTGTTGTCAAGAAATATGTAGATTGGGGTGCCGGCCCTAGAGCCTCTCAAAATTTGATTTTAGCCGCTAAAACTTTTGCTGTAATTAATAATAAACTTTCCCCTGACATTGAAGATGTACAGTCCGTTTCTAAAGGGATTTTACGCCACAGAATTATTAAGAATTACAAGGCTGAGTCTGATGGAGTTTCTGTGGAGTCCATTATTGAAAATTTATTCTAAACTAAGTTCTGCTGTTTTTTAGTTTTTATTTGCTGGTATTATATAATAATACAGCAATTTTTTAAGAGAATCTTTAATTTTAATTAATTTTTAGATCTTTAAGCTTCTTATTCACTTTTTAGTTCAATATAATTTTAATTAATTCGTACTTTTACAACCGATTAAAAAAGAAATTAAATCATTCAGCATATGGCTTTCGATATAAATGTTATCAAAGAAGTGTACCGGCAAATGCCGGGAAGAATTGAAAAAGCACGTCAACTCGTTGGGCGTCCGTTAACTTTATCAGAAAAAATTCTGTATAGTCACCTTTGGAATGGAAATTCTTCAAAAGCTTTTGAGCGTGGAAAAGACTATGTGGATTTTGCTCCAGACAGGATAGCCTGTCAAGATGCGACCGCTCAAATGGCCTTGTTACAATTTATGCAAGCAGGTAAAAAGCAAGTGGCTGTACCAACAACTGTTCACTGTGACCACCTAATACAGGCAAAGGTCGGTGCTTCCAAAGATTTACAATTTGCATTAAACAACAGTAATGAAGTTTTTAATTTTCTTGAGTCTGTATCCAATAAATATGGCATCGGATTTTGGAAGCCTGGCGCCGGAATTATACATCAAGTTGTGTTGGAAAATTATGCATTTCCAGGCGGAATGATGATTGGTACCGATTCGCACACCGTGAACGCTGGTGGTTTGGGAATGATAGCCATTGGTGTTGGTGGTGCAGATGCAGTTGATGTGATGGCTGGAATGGCTTGGGAATTAAAGTTTCCTAAACTTATCGGAGTTAAGCTTACGGGGACACTTTCTGGCTGGACAGCGCCTAAAGATGTAATTCTTAAAGTCGCAGGCATCCTTACGGCTAAAGGGGGAACTGGCGCTATTGTAGAGTATTTTGGTCCTGGTGCAAGGTCAATGTCTTGTACAGGAAAAGGAACCATATGTAATATGGGTGCCGAAATAGGAGCGACTACCTCTACATTTGGATATGACGAGTCTATGGAGCGTTATTTGCGATCCACAGATAGAAGTGATGTTGCAGATGCTGCGAACCAGATCAAAGACAGTCTTACCGCTGATCCAGATGTTTATGCCGCTCCAGAAGACTATTTTGATGAATTAATTGAAATCAACCTTTCGGAATTAATGCCACATATTAATGGACCTTTTACTCCTGATTTAGCGACTGAAGTAGGTTCAATGACTGAAAAAGCAAAATCTAATGATTGGCCGCTAAAAGTTGAGTGGGGCTTGATTGGCTCTTGTACAAATTCTTCCTATGAGGATTTGTCACGTGCAGCGTCCATAGCCCAACAAGCTCTTGATAAAGGCTTAAAAACAAAAGCAGACTTCGGAATTAACCCCGGCTCAGAACAAGTGCGTTATACCGCCGATCGTGATGGGATTTTGGAAGTGTTTGAAAAATTAGATGCCAAAATATTTACTAATGCTTGTGGTCCTTGTATTGGACAATGGGCTCGTTATAAAGACCCTAAAAATGCGCCTAAAAATAGTATTGTGCATTCTTTTAATAGAAACTTTGCAAAACGTGCAGATGGAAATCCAAATACTCACGCATTTGTAGCCTCTCCTGAAATGGTCGCAGCGATAGCAATTTCGGGGCGATTGGATTTTAATCCTTTAACAGACTCACTTATAAATAATAATGGTGAAAAGGTAATGTTGGACCAGCCAACTGGTTATGAATTGCCTAAAAAAGGGTTTGCAGTTGAAGATGCAGGTTATCTTGCGCCTGAAAAAGATGGGAGCCATGTCGTTGTTTCTGTTGCTTCTGATTCTGAGCGTTTGGAGTTATTAACCCCTTTTAAGCCCATTGGCAATACTATTAATGGTGCAAAACTGTTAATTAAAGCGCATGGAAAATGTACAACTGATCATATTTCAATGGCTGGACCTTGGTTGCGTTTTAGAGGGCATTTAGATAACATTTCTAACAACTGTTTAATAGGTGCTGTAAATGCATTTAATATGAAAACAAACTTTGTAAAGAATCAATTTACTGGCGATTATGATGCAGTTCCCGCAACGCAACGTGACTATAAGTCTAAAGGGGTTTATACGATTGTTGTAGGAGATCATAATTATGGCGAAGGTTCATCTAGAGAGCATGCGGCTATGGAGCCACGTCATTTAGGAGTTGCAGCGGTTATTGTGAAGTCTTTTGCGCGTATTCATGAAACCAACCTTAAAAAGCAAGGTATGTTAGGCTTGACTTTTGCAACGGAGTCTGATTACGATTTAATTCAAGAAGACGATACTTTTAATTTTTTAGATCTAAATAAGTTTTCGGTAGGGAAACCCTTAACGATTGAAGCAGTTCACGCCGATGGTTCTAAGGATTTAATTATGGCCAACCACACCTACAATGACTCTCAAATTGAGTGGTACAATGAGGGGTCTGCCTTGAATCTAATCAAAAAGCAGAACGTCTAGTTGAATTTTTTACATTATGATAAAAAAAACGCCTGTTATTCAGGTGTTTTTTTTTGAAAAAAAAGCCAGTGCTAAAGAGTTTTAAAAAATGCTTTTATAAAGGCGAATGAAAATAGAGACTTCATAATTTTTAATTCTTCCATTAGCGATGATTCTTCGTCTAAAAATTTAAACATAGCCTCGACAGAGTTTTTAGAATAAAACTGCTCAAAAATCCATTCCCCTTTATCATTTTCGTCCTTTAATACTTTTAAAAATATCTTATCGTAAAACTTATATTTTTGACTAAACAAGTTTTTAGATGGCGTTTTTAACGCTTTTAAATTTGTGAGTATGTGGGCTACTTTTTTTTCTGTATGTTTAAATGAATAGCCAGTAGATCCTTTAACCCAACCTCCAGCGGTCCCAATCTTTGTAATGTGTTTAGTAGAATAGTTTTCAAACGGAAAATTTGTCATTGGAATGCTTCCCATTTCGGTTTCAGCAATTGTATACGTTTCTATTTTTAATTGATTAGAAATATAACTCTTTATAAAGTGATCATAAGTAGCCTCCTCAACAATTTCTGATGTAAAATAGGTAAACTCTATAAGTGCTCTGGTGCTGCTTAATGGTAATACATAGGTGAAAGTGGTTTGGTTGCCATCTTTTAACCTATAGTCCATCATTGTAAATTGATCTGTATTAAAAGCAGGCAAGTCAGTTTCTATAATCCAGCCTTTAAAATGCTGAATAACTTTGGTGTAGTTATTTAATTCTGAAAAATAATCTTCTGTAATTCTGCTGTCAAAAATGTGTTCTGCTTTGTAGGAATTGTTAGCCGTTAAGACCTTAGGCTGTATGGTGTTTTCAACAGAAAGCACTTCATCAATGATAAAATGAAAATTTGTTTTTCTTGAAAGCTCCTGTTTGGCTTTGTTATAAAAATCTAACGCATGTATGGTTTTATAAGCATAAGGGAACAATTTTAAATAGAGTTCCTTATTATTAGTGAAAATTAAAGCTTCGCTCCAAGATTTTGTAACAATCGAATCCCATTTACCCGTCCCTTTTTCCCAAAAACTCCAGGTTTTATCATTTTCGGTCTTATCTGATTTATCAATTAAAGCGATCTTTTTATTGTCGAAAAAAGTGTCTTGGGAAAGTGCTAAGGCTAATTGAAAACCAGCAAGGCCATTACCAATTATAATATAATCATATTGCTTGCCCTGCGCCATTAATTTAGAGTCTTAACTACTTAAAATATTTTAAAGGCACAAACAACATACCGTAACATTCACCATCTGCCTTACCTAAGTGCTTATGGTGTATTTTGTGGGCTCGTCTCAGTCCTTTAGCATATTTGTTATTGGCTTTTCGGAAGTACTTAAAACGTTGATGTATAAATATATCGTGAACTAAAAAATAGGTCGCTCCATAGGCCATAATCCCTATGCCAATAGGAAGTCCTGCCCAAAATCCTTCATAACTCCAAAAATAAAAACAAGTCATACTAACAACCGCGTAGAAAATAAAAAAAGCATCATTGCGCTCAAACCAACTTTTATGGTCTTTGTGGTGGTGGTCTTTATGTAAGCTCCATAAAAAGCCATGCATGATGTATTTATGGGTAAACCATGCCATAAATTCCATGCTAAAAAAAGTTCCTAAAAACACGAGTATCCAAAAAAACAAATTCATAGTAATCCTTATAATAAATTGAGTTGGTATTTAACATAACTACGGGTCAGTAGTTCTATTTTTTTATAATTTGGCACTCTAATTCGAGTGCTTTTTATTTCTAAAGCAGGGGTGTTTTTTAACTTTTTCAGCAGTTGATTGTAATATCGGTAGGCCATAAAAACGCCAAACTTAGCTTCAAGTGGGAGTTGTTTAATTCCGTTTAAACCCTCAGTAAAATCTTTTTCGATATCATCTATAATCGCCTTTTTTGAAACTTCATCTAAGTTGTCTAGGTCTGTGTTGGGAAAATAGGTCCTATTTAATTCATCGTGATCTGCTTTAAGATCTCTTAGAAAATTTACTTTTTGAAATGCTGAGCCTAAGGCCATCGCAGTTTGTTTTAAGGCCTCATATTTCGCTTTATCTCCTTTTACAAACACCTTTAGACACATGAGTCCAACAACATCTGCAGAACCATAAATATAATTTTTATACTCCTCTTCAGTTGTATAGACTGTTTTGTGTAAGTCTTGTCGCATTGAATTCATAAAGGCCTCTACCATAGTTTTGTCTATGCCGTGAGTGTAATAGGTTTGCTGAAATGCATTTAGAATTGGATTTAAGCTTATTTTATTAACCAGAGCAGCTTCTAAGTCTGCTTCAAATTTTACAAACAATGTTTCTTTGTTGTAGTCGTGAAACGAATCTACAATCTCATCTGCCAAGCGAACAAATCCATATATATTATAGATGTCTTGACGTATGCTGTTTGACAGCATTTTAGTGGCCATTGAAAATGAGGTACTGTATGTTTTTGTAACAATCTTACTACAATCTTCAGAAACAGAATCAAAAATTGACTTCATATTTTTAAATTATTATATTAATAATGTAGTCTTTTTTACTTTTATTTTAGTGTATTAATTATAAGTTCAGAAGTAAGTTTTCCAGAAATTAGAGAAGGGGGAACTCCGGGTCCTGGGACAGTCAGCTGTCCTGTGAAAAATAAATTATTGACTTTTTTACTTTTTAATTTTGGCCTTAAAAAGGCCGTTTGCAATAACGTCATTGCCATACCGTAGGCATTTCCTTTGTACGAGTTGTATTCTGACTTAAAATCTTCAACACAAAATGATTCCTTAAAGATAATATTATTTTGAATTGATTGTTCTGTTTTTTCTTCAAATCTTTTTACAATATTCTTAAAGTAATGATTTCTAAGTTCAGGACTGTCTTCTATTCCAGGCGCAATAGGAATTAAAATAAACAAAGCATCACAGCCTTTAGGCGCCATTGATGGATCAGTTTTTGAAGGTATGTTTGCATAAAATAACGGATGAGTTGGCCATTTAGGATCATCATAAATTTCTTCGGCATGCCTTTCAAAATCTGCATCAAAAAATAAGTTATGATGTTCGGCATTTTGAATTTTTTTATCCACCCCAATATAAAAAAGTAATGAGGATGGTGCAAAGACTTTTTTGTCCCAATAGGCTTCAGAGTGTTGACGGTATTTTACATCTAAAAGGGTTTCAGAATGGTGGTAATCTGCGCCACTGAGTACGATGTCAGACGCTATGAAAGTGCCGCTTGTTTGCAGTCCTACGGCCAAATTATTTTTAACAATTATTTTATCAACGGCCTGATTTGTATGTATATCAACCCCAAGCTCAATTGCCAAAGCCTCCATCCCTTTGATGATTTCATACATGCCGCCCCTTGGATGCCATGTTCCCAATCCAAAGTCCGCAAAATTCATAAAACTAAAAAAAGAAGGGGTTTTACTTGGTTTGGCCCCTAAAAATAAAGAAGGGAATTCTAGAGTTGATATTAGTTTTGGATTTTTAAATTCCTTTCTCACTTCCTGACTTATCGTCTTAAAAAACTGATCGAGTCTAAGGATTGTATCTTTTGTAATCAGTTCGGTAGGAGAGATTCCTGGAGCATTATAAAGAATCTTATTAACGGCAATACCATAGTTTTCTTGTGCTTTTCCAATAAACTTTTTAAGTCTAGTTCCACTTCCTTTTTCAATGCGTTCAAATTCTGTACAGATCTTTTCCATAGAATCTCCGATAGTCATAATTTCATCTTCGAAAAATATTTGATAAGCAGGGTCTAATTTATCAATTTGGTAATAGTCTGATGTCTTTTTTCCAAAGTCTGAAAAAAAGCGATCAAATACATCTGGCATCCAATACCAAGATGGGCCAATATCAAAAGTAAACCCGTCTTTCTTTAATTGTCTTGCACGTCCACCTACAGTATTATTTTTTTCGAATATAGATACACGATGACCAGCCTGTGCTAAATAACATGCAGCAGACAGAGAAGAAAATCCAGAGCCAATAATTTGTATAGTCTTTTTCATTGAGACCCTAAAAATAAGTAAAACAGTATACAGTTCTAGCTCTGTTTAGTCTTTTTTTACAAATCTTTAACTAATTTTTTTAAAGAATCATAATAGGTCACATTTTCATATTCATTTACAGAGTTGTAATTCTTAAAACGACTTCCAACTAATAACATAGAATTTGAAGTGCCTTTTATGACTTGATCGTTAATTTCTGATAAATATTCAGGCATACTTTCTAAGGGAGGCATTACTTTAAAATAAGAGATATAGGTGATTTCGTTGTATAAATCGTTCAGCTGACCGAGATCCTCTGAAGGCGTATTTTCTCCTAGGTAGATGGTGTGATATCCCTTGCTAAGAAGTTCATAATTTAAAAATAAGATTCCAATATCATAAATTTCATTTGACGGCAAAAACAACACATATGTTTTAGTTTTTGGATGTGGACTTAAACTTTGTAGACGTTCAATGTGAATTAATATTTTTTGTCTAATATGAGCAGTAATAAAGCGTTCATGAGATGAGGTTATCGTTTGTGTTTGCCATAAAATCTCTAGTTCTGTAAGCAATGGTAAGAATACTTCGTAAAATATTTCACGAAAGTTTTTTTCTTGTAGTAGTTGGTTGTAGGTTTTGTAAAAGAGTTCATGGTCAAAATTCAGCATTGAGATTTTAAATGAATTAACAGAATGGTGCTCAACACCGCCTAAAAATGATAACTCTTTTACTTTTGTATTAATCTCTGATTCGTCTAGGGCTGCAATTTTAGAGATTTTAAACCCATTGGTGTTCAGGAAATTAATGTTAAGAAGTTTTTTTAAGTTTCTTAAATTGTAACTTCTAATGTTGGTTTTGGAACGTTCGGGCTCTAAAAGATTGTGTCGTTTTTCCCATATGCGGATTGTATGGGCTTTAATACCGGTTGAGTTCTCGAGGTCCTTAATTCTAAAGACAGATTTGATTGTTTTCATTTAAAAAAATGATTTGAGAAATTTAAATTACCCAAAAATTAAGTATAAACAAAGGAGAATTAATAAATATTAAAAAAGTGCGCACGAGAAGACTCGAACTTCCACGGGAATAATTC